>Ga0255770_10000569_pt1 | contig 34257 bp, 18 predicted proteins | sample 071ome_22_FD_179968 | JGI IMG/M metagenome (GOLD analysis project Ga0255770, IMG submission 179968) | Coastal salt marsh microbial communities from the Groves Creek Marsh, Skidaway Island, Georgia - 071404AT metaG (version 2) | ecosystem: Environmental > Aquatic > Marine > Intertidal zone >...
TCCGTCATGTTGCGGATGCGCTCTTGCTCTTCGCGTTCGCGGAACATTTGTTCACGTTGGATCCTATCCGTCTTCAAGCGGTCGAGCTCGCGACCTTTCCAGGCTTCAAACTCCAGGGCGTCATCCAGCTCATCGTCTGTATCCACATCGCTCGGTTCCATCTCGTCGAGCGCCGCCGCGAGCGCCTCTTCTCTTCGAACCTCCAATTCGACGAGCTTTTTGCTCTCCTCGCGTTTCGCCGCCTTGGCCACCTCTGTCATCGCAGCCTCGGCGTCGATCTCAGCCTGCATCTTTTCTCGCTCTTCAATCGTATCCCGTTCGCTCTTGCGCACGAAGACTGGCTTGAAGAGCTTCCTCGGCCCGCTACCTCCCGAACTCTCATCGCTATCCGTGTCGTACTCGCTATCCGTCTCGTACGACGATGATCCCGATTCCTCACCGCCGGCATTGGCCCCAACCGTCCCAGCGCCACGCACCGCGACTTGACCACTACGGCCGGCGTCTTCATCCTCGTCTTCATCCGCCGCGTCCTCCCTCGCCTCCTCCACCTCCCGAGCCGTCGCTCTCGCTCGCATAGCCGCGCGTCTCGCGTCCCTCGCCTCCTCGTCCTCGCTCTCGCTCTCGCTCTCATCGCTCCCGTCGCTCTCCGGCGTCCCCGCGCGTCTCATCGCCGATCGCCTCACACGTTCTGCGGGTATGCCGTCCTCCTCCTCCTCCTCCTCCTCCTTGTCGTCATTCGCACCGCTCGACCCGTGTCCGCGTCTGGCAGCCATCACGAACCCGAGCGCGTCCTCCTCCTCCTCCTCTTCTTCCATCACCGCCGCCCCGGTCGCCACCCCGGCCCGGTGTCGTCGAACCATCGTCGTCGCTCGCGCTCCAGCGGACGCCCGCGCACCGCTCCGCGCCGCCTCCTCCCGCGCGCGGTCCACAAAGGACGGGTTGTTTGCCCGGCGTAAAACGTCTCGTTCGTCGTCCATCGTCGCCCGCGCCGCGTGTTCCCGCCCCATGATGACGCGCGAGCGGTGCGAGACGAGCGCCGATTCGAATCAAAGAAAACCCCTCGCGGTGTTCGCGATCGAGCAAACGCGTCGACGATCGTCGCGTCGACGTGTGACGCGGCCGCGTTGCGTTTCTCTTTGGTAAAAACGCACGCACTCCTCGTGAGACCGCGACGCGCGCGCGTTCGACGACGGGCAAAGGCATCCATCGCCGCACCTCGTGCGGGTCAGAACGCGTCGTGCGTGTTTCGCGTCATCCACCGCGACGCGTTTCGACGCGATTGAACGATCGGAACGCACGCGGACGGGTCGAGAGTCAAAAGTCACAGTCATGGCCCCTTTACACGATGACGACGATGGACGACCGACGACGACGAATACCGGCGACGAGGAGATGGAGACGTGCGAGGCGATGAGAGATCTCGTGCGTGGGTATAAGACGTTTCGTGCGGCGCACTTTTCGGACGATGGTGGACGCGGGAACGGGGCGACATCGAGCGTGAAGGATACGCTGCGCGAGTTGTCGGAACGAGGCCAAGCGCCGAGCGCGCTCGTCATCGCGTGCTGCGATTCCAGGGCTGATCCCGCGATTGTGTTCGCTACATCGCCGGGAGAGGTGTTCGTGGTGCGAAACGTGGCGAATTTGGTGCCGCCATACACCGGGGTGGATGGGGCGCATCACGGGACGTGCGCCGCTATCGAGTATTCGGTGCAGCACTTGCGCGTGCCATTGATTCTCGTCATGGGACACACCCAGTGTGGGGGCGCGGCAGCGGCGCTGAAAAAGTATGGGAATGGACCGAATGCAGACGCAGGGTTCTTGGCGGCGAACGAGGAAACGGGCGAGGGGTTCATAGGATCGTGGATAAATTTGGCGGAACGCGTCGTGTGCGAGGTGTGCGAAGAGCACGATCCCGATATTCGGGCGAGAATGCTCGAGTTTGAGCTCGTCAAGAATAGCGTGAAAAACCTGCACACGTTTCCATTCATAGCGGAGCGCGTCAAGGCGGGAGAATTGGAAATCAGAGGCGCGGTTTTCAACGTTTTCAACGGGACGCTGAAAATTTTACAGCCCAACGGCCGTTTTGCGACTCCGAAGGACGAGGACGCGTCGGATAAGAGTGCGTCCACAGCCGTCGCGCCACCGGATGCCAAAAGAGCGAGAGAGGAGTGAACGAGTTTTTTTGCCCGTTACGTTTTTTTCGCGTGTAAGAACAACATTTCATATTCATTAAACGCGCTTCGTACAGACGACATCAGCGTCATTCCGCGACGCGCCGACACCGACGTCGATCAGTTCGATCGCGAAACGCACGACGTGCAGGCGCGTTGCGATGTCATTCACAACGAGCTTCGTCGCACCTGCGACCTTAACGCACCCACGCGGCGTCACACGCGCGTCGACGCACCGCAACAAAAAGCGAAAAGCGCCTCGAGCCGCCGCCGGTAAAACCGACGCAGCCCCTTGGGTCGACGGCGTGCAAGAGGATCTCCCGGCGCTGTCAAACGTGCGGTTCGTCATGTGTAACCCTCAGGGGCCGGCAAACGTGGGCGCGGCGGCGCGAGTGATGCAAAACTTTGGCGTGTACGACTTGAAGCTCGTGGACGTGGGACCCTTTGTGCTCTCGGCGTCGAACCGCGCCGAGCGAGGCACGCTGGATGAGGCGAGCGAGGGCGAAGGTCGGCCGCCCGAGCGAGCGTCGACGGTGCTGGGAGAGGAAGCGGCGCGGACGACGCCGTTGAGCGATGAGGCGATGCGGTACGCGTGCGCGGCGGATTGGTTGTTGGCGGACGCCGAGCGATGCCAAACGAGTGAAGAGGCGTTGAAGGATTGTTCATTCGTGTTGGCGACGACGGCCAGGCCTAGAAGCGGAACGCCGTTGATGACGGCAAGGGAGGCTGCGGAACGTATCGCGGAGGAGGCGAAGCGAGGGAAGGTGGCGGTGATGTTTGGGAATGAAAGGACGGGATTGACGAATGAGGAATTGTCGTGGGCGCACGCGGCGGTGGCCATTCCGACGGCGGGGACCGGTAAGCTGTGTCGTCGGAGCTTAAAGTACACGGGTGGTACCGGACCGACAAGTTTGAATCTATCGCACGCGGTAGGGATCCTGGCGTACGAAATTTTCATGGCGATTAGCGGCGACGACGCCAGGGGTGAAATTCTTCCAGAGAAACAAAAGCTCTTGACGGTGGACGAAAAGGTGACGCTCAAGAATGAAATCATGTCCGCCCGTCGCGCGCTCGACGTCTTAACTTCCGACGTTGAGTCTGGCGCCTCGTCTTTGGTGGAGAAGGACGCCGGTGACGCGCAAGATGACGACGGCGAGTTGTCACAACGCGAAGAAAAGGCGTTCGAGAGGATATTAGCCGCCGCGCCGATGCACCGTTCGGACGCCGCCGCGCTGTTCCAGCTCTCTCGCCGCGTCTCCGCGATGGCCAAAGGTCGGGTCGTCGCCCCGTGCGACGGCGAAAACCTCCTCGACGCCACTGTGGTGGAATCGCTCAGACGGTTTACCATCGACGGCGACGGCAAAATCGTAACCGTCAGAGCCGCTCGCAACCATCTTCGCGCCGAGCTCGGCGTTTCCCTGACGAACCGAGAGATTGAACGCGCCATCGCACGTGCGAGTGCGACCGAGACGTGAGAAGTAGAATTGCAATTGACCAATCAGACGTACTAGTAGACATTGAGCCAAACTTCCCGACGCCTCATAAGTTGACCCCCCCTGCCACGCCAACCATGCCGACCGTCATCTTAGATTTGGACGGGACGCTCATCAACACGGAACAACTCGTCGATGAGGTCGTCGGCGACGTCATCGCCGAGCTCACGCGCGCGCGCGGTCGGGTTTTAGACGCTTCTGTCGTACACGATGCACTCGAACGCGTTCGTGGGATGAGGCCGCTCGAAGCGTCGCGCGCGCTTATCGACGAACTCAAACTCGAAGACTTGGATGCCGAGTCGCTCCTAGCGCGCACGGCACCGTTGCTCAACGCGCGGTGGTCCGAGGTGGAGCTCATGCCGGGGGCGTTGAGGTTGTTGGAACACTTGCGCGAGCGAAACGTAAAGTTTGGATTGGCGACGTCAACGCCGAGGGAATACCTCAAGTTGAAAATGGCGGCGCACGAGAATATTCTAAATATGATGTCGTGCGTCGTCACTGGATGTATGGTGAGCAAAGGTAAGCCGGATCCAGAGATATTTCAGTTGGCAGCGCGACATCTCGGCGCGGATGCGAGCGACTGCGTCGTCATCGAAGACACGCCGGTGGGATGCGAAGCAGCGAGAAGGGCGGGGATGCGAACGATAGCGGTACCGTCGATTCGAGACCGCAAAGCGTTTGATGAGTGGAGCGATGAGACGATTCACAGTCTGTATGACTTGAATTTGTCCAAATGGGAGTTGCCGGCGTTCAGCGACTGGATACCAGTCGCTTCCGACGTCAGCGAGCAAGTGTTGCCGGTACCCCCAGTCGTGATGCGTGGTCCCGTAGTAAAAGGGTTCGGTCGCGGCAGTAAAATGTTGGGTATTCCCACGGCGAATCTAGACATTGTACCGCTCAAGTTTCAAGTGGATTCGCTCGCGCCGGGTATTTACATGGGTTTTGCCGCCATGCGGGGCAAGATCCACGAAATGGTTATGTCCATCGGTTGGAATCCCTATTTCGATAACGCCAAGAAAACTATAGAGCCTTGGCTGCTGCACGACTTTGGAGAGAATGACTTTTACGGCGAAGAGCTGGGATTGGTCGTGTCGGCGTACATTCGCCCCGAAGCGAATTTTACTACGCTGGAGGATCTCATTCGGCGCATTCATCGCGACGCGGATGTTTCAAGAGAGATGCTCAAGCTCGATCCTTTCAAATCGACACGGCAGCTGCTGATCGCATAGATGCTAGCTAGGTACTATTACAACAATGTGTATTCAACGTTCTTTAGTTTACTTTGATGAAACTCTCGCGCGAGCAATGTTGGACCGTACGAAATGCAGCGCATTTGCGGCGTAATCGTACGCTCGTTCGTGCGGGTGCATTCCACCCCCCTGGTCTAGCGGTTTCGGCGCCGTAGCGGCACGGCGCGTAGCGAGCTCTTGCGCCGCAATCTCAGCTGCGAGCGCGTCCGAAAGGCTCTTTGCTCTCTTCATCTCCAAATCGACGCTCGCCTCCAATGGGGCGCGTAAAGATGCCAATACACTACTCACCTCGTAATCCTTGGCGCCGCCCTCGAGAAAGACACGATGAATTTCACCATCGAAGCTCTTCACTTCCAATGCCAGCAGTGGCATGCCGTACTCTCCAGCCCATTTGCGCGCACCCATGCTGACGATGCCGCGCTTTCTCGTGCCGCGAAGCTCAAACGCGACGTGCGCCCACTTCGAGTCGACACTCACCGGAAGCGTCACCGCACCGAAAAATCTTGACCGCGTGCGCTTGAACAAGGCTAATCCACCGCCCGATGTCACGGCCACGCGGGATTCACCCGCGACGACGGGGGCACCGAGTATTTCCCGCACGCCCGCGTGCGTCTCCAACCGACGCATCGCCAACGCGCACGCGTGATCGATGTCGAGCCGATACCTCTGCCTGAGCGCGAACGCCCCCGCCATGGCGAACAGAAGAGACCCACCCAACATGGACGGATCACCAAACGCGACGTCAAACGATCCCGACTCGCTCGGCACGCCCAAGACGCTCGTCTTGAAGCCTCTGCACGCGCGCCACAGTGCTAAACCGCCAGCCAACGTTCCAATCGCTTCAATCTTCTTCCAGTGCCGATCGAGCGCCGAAACCACCGTCTGTTCTGCCGCCCGCTTTACTACAACCGGATTCAGCTCGCTCATCGTCCACAAAAACTCCGAAGCCTGTCTTCCGAGCACCCTATCCGTCGTCGCGCGCGCGCCTCGTTTCGCCTTCTCCCCTCGTCGCTCCAAATCCTCCCAAATCCTCCTTGGCGCCCCCAGCGCGTCATCTGTCGCTCGTTTCGCCTCTCGCACCACCCGTCGCGCGCGTTCGTACGCGCTCGTCGGGTCCGCGCCCGCGTGCGCGCCTCGCGCGGGCGCGAACGCACCCACACGCCGTTGGTTTTCAAACGCAGCCTTTGGTAATCTCTTCGCCCACGACGCCCCGAACGCGCTCGCGCGTCGCCGAAACGTCATCCTGAATGCGACGCGGTTCAAACCCAAGCCGCCGCCGCCGCCGCCGGCGTCGCGCTGTCAACCGTCGGCGTCGACGCGCGCGGGCGTCGTTTTGACGCTCGCTGATTGATTATCTCTGTTGGAATGTGATCAGACTGACGAGTCATGACTCGATTTTTGTGACTGGGGTTGCTTTTTCTAGAAAAGTCAACACACCGCCGCCGACGCCGACGAGCGCCGACGACACACGCCGACGCGCGCCGACGTGCATCCGCGGCGACGACGCACGGGACAGACACCCCGAGACACGTAAACGAACGCTCGGCATGTCGTCGTCGGACCCGCACGCGCTTCCGAAACGCGAACGCGCGCTCTTCAGCGACCTCGTCGAGTGCTACGAAACTAAAAAGTATGAACGCGGCGTCGGACTAGCGGACGAGATCATCGCCAAGCACCCGAACCACGGGGAAACGCTGGCGATGAAGGGTTTAATCGTGCGGTCGATGGATGACTCGGAAGGCGTGAACGAGGAGGCGCACGCGCTGATTAAACGGGGTATAGAGTGTCATCCGCGGTCGCACGTGTGCTGGCACGTGTTGGGGTTGGTGCACAGACAAGAGAGGAATCACGCGGAGAGCGCCAAGTGCTACGCGAACGCGTTGAAGATTGATCCAGATAATGCGTTGATTTTGAAGGATTTGTCCATGGTGTACCTGCAGCTTCGAAACGTGCGGGCTTTCGTTGACTTGAGGTGGAAGATTTTGAGAACCAAACCAGAACAGAGGACGTCGTACGTGGCGTTGGCGGTCGGGTTACACTTGCTCGGAGACCACGAGAACGCGTACGGTGTGATTGATAGCTATGAGGCAATTCGCGCGAGCGGTCAGTTTGATCACCACGCAGCTTGGCGGGAAGAGGATCCGCTCATGAAGCGATTCGATAAGAGCGAGCTGACCTTGTTCAAGGCGACGTTGAAAAAGGCAGCCGGTTTGGAAAAGGAAGCTCTCGAGCTTTTGGAGAAGGACGAGGCGAAAGTAGTCGACAAGGTTGCTTATTTACAAATTCTTGGTAGTCTGCAAGTCTCGCTCGGGATGAAGTCCGAGGCAGAGGAGACATATTGGAAGTTGTTGGATCGACTTCCGGATAGCTACGATTACCACAAGGCTTTGAGAGCGGTGAGATCTCTGCCAGAAGACGTCCACGACGGCGCGGGTGACATTTCCGACGCTGACATTGAAAAGCTTGGCGAGCTTTACGGCGAGATCCGTCTCAAGTGCCCATACAGCGCCGCGGGTCGACGATTACCGCTCAGTTTCACCAAGGCTGGTCCCGCTTTTACCGAGCTCGTGAACAAATACATCGAGAAGCCGATTCGTAAAGGCGTGCCGAGCCTGTTTGAAGACTTGAAGGACCTGTACGAGAACCCGGCCAAGGCGGCTGCCCTTGAAACGATCTTCATCAACACTGTCGACACGCTCAAGTCTGACAGCAAGTTCCCTTCCGGAGGTGCGGTATCTGAGGCAGAGAAGAAGGACTGCGTCATGTACGCCACCAACCTATTGGCCATGCACTACGACGAAATGGCTCAGCGGAGCGCCGATGGCGGTTCGAAGGAATTCACCCGTGCCCTGGATCTCATCGAAGAAGCCATCGCGATGGATCCAAAGTGCGTCGAGCTGTACTTAAACAAGGCTCGCTTCCTGGAGCACGCCGGCGATTTGCAGCGAGCCGCTGACGTCGCGGAGGAATGCCGAAAGCTCGACCTCGCTGATAGATATTTGAACTCGTTCTGCGTGCGCCAAATGATGTTAGCGGGCAAGTACGCTTACGGAGAACAACTCGCGGCAATGTTTGCCAGAGATGGGGACCAAGCGACGAACCTATACGATATGGAGGCAACCTGGTTCGAGCTCGCGGCGGCAAAGTGTCACATTCGTGGGAAGAAGTTTGGACGCGCCCTCAAGTACTACCACGCCGTCTTGTCTCACTTTCAGCAATTTGTTGAGGATCAGTTTGATTTCCACGGCTATTGCTTGCGCAGGTCCGCGGTGAATTCGTACCTCGAGTTGTTAAAGGTGGAAGACAAAATGTACGCGAGAGAGGAGTATCGCGAAGCCGCAAAGGGTGCGATTACGCTCTACGTCGATTTATTTGACGAGCCGCCGGCAAAAAAAGCGGCGGCGCTCGAAGCGAAGATCAACGCGATGCCTAAGGATGAAGCCGATAAGTTTAGACAACATTTACGCGAGGTTGAGGAGAGAGAAGCAAAGGCGGAAGAGGACCGTCTCGCCGCCTTGGAGGAACAGATGAAAATTGCTGCAGCGCAAGAAAGCAAGAACAAATCAAAGGATCCGCCGCCGAAGAAGGTTGACCCCGATCCAGTTGGCGCTGCTCTTGAAAACTCTAGCGATCCTCTCGCACAAGCCATGAAGTTTGTCGAGCCTTTGCTCTTGCACGCGGCGAGCTACGAAGAAACGCAACTTCTTGCGTTCGAGGTTTTTCTTCGTCAGGAGAAACCCATCCTAGCGCTCAAGACGATCAACGAAACTTTCAAGATTGATCCAAATAGTATCAGGGGTAAGCGAAACGTCGCTCGCCTCGCGCACGTCGTAGAATCGATGGACGATTCCAACGCCATGAAAAAAGTGTTGTCGATGCAAGTCAGCAAATTGACTGAAAATCGCTCGTCATCGGAGTATGCGGCCGCGTTGGATGCCGGAGAGCACCCGCTCGACATCGCCACAGTCGCTTTCGCTCGATACGACGTCATGGGTGATTCGAAGAGCGACGCACCGCTGGTGGAAGGCGCAAAGAGCACAAAGGTTGACGCGTCGCGTTTCAAGCTCACTGACTACGTCGCAGCGTACGAAATGTACGCGAATGCGAGCGAAACTGCGGCGGATACCTTTGCTGAAGGCGTCCGTGGCGCGTTTCCGCGTTCAACAATTCTTTCCGGCGCGTTTCTTTAGACTTTTTCTTCTTCGTATAATACTACAACGCTCGTTGGTTGACACTGCTCACGTACCACGCAAGCTTTCGAGACGATTCTCGAGGTCTTCCTTTTCCTTCACCTGTGGGGCGCTCGTCGCCACCGCGGGTAAATCTGTTGACAATTCCAACCCGTGCTCGTCTGCGATTTGCTGCATCAGACCCGCCACTTCCTCTGGTGGCGTTGACAGTGCTGTCGTGTTTCCCATAGCCTGTTCCACAAACTCTGTCCTCACGTCCAAGTTTTCAAACTGCTTCTCAAACATATCCATCGTTTCCGACACCTTTTCCAAATTGTTCGCATTCAAGCTCTTCTCGAGAGACTTTACTATGCCCGCCATGTCTTTATTCACCAAGTTCATCTTGGCTTGCGTTTCCAACCGCGACACTACTCCGTCCAGGCGACTCGCCAGTCTCAACATGTTCAGCGCCTCGTTCTTCTTACGAATCGCATCTTGCGCGTGGATCTTTGCCCCATCAATGTTACCCTTTTCTATCGCGCGTTTTACCTGCGGTGACGTTTACCGTCGGGCGTCGATTGTCAGTCGTCATGAAACTGAATTGGAATCTTTTGCGCCAGCTGGTGCCTTGCGCGCGCGTGGTCATCCCGCGTGAACGCGCACTCCTCCCTCGATATTGCGCAGTAACAAGTGAACGGGTCGCGCGTTATCGCGCGTATCCCATTCGTTCCGCGTACCTTGGTCTTGTTCGCCTTTTCCTCCGCCTCGCACTTCTTCGCCGTGCGCGCGAGCGTCTTTGCTGTGAACTTTAAATTGAAGATGGAATCTTGCAGTTTCGCGTCGCTCGAGCCGCGACCGAAGAGGTTATCGAAGAGTCCCATAACGGACGGGTCTTTGTCGACACGTCTGATCCCTCTGGAGAACGTTTAACCGCGAGTGGGCGCAAAGGAAAATCGCGGTGAGGCGTGAAATGAAGACGAGTTGACTGGTGAGGCGCGTTGGACACCGCTCAAAGACAGTTATGCAACTGTGAAATGGTTAAAGAGGAATGCGAAGAGTGGTACGTTGAAGGGATGGGATTGATTGATGAAATAAAAAATTAAATGTTCCAATCGGCGCCGGTGAGCCTGACGCTGTCCTTCCAGAGTCGAGCCCACGCCTCCTCGTTGTAGGAAAAATCGTTGCTTCGCATCTCTTCGTGAACGCCGGGCTTACCCGCGTTAGATTGCTCGGCTACGTACACGCCGGAGACGCCCTCGTACTTTTCACCCATAGCGAGCTCGATTTGACCTCGAGCGCCTTGAATCGGGGTGATTAGGCTACCCATGCGTTTGAGTTGCGGGTAAAAATCGAGCGTCAAGGATCTGTTCAATTCGGTGTCCACGACGCCGGGATGCACGGCGTTAACAGTAATGTCCGAGTTTCCGCTCGCCTTGAGTCGTCTTGCGAGCTCGTACGTAAATAACACGTTTGCCATCTTCGTGCGACCGTAGGTGGCCCATCCGAGGAAAGGATAACCGAACAAACCTTCGCTATTAATGTTGTGGAAATCGAGCGTGCCAAAGTTGTGCGCGATTGAACTCACGTTGACGATGCGCTTAAACTTGCTCGACGGCGTCTTCTTCATGACGTCGAGCAAGAGCGACGTCAACAAAAAGTGCCCGAGATGATTCACTTGCATCTGCGTTTCGTTTCCATCCTTCGTCGTCTCGCGACTCGGCAACGCCATGACGCCCGAGTTATTCACCAGCGCGTCTAATCGTTCGTACTTTGTCTTAAACTCGCTCGCAAACTTTCGAACGCTCGAGAAATCCGCCAAATCCAAAAGCATAACCTCCACTTCCGCCGTCGGCACCGCCGCGAGCACTCGCGTCTTTGCCCGCTCCCCTCTCGCCGCGTCTCGAACCGCCATAACTAATCGGCCGCCGCCTCTCTTCGCGAACGCCAACGCCGTCTCGTACCCCAATCCCGTGTTCGCACCAGTGACAATCATCACCTCGGACGTCGCCGACGCCGACGCCGACGCGTCCTCCGCCGCGTCCGCGCGCGGAGCGCGTCCGTTCGCTCTTCGACGCGAAGACGACCCACGCGACGTCATCATCATCTTATGCACCGAAAAGCTGCGCCCACTCCCCTCTCGCCTCGTCCTCGGCGCCGCGCACGCCGCGGGACCGTTTGTAAACATTGCGCCTGATTTCATTTGTTTAAAGCCCCGCGCGAGCTTGGATGCGCGTCGGTCACTGACGGTGTGTGTGTGCGACGAACGAGTGCGAAACGACTTTTTCGGTCGTTGTCCTCAGTCGCAGCCGCGCGCTGGAAGAAACATGCCGGCGCTCCCGTTGGACTGCGTGGCGACGCTGACGGGCGCGCACGGCGACGGGGCGATTCTCGCGGCGCGTTTCGCGCACACCGGTGAGTACGTCGTGACGTGCGGACGCGACCGGTCGTTCGCGCTGTGGAATGCGCGACGAGGGACGTGCGTGAAAAAGTACACCGGTGGACACTCGAGAGAGGTTCGCGACGCGTCGTGCGCGAGAGACGGGTCGAAAATCGCGACGTGCGGGGGCGATAGGGGTGTGTTTCTGTGGGATGTCACCACCGGGGCGAGCGTGCGACGTTGGAGCGGACACGAGGGAGAGGGTGGGGTGAACGCGGTGGCGCTGTGCGGAGCGGGAGACTCGGCGTGCGCGAGCGCGGGGTACGACGCGAGCGTGAAAATGTGGGATACGCGGTCGAACAGCGCCATGCCGATGCAGACAATACATGCGAGGACGGGAGTGGCGTTCGGGGACAGCGTGACGAGTTTGAGTGTGGATGCGGAGGGATACAGAATCGCGTGCGGTTGCGTGGACGGCGTCTCGCGCGTCGTCGATTTGAGAAATGGCAAGTGTCACATGGACGTGATAGGCGTACCGGTGACGAGCGTGCGGTACAGCAACGACCGACGGTATCTTCTCGCCGGGTGTCTAACGAGCCGCGTCGCGGCGCTCGACGCCAAATCGGGAGACTCTCTCGCGACGTATCGAGGACATCAATCTGAGCGTTCCAAAACCGAGTGCGCGTGGACCCCGGACGACGCCCACGTCGTCTCCGGCTCCGAAGACGGCCGCGTGCTCTTCTGGGACGTTGTCACCGCTGAAATCGCAGCGGAGTTACCCGCGCACGACCCGAAATCCGTCGTCACGGCGATTGATTTCGCCCCCGCGCGTTCGGCGGCTTCGGCTGAATCGCTCATGGTCACCTCTGGAACCGACGGCGTCGCTCACGTCTGGTCTTCCGCCGCTCCACCGGCGTGACCACTCGTCGTCGTCGACGCCGTCGACCGTCGACGACGACGCCGTTGTCATCGCCCCATCGACGTGTAGATTGATTTATGTAACGTGTTGTTGTAACTGCCTAGCCTCTTTGTCCATCGAGTGCGTGTCCTTTGGCCTCGAAAAATTTTGGACGCTTCGGAACTTCCCACTGTTTGCGCATATATAAAATCCGAAAGGACGACACGGCGGGCGTGTCGACGACCTCGGCACCCACATCCTCGGACGCGCGACGACGGTCGGAACGACGACCGAACGACGCGCGAGAAAAGCCGAGAAGGACGCGAGAAAAGTCGTCAAGGCGCGCGCGCGCGCAGACACGGAAAGGGAGGAAGAGAGAGAGACGCGGACGCGGATAAAGACGGGATGATTCGCGCGTATAAATCAACACTCTTTGCTCTGCACGGATACCGACACTACCTGGCAAAGGAAGACGCGAAAAATGAGGAAACTGGGCCAGAGACGAGCGGAAGACGGCGACGAAGTCTTCGTGGGGAGCACTACGTCGTCACTGGGGCGAACCAAGGGATTGGGTACGCGGTGGCGAAGGGGCTGTACGAAGCGGGGGCCTCTGTGCACTCCGTCGTGAGAGATTCGGCGCGAGGGCACGAGGCTGCGGAGAGGCTCAGGACGCAAGGAAAAGGCGATGGGGGGAGCATCGAGGTGCATGTCTGCGATTTGAGTTCGTTGGCGCAGACGAGGGCGTTCGTGGAGAGGTGGATAGTGAGCGGGAAGCCTCTGCACGGGTTGGTGTGCAACGCGGGCGTGATGGAGAGGAAGAAACGACTGACTCCAGAGGGGTTTGAATACAATTTCGCGGTGAACACGCTGTGCACGTATGTCTTGGTGAATGGTTTGAGACCAGTGTTGGGTCGGACCGCGGCTGCTTCGACGGTTCCGTCGGGAGAGGCTTCTTTTAGTTCGTCGGGTGGGGGCTCGTCAACGTTGACGCCCGCGGTGACGCCGCGAGTGGTGCTCGTGTCAAGTGGCGGCATGCTCACCGAAAGTCTCGTCACGACGGATATGGAGATGCGTAAAATGCGTCATTTCGATCCTGTAAGACAGTACGCGCGAGGCAAGAGACACCAGGTCGCTCTCGTCGAGCGTTGGGCCAAGTTGGAGGAGGAAGCCAGAGCGCGTGGACACGCCTACGTCGGTTACTACTCGATGCATCCAGGATGGGTCGAGACGAACGGCGTGAAGAATGCGTTGCCAAAGTTTTACGATTCATTGAAGGGAAAGCTGCGCTCGCCGGAAGAGGGCGCCGATACGATAATGTATTTGCTTTCGGCGGATGCTCAGGAACTGACGCCGGGCGCTTTTTACTTCGATCGAAAACCCGTCGCTAAGCACATCACGGGAGGATTTACAAAGTACAAAGCCGAAGCTGTTAATGAACTAGCGAACAGGTTAGACTCTCTGGCCACGGAGTCGAGTGTGAGAAGCGAGAAAAACTTGCTGCGCGCGCTTTCAGCCTCTGCATCTTCTGCAGAGAAGCACAAGGATCAACCAAACGTGGGCGCAAATTGTTGATGACGGTGATACTTCTTTCCTAGTAGTCATGTCTATTGCAATAATTCAAACCTATACCTAGTAGTTTACATTTTATCTCCCCACTGGCACTGGGCCTAGTGATTTTTGACCACCCGTATCCATGCCAAACGCAGCGCTTTGCGTCTGAATGGCCATTTGGATGTAAGCTCCGATGAAATCGTTGATGATGAAAACAGCCATTGCAGCGCCGACGCCAACGAACAGTAGACAGCATCCTACGATGAGGATTTTACGCAAGAGTTCTGGACCCAAGATGAGAGACAGCGATCCAAGAGGATCCATGAAGCTCAACCGCGCGCGGACTGGTTCTCGCAGTTGCGGGTCGCGGTTCGGTGCTTCACGCCCGGCACCCACCGGTCTCGTCTCCGCCTTGCGCACCGGCAACAGGCTCAGCATCACTTCAACTTCGCCTTGAACCTCATTGGGTTTACTCGGATGGTAGAGCTTGAGCCATTTGCCTTCAGAGGCACCGTCGAATATATTGAAGCTCATCAGACTATCCTGAAAGGATGATTTGAGCTCTATGGTTGCCTCGTTTGCCATCTCGCCATCGGGTGAGTTGTCCACCGCTCGCATGAGTTGCCTGCACATATTCGTCAATGGAATTGTGACTTCACCGATGGCGTCGTTCGCGCTGAACATGTCCCTGTCGAACGCCGAAATACGCAAAGCTGCGCGGGTGACTGGCAACTCGAATCGGAAAATGTTCCTAAAGTTGAAGCTGCCTCGGCCATCCGTGGCAAACCAGTGCGTATCCGTTTCTTGCGCTTCTGAGAAGCGAGTCTGAGTTCTATCGAGACCGACGAGCGTGATCTTGAAAAAGAGATCGTTTTTTCCTCCGACATCCTTGTTCACCATTTTTCGCGCACCAAACGTGACGCAGCGCAGTTCGACATCTGTCACGGGCGGCGGCGCCAGCGGGAACGCTGGCGGTGGAATGTCGTGACCCTCGTGAATCTCGACGAATAGTTCGAGGAATCCTTGCGGAGAGTCACTTCCTGGAAGAAGAATTGGTCTCACCTCGAGTGGTGGGGTTCTAGACAAGTCTTGTGCCCAGAGAGGGGAGAAGAATCTATCTTCAATGTCAATGGTGCACGTTCCTAGCAAAATATCCTTGGAGCGCTTTTCCCAATCGTGCACGTGGATATCGACGAGCGACGTGCCGGGCAAGTCTGTTTGGAACTGGAAAACTTTGTAAAACCAAGGCGACAGCGTTCGATCCACTTTATCTTCTCGCTTACCAAGGACTTTGCGCACGCCGCGCTGATTGACGAGGAGATACGGGTCACATAAACCAGTGGGATCAGACGTTCGCAAATCTCTCCCTCTGATGACGTAAATTCTCACCGTCACTTCAGAGGGCGGCTGCGAGTATTCACCACCACCTGCAATGCGCTGCGCTTCTTTGAACTCTTTGAGAGGCATCGTGGCAAACTCCTCTTCGACGTCCCACCGAGACATTTCTTCCTGGTGCGTCGCTTTGATTCGCCTTTGCTTAGCCTTTTTGTTGAACATTTCTCGCGTCGCCCTCTTTCTCGACAGCTTGGACTCGAACAAGTTTTCAGCGATGAAAGAAGTGTCCTCCTTCATGGGTAAACTTCGAATCGCACACTTGACGTAACCGGCGAGCTCTTTCTCAGATGTGTTATCCGCAAAACCCTTTGCGTGATACACGGGAATGCTCATGAACTGCAACGGTGCCAGTTCGTCTTCGAGGAGACCACCCGCAATCATCATTCGGCCCTCCATCCACGGTGGGATTTTACCAGTTCCATCGTCGAACACCACGGTATCATCTTCATCATCGGATTCAGACTCGGATTCTGATGCGAGTTCCTCTTCCTCTTTCGCGTTCGAGTCAGATTCGTTCTTGGCGTCCTCTTCTTCGCTGTCTTCGCTCTCCGTCACCGATCCGGTAATTGACGTACGGTCAGTATCGTACTCGCTGTCGCTTTCGGCGATCGGAGCCAGTTTGAGCTTGACGCGTTCTTCCTGGGACAAATCAGAGAGCGGGATGTACTTGCGCTTTCCATCCATATCGCGCACCATATGATACTGCTCTGCGTCGGATCGACTTTCCAAAGGCGCAAATCTCCCCGTTCTGCTTCGTTGCATCTTTTTCTCCTTCTTTGATTTCTTCGACGGAGTATTTGACTCCTTCATCGACTTTCGAGTGCTTAGAGTAGACATTGTCTTTGCACTCACACTTTTCGACTTGCTGTCGAAGCGCGCGCTCAACAGGGTCGAAGAAGTCTCTGACCATTGCTCCGTGTCAAACGTGGCGGTATCAGAATCGTCAATGTATAGCGTCGTCTCAGATCCAAAGCCAAACTCGGATTCAGACTCAGTTTGTGACATTTCTGCGACGAGTCTAGCTCTGATTTCTTCCGCCGTTGGCTCGCGCGCCTTGATCTTTTTCAACTTACTCACGACTTCGGAAGTTTCGACCTGCTCAGAGTCTCTGATACGAAGCGGATGCTCCGTCGTCGCGATGATGTGTTGAAAGCTCTGTCGCCCGTCGAGCACTCGAATCGATAAACTGAGTCTAACTTTATCCATCTTCGTCATCATGCCACACAATCGGAGCATCTCACCCTTGAAATTTGCGTTCGGTGCGTTCGGGTACATGGATTGTTTCGTGCGCGCTTTGCTCGCCTCAGAACCGTAATACAGCGGCGTCACGCCATTGAGCTCAAACTCCACGCTCGGCCGGTGCACCGCAGAACCGCGATACGGCGTGAGCCCTCGGACCCCGAGGACACAAATCTCCACCGCAATTGCGGTTTGCCCAAAGTGATCTTGCAAAGGACGGATGGCTGATTTGTTCAATCTCATCGTCGCGTACGATACAACAGATGTGCCTTGGCCCACATACGCCGCCAAACCTTCCTTCGGCATTGGCAAGAGCTCGTAGAACATGAGCACGTATCCACCCGAGTCTAAAGGCGATACGCTCAGACCTTTCACAGGGTTGAGATGGCGCATCGGGTACCACTCAGGTTCATCACTCAAAGCTCCGACGTCGTACTTGCAAATATCATCGTACCGCTCCGGCATTTCCGAGTCGAGGCTGAACTTTGAGTAGAAGGAAAGAATGGACGACGCGAGCGCGCTGAAATTATCATCACCCAAACGATCGGCTTGTTGCTGCGCCGGATGAATCAAAGGTAGCGATAGAACAGAAAGTGGATCGTTGTCTCCAGTAATGAATCCTTCATCGCGGTCAAACACCATGAGGTTGAGAGACGGAGCGGCCCACCACGCAATTCCATCAAAGTCGGCGCCTTGGCCTTGACCAACAAACTTTGACTTTTTCGTCTTCATGGGTTGCGCGACCTCGACGTCAACTTCACCCGAGCTATAGCCAGAGTCATCATCACTGTCGTCTTCTTCCGCTCGTAAACTTGCGAGTTTGGAAGGATCGATGAGAACATTGTCGTCATCTGAATCCGTAGAGTCGTCATCAGTGACGAGGCTACCATCCGGCAGACGTTTTTTGTCCTTAACGACGAGCGGGAGATCGACTTGGACGAACATTTCTCTAAACCATGATGGTGACGTGGTTGACTTGACAACTTGTGTCTCAACCACATTTCTTCCGACCCGCAACACGGCAAAAGGATCACTCGAACCGTGCGCGTCCGCCGCGGGTAAGTTACGAGCCTGGTAAAGTTCCATGCGAAGCATGTACGGCCTCGTCGGAAGAGCTTCGACAAATTCAGACTCCAAGTGCGCCGCAACGCGGGCGCCACGGAGTTCAGCCTTCTTTTCAAGCTCTTCACGTCTTTCCTCAGCCATCGCAGCTACGTCGCCCATCATTGATCTTTCATCGTCCGAAATTTCAAGCTCGTCATTCGGACCTCTTTTGCCCGCGTTGGAACCTCGAATCATCAAGCGAAGAAGGACTTGTCCTATGGGCTTGACGTTCTCTGCCCGTCTACTTTTACCGTACTTGTGGTTGCTCAAAGCATCCATTCTCAATGGGAACCATCCTTGCACGGTCCAGCCTAGAGGAAACTCTGCATTTGTCGGGAACGCCATGGGACGAAGGGTTTCATTCACAGGCATCAACTCCGAAACGGGTATGCGGCAGAAGCCAACTCGCTTTATGCCGGATCCACTCGTAACGTTGATGTTGACAAACACATCAGGCGAGCCGCTACCAGCCAAAGGACCCTCGAACGGGGTGGGAATCTTCACCAAAAGTGGGGCAAGAGTACACTGCACGTTGGCATAGCACTCGTTCGAAAGAGATCCCTTTTCGGAACGCAGGATGACGTTTGGCGATGAAGTCGTCTCCAAACCCATGCCGACATCGACGGATAACATCTTCCCGGCGGCGTTCGTCTGGAACAGCTCCACCTGCATTACCTGCGAGTGGAGAAAGCAATGCCATTCCTTGCCCATCTTGTCCAGCACCGGCGGGAGCGATTTTCTCGGTCGAGCGTGCTTGTTTTTACGATTTTCTGGCTCAAGCGTAAATGAGAGTAAGGCCCTCCCTCTGTAAGCAGCCCCGTCGACGTAGCCAGCGTTCATTCTCTTGGCCAATTTGGACATTCGACTGAAGAACGCTAGCTCCATGCCTCTCAAGCCACCGTAAAAGCAAAACCACTTTGGCTTCGCGTACGCTTTTGAACGTTCAAATATGTCACGTAGACTGACTACAGTCGAAGAGACGTGATCATCTGCTCCGGTGTAGTCTCTGTCCATGACGCTGAGACGTAACGGAGGCATCATCGCCAAGCCATCATCACCACCCGGGACCATGAGGCGAATCACTATCTCCTGGTTCCAATCTGGGTTAGCGCTGGTGATGACTCGCGTCTTGGCTTCCTTTGAAGAGCCACACGACATCTTCAGATACGCATCTATTCCCCCCGATCCGAATCTATCCATGCGAGGAAACTCTCTACCGTTGTACACTTGACATGTGAGGATGTACGGATGAACGTCTTTCCTAGCTTGTTCTTGTTCCTCAGCCTGCAGTTTTTCTAAGGCTTTTTTCTGCGCCTTTTCTAAACGCTTCTTCTTAGCCTTTTCGCTTTCGTACTGACCAACCTCAACCACTTCGCCCTCGTCATCGCTAAACTTGTCATTCAAGTGTAACGGCGGTGGGTCACCTTCGTGTAACACCGTGACGCACAGACAGACATCCCCCTGACTACCACCCCGCCGTCCAGTAAAATCAGACAGCGTGTGCCACTCGTTCCAGATCTCGTGAGTTCCGTTCAGATACACCGCCGCTAGGTTGATGTCTACGCTACCGATGATCATATCTTTACCGACTCTCGACTTGTCGCAAATGTTCACGATGACGTTACACGCCTCCAACTCATCCGTCGCCACCTCGACGTCATCAAAGTAAAACAATTGATTCCACAACGGCGCCGCCGTTTCCTTCTCGACCACCGTCTTTTTCTTCTGCGGCTCAAATCCCGCGCGTTCCAGATACACCTTACCCACCACGTTTGGCAATCGATCCGAGTGCACCGTCTGCGTCTTCAATCGAAAGCTCATCAACGTCTGAAACAGGCTAAACGCCTTGATCGCCTGCAGATTTTTCGCCTCCACCAATCGCACCGACACCGAATACCGCCCCGCCGGCGTCGTGTGTCTCGTTGGCTTCACCAACTCTTGCGCATCCACCACCGACTCTTTCGCGCCCCAGAGCCACCCCATGGTGAATGGAGTCGAACGGAATGCGACGAACCCTCTCCGTCTCCGCCGCGCTCGCTCTCGCGGTCGCGCCGACGTCGACGGAAACGACGATGGATCGAACCACACTCGCGTTCACCGCGTCGACGACTTTCCTTCGAACGCGCGACGCGTTCACCGCGTCGACGAATGGCTTCGCGCGCGCCGGACGGATGGGTGTTCACGCTCGCAGCGGCTTCGGGCGATACGGCCCCACATGGTCTTACCAGAGGTTAAGTACGTACATGACCCCGGTTGTGTTCGAGTTGACGGTTCATGAATCGAGAAACGAACCAGGGGGTCCGACGGAGGGAAGCGCTCGGCACCGTCGTCCGCCGACACACGACCGCGCGCGCGAACCGCACGCGAACCGGACCGCGTTTCTCCTTCGACTGCTTTCCACGTTCGTAACCATGAGCGCGTCGACCCGGGTCGTGGCGCTGTACGTCGACGCGGAACTCGGCGCGGACGTGCCGAAGCACGAGGCTACGCTTCGCGCGTTGACGGCTGACGACGGGTCCGCAGAAGCGACGATGACGACGACGTACGTGCCGAACGCGGAGGTTGGGTTTCGCGTCGGTGATGTCGATGTGCTCGCGGCGTGCGTGCGAGGCGCCGCCGGGGCGGAGCGGGCGTGCGCGACGGCGACGATGGCGTTGAAGGCGGGCGGGGCGTTGGTGGTGCGCGCGAGCGAGGACGCCGAAGGCGTCTTAGCGGCGCTCGTCATGGGCGGGTTCACCGAGGTTTCGACGCAAGTGGACGGGGCGGTGCGTGGGAAGAAACCCGCGTGGGAGCGTGGGACGGCGTTCACGCTGAAATCGAGAGAGAAGAAGGTGAACGAGGCGCCGGCGGCGGAGGCGTGGACTTTGGAGGGCGACGACGACCTCATAGACGAAAACAGTTTGTTGACTGAGATGGATGTCAACTCCAAACCGGTGCAGTACGACGATTGCGAGGTTGGTCCGGGTAAAAAGGCGTGTAAAAATTGCACGTGTGGACGCGCCGAGGCAGAGGCGGCTGAGGAAAAGGTGAACGAAGAGACGTTTGTCAGCGCGTGCGGTAACTGCGCGCTCGGCGACGCCTTTCGATGCGCTGGTTGCCCTTACCTCGGTCAACCGGCGTTCAAGGACCAAGGAAACAAGGTTGAGCTTGTTCTCGGAGATGATATTTAAGCGCACGTACTTAGCAGTAGAAGATACGAGAAACGTCGAGTCAACGAGAAAAACAAACAACGACGCGAGCGAGTTGTTGCTTCGCGACGACGACTGCGAGTCAACTAGTAGGAACCGGGGTAACAATGAATGGCTCACACACGCCCAACCCGTAAAAGTAATTTCCTTCGACGCAGTGCTCTACTTGAGAGCGTTTTGACGGTGAAAACGCGCGTTGACACGAAGCCATTTTATCGCTTGAAGTCATCTGGTCTCGCGTTGCAAACATTTTTTGCAACCACCGTGAGTCACTCTCCGCACAACGCATCGCGACGCATCATGTCCGCGTGCGCATCCGTCAGCATTCGTCCTGCGCTCGACGCGCGACGCGCGACGTCCAAATCCACCCGTTTCGCATCGCGTGCGCATCGATACGCGTCGTCTGTCGTCGTCAAAGCCATACAAGATGATTATGCTGAGTCTGAAGCGCTTAAACAATCCAGCGCCCCGACGCGTCGCGCGCTCCTCGCTTCGGTCGCGCTCGCCGTCGGGGCGTCCGCGATCGACACGTCGGCGAATGCGGGCGAAGGCATGTTGACGTACGAGGACCCAAAGTACAAGTTTAAGGTGACGTATCCATCCGATTGGGTCGTGCTCAAGGGCGAGACGCCCGCGTCCGAGCAACCCATGGGTGGTGGCGCTCGGGAAGTGTGGACGGTTGCGCCGGCAGACGCGAACGCGAGAGATGTGAACGTGACGATTGTAGCCACGCCCTCGGGCGCGGATTTTACCCGCATGGGATCGCTCGGGGATGCGTACGGTTTCGGCATGGGTCTCACCACTCCGCTCAACAAACCGAAACTTAGAAAGGGTAAGGAGGACCGAGTGCAATACTGCGACCTCGTCGATTCGGTTTCCGTCGGGGAGTACTACAAGGTTGAGTACACGCTGAGAAAGCCATCGACGGATTTGGACCAGGTGCACTTTGTGTTGGCGGGGCTCGGTTACGACGGGCGCGTGCCAAACTTCTACACGTCCACCGGCGTCTACCCGCGACCCGAAGATGCCAAGTGGCGCTCCGCCGTGGAGGGCATCATCGACTCGATCAGCTATCCGCCGACGTTGTATTAATTACGCAAACGCTATTTGATGATTACAAGCTAAATAATAAGAGTTGATTCAAGCCATAGACTGCTCCTTCATGATAGCCTCGGCGACAACCTTGACACCCATCAACACGAGCGGAACGCCGTTGCCCGGTCTGGTGGACGCACCGACGAAGTGCAAGCCGTCAACGACGGGAGAATCAAGTTGCTTGATGCCAGTTCTAACGGGCGGGCGGAAAGCGGCGAGCTGAAGCAAACCGTGCGACAAGCCGAAGACGGCGCCATGCTTTATGTTGAACTTTTCACGCCACTCTGTCGGGGTAGTGACGGATTCATGGACAATCATTTCCGAGAGATCACCGTGACCAGCCTCCTTGAATCGGCGTAAGATGGCTTCACGACCGGCGGCAACCATCTCTTCTTCGGTCGGCACGGGAACACCACGTTTTTTGCAGTTCTTCTCTTGCTCGCGAATGTTTGCCACCGGAAGCAAAATCATGATGGATGAGCCACCCTCCGGAGCGCACGTCTCATCCGTGTACACGGGGTTGTGGCAGTAAAAGTTGTGTTGACGCGGTGCCGCAAAGTCGTCCACCGTGGACGGTCTCGGATCCCAGCTGCCCTTGTAGTCGCTAGACAGGAAGACGTTGTGGTGCAACAAATCCGGAAGCTTCTTGTTGAGGCACCAGTTGAACTCGATGACGGAGCACGAGTACTCGGCGTCGTCCCACTTTTCGCTCTCTTTCTTTGCCGGCTCACCCACAGAATCGAGCATTTGATCCCACACGCACGGCAAGTCTGGGTTGGCGACAACCACGTCGGCGTTCATGACTTCGCCAGACGCGAGGCGCACGCCAATCACCTTGCGACCAGTATGAGAACCGCCCTTGGACTCAGCCAATCCGCTGACTTCCTCCGTCAAAATCTCGGAAACTTCGCTACCGAGCTTCACCTTGGCGCCCTTTTTGTCGGCGAGCGCATTGAGGCTCTCGCGCACCTTGGTGAAACCGCCCTTTGGGTACCACACGCCGTCAGTGAGCTCTGTCGCCGCCAACAGGGAAAAGACACCCGGGGCGTTGTACGGGCTCAACCCGACGTAGAGCTCTTGATAGGAGAAGAGCGCGCGAAGACGTTCATCCTTGAAGTACTTGGCCATCTGGTTAAACTGTGGGAGGAGCAAATCGACCGGGTTCACCGCGAGCGCCAACGGACCCACGCGAGAGAGATCGACAAAGTCCAAGATGGAGTTGGCATCGCGTTCGATGAACGCGGCGACGCCGTAATCAAGCGATGCACGCGCGCGACCGAGCCAATCAATGTACTTGCCACCCGCACCGAACTCGACGTCATCGAGCTGCTTGCGCATCGCCTCGATGTCATACAACAAGTCCAACGTCGAGTGGTCGCCAAAGTGCGCGCGATACGCGGGGTCCACGCGCTCGATATCGAGGTAATCCTCCATTTTTTCGCCCACCGACTCGAACTGTTCGCGGTACCGATCCGGAAGCAACAACAACGACGGACCGGTATCGAACCTGTAGCCCTCTCCGCCGCCGGCAAACTCTTCCGACCTGCACCGACCGCCCACGTCTTCGCGCTTTTCCAAAACCGTCACGTCAAAGCCCTCGTTCGCGAGCCTCGACGCCATCCCGAGACCACCGACGCCACCACCGACGACGATCGCCGTCTTCCCATCCCCGACCCCGCGGCACGCGACGTTCGCGCGCCCGCTCGTTCGCGCAACCAAACCCGAGGCTCGCGCCGACGTAATCGTCAGCCGTCTCTTTCCATCCTTCCCTTGCACTCGCACCGGCGCCGACATCGTCGCCATCGATACCATCACCGCGACTCGATCCACAAACACCTTCGGTACGGTGCGCGCGATAGTTAACCCGTCCGACGCGCGTCCGTGTCTGCCGCCCTCGCGCCCGTCCATCCACATCCATCCACTCAACCAGACGACGTCGTTTTGGATAACGCACACCCGAGATGCAGAGCGTCAATACTGTGCCCACTTTAATACTATCTAATGGTAATAAATGTAGGACCGTCGGCGAGCCCGGCGTGTGTGTTACACAAACAGTCCCATCGTGATTAACAATAGGGGAACGCACGCGCATCTTAGACACGCAAATCCATATTAAATGAACAACCAACGGCCCCGACGACGAATACGCGGAAGCCCCCGACCGCGTCCGCACTCACGCACGCGCTCACGACGTCATGTACGCCGCGTTATCGGCCTCCTCCTCGCTCGGCGCGCAGCGCGTCGGCGACATGTCCAGCAGAAACGGTACGTCTGGTTATTTATTTCGCGCGCCGCGTTGCGCGAAGCGTTTCGATGGCGGTTCGGAGAGACGCGCGAGGCGTCCGTCGGACGCGGGTGATTTTCGCGATGGCGTGGGCGGACGGCGGCGAGCGCGACGATGGGGAGCGCGCGCGCGTCGCGGATGGGATGCGAACGACGACGACGACGCGATGGATGGATGGATGGTTATGCGTGTCGCGTGTCGACGACGCGCCGTCGGCGCGATGACGGTCGCGTATCGCTTCGGCGAGGGTCGATGTTGACGTCGATGGCGAGTTGAGGGTTTTAGGTCTTGAGAGGGGGGGGGTGAAGGGCGAGAGCGAGAGAGCGAAAAGACTGACTGATTTGTTTCGCTTCGTGAACGTGTAGGTGTCGCTTCCACGTTTGGTGTTCAAACCGAACAAGGTAAGTGGACGATGATGCGCCACGGGAACAAGAACCCGAAGCTTAACAAGCCTGCGGATCAACGCAAGGCGCTCATCCGCGGCTTAACCACGGAGCTCCTTCGCCACGGTTCCGTCACCACGACGATGGCTCGCGCCAAGGCTATTCGCAAGCCGGTCGAGCACATGATTCAATTAGGCAAGGATGGTGATGATTACAAGAGGCGTATGGCTGAGTCTTTCATCTACGACAAGGAGGTTGTCGCCGCGCTCTTTGAGCAAGCGCCGGCTCGCTACGCCGACCGCAACGGGGGTTACACGCGCATCGTGCGCACGCTTCGCCGTCGCGGTGACAACGCGGAGATGGCTGTCATCAGGCTCGTGTAAGTCACCGAGCGTGACTGTATTCGGTTGAGATAGGAGTTCAGCGCGGTTTTTAATAGGTACCAATTATTGCTTTATAAAAGTTTACCCCTCTCGTTTCACTTGACATAAACGCTAGACTATGCATCGAACGGACGACACGAATCACTTCTTTTTACCCCTGGGCGCCTTTTTCGCTCGTTTAGGTGCAGAAACTTCTTTATCCTTACCCTCTTCTTGGAGGCGCTTTTTCTCCTTGTGCTCCTCCGCAAGGCGAGTGAGTTCAGCGGCGCGCTTTTCCTTCTTAGCAATGCCAAGTTGCATCGCCTTGTACAACTCGCGCTTTTTACGCGGAAGGAGCATGTAGGACATCTTCTTGATGCGTTCTTCGTCTGTACCCTTGGCGAGCTGATCGCGCATGATTTTATCTTTTTCGCTGAGCGCCATATCCATGGTGAGCTTGCTTCTCGGCTCACCGGAATCGGATTCGTCGTCGGACTCGTCGTCATCGTCAGACTCGTCTCTGTCGTCGGAAGCGTCGTCGTCAGACTCGTCGTCGTCGGACTCGTCGTCGTCGGATCCTCCGCCCTTTTCGAGCGATTTGGAGTACGACACTCCCTTCATTTCGGCTTCTAATTCCTTTCTGTAACGTTTCTCCTCCTTGGCGGCGTCCATCTCCTCGTCGACGGGCTCCGGGCCCTCGATGACTTGGACGCGCGGTACGCCGCTTCTGATGGCGCGAGCCTCCTCTTGGAGCTTGAGCAAAGTCTTGGCGTACTCGGGCGTATAGCCGTCGTCATTGGCGCCAACGAACGGACTCAAGTGTGGCGGTGGCTCCTTGCCCGGCGCGTACTCCTCCGCAGGAATCAAAACTCGCCAGTTGGCGCAGTCGCACACCCACTGCGGTTGCACGTACACCACCTTCGGGTTGAGATTCATGTTCACAGTCGGGCGGTCGATGACGTAATGCGTGATGCGGGCATCGTCCTTGTCGTACGCCGAGCCCTCTCCTTCCCACGCGACTTCGCCGCCAAAGGCTTTGATGATGAAAATCATCATGTTTCTCGGAACTTCTCTACTGATGAAGAAGACCAAGCCGTTGAAAATGGACGAGCATTCTCTCTGCTCCTCCGTCATCTCTTCCCCATCAATGCCCATGGCTTGGTCCGATTCTTCCTCTTCTTCGTCATCCTCTTCGTCTTGATGCTCAGCGATGAGCGCCAATTTCTCCTTGAGCGTGTCGGCGCGGCTCTTTTGAGCTTGAGCGGCGGCGCTCCCCGCGGGTAACGCCTTGGCGTTGACGGCGGTGTCCGCCTGCTTGGCGATTTGGTGTACGACCGCAGCCAGACCGGCGGCTGCGTCATCCAGCTCGGCGTTGAGCACCGGCGGGTACTGCAAACCGGCATCCTTGTGAAGCTTAAAGTTGACAAAGGTGAGCAAATCGTGGTAAAATTCAAGAAAGGTGAGCATGACGCGGTAGTCGACATCCTCGGGCATGACTTGCGACAACGCGTGGGGCTCGAGCCAGGTAATCTTCTCCCCGTCAATCTCCGCCTCGTAGTAGATACCCTTGACAGAGATGAACACCTTCCTCAGCGCGTGCGAGCGCATGCAGAACGACTTGAACTCCCTCGCGAGCCTTTCAGACTTTTCCACAATGTCTGGCGAAATGTTGTGCCTGTTTACGCTCGGCAACACGGCGAAGAGCGCGCACATGGACATTGGATCGTCCAAATCCTGCAACGCGTCCTTAAACGTCGGATACCTCTCCAAAACCAAGTGCGAGAGCTCGTACTTCGGCGTGTTATCCCTCAACCGATCCACCGCCACGTAATTTTGTTTCGCCTTTGCCCGCTTGAGCTTTCTCGAGTACGCCCGCAGCTCTCTAAACTTTTCCAACAGCGGTTCGTGGTGCAAAAACGCGATATCCTTGACGTGATAGTACGTCTTCCCTTGTCCCTGCGTCTTCTTCTTCGGCTCCCTCGGGTGTATCCCTTTCAAAATGCACAACCGCCGGAAATCCCCGAGTTTCAGCTGCAACCGATGCAGCGCTTGGTTTCGAGTCACGTACCGGCTCGCCGCGCTCTTCGACGTGCCTTTTCGCGCCTTGAGCACTTTTTTCGGGATCACCTTGCCCGTAGAGCTCACGCGTTTGCTTTTCCCGCCTCCCATGGTGACTCTCGCGATCGCGACTCCCGCCGTCGTCGTCTGCCGCCCGTCGCCCGTCGCCCGCTACGCACGCGCCGGCCGCCGCCGCCGAAAAGCGTCCACGCCATACATAAATTTATCACTCCGTATGTTCGGACACTTTAACCGTATATACAATACCACCTATCTAAATCCAGAAAATACACACCATTCACAATCTCATCCACGACCAGACGCGATCCATCGCCGTACACGACGACGCGAAACGTCCATCTAAGCCAATCTAAGCTATGCTATGAATCGCACGAGAAAACGGACTTTGACGCGCGATCGACGTACATAGTCTTATTAACGTCTATATACGTCTATCGATCGCCCGCCCGAAGTTCCTCCGGCGCGGTGGTTGTATTTGTACTGTTTACACATACAAATACATCCCCTTCCGGGTCCCTGGTGGTTGGATGTATACACTGTTTACACATACAAACGCGCGTCGTACCCTCAACGTCCGTCGTCTCGTCCGGGTCGTTCGTTGCGCACCGCACACGACGACGTCGGTACGCGACGACGACGACGACGGCGGTACGCGACGACGACGGCGACGACGGAGGTCTAGGGGATACCGCGCGCGCGTCGGGAGATCGCCCGCCGGTTTCGGTTCGCGTTCGCGTCGTGGGATACCGGTTCGCGGGCGGGTACCCACCACGAAGCGTCTATCCGTCCGGGGCGTGGATCTGGCGACGACGACGAAAGTGACGATGGACGACGACGAGGAGGACACCGCGACGACGCGGGAGGACGATGTGGTGTGTGAGATCGCGTGCGTGAGCCCGATGGTGATCGCGGCGGCGGTGGGGACGGCGACGAAAGGGATCGAAGAGGACGCGACGACCAAGGCGACGACGACGACGACGACCGAAGCGGCGCCCGGACGAGGCGAAGGCTCGGTCGGACGGGCCGGTGAAGGGATCGAAGCGACGACGACGGGAAGGAACGGTGGGGGAACGGATGAGGACGCGCGCGAGCGAACGAACGGAGCGAAGCGCGACGACGACGACGACGAAGGCGAAGCGCGCGAAGAGAAGAAGATATCGAAGAGGCGACGACGAAAGGAACGACACCGCGCGAGGAAGAAACCGGGGGGTACGGATGCGCGCGGTGTTGAGAGAGCGGTGGTACCGAACGGGGACGTCGCTGAGGACGACGATGACGTCGACGACTCTAGAGAAGGGTTGGACCCGGGCGAGGAACCGTACGTTCGGTTTGAGCATTTATTCGGCGCCGCGGATAAGTTTGCGACGTCGAGCAGCCGGGCGAGAGGGGCGCAAGTGGAGATGTACGTGCAGGATTACATGGAGCGTAACGTGTACGGGTACGCGCACGTGTCGGTGCGAACGCAAAAGGGGCGCGGGCGGAACGTGAGTCGGCACGTGACGATGAAGCGAAGAACCGTCGGACGAGGGCGGCCCGAGGACGCGCTGGATTTCCCAGAGCGAGCCGTCGCGGATAGAACGAAGCCGACTGCGCCTCCGCTGCAATCGCTCCCGATGGCGTTCGCCATGGCTCGTGGGGATAAGATTGCGGTCGCCACCAAACCGAAGATGCCGACGGCGAATGTGCCAGCGACAGAGAAGACCGCCGCCAAGTCGCCCGGCGGAGTGAAGGCGAAACGCGGGGCGAGTTTGGGCGGAGCGCCGCCGCACATGACGCTGCGTATTCCAGAAACCATCTTTGACGACGGTCTGCATATCAACGAAGACGACGCTTTAATGCTCAACGATGACATGGTGTTTTGGAACGCCCTCGGTGACGGGGTGGAGTGCACCGAACGCGGCGCGGACACCGCGGCGCGAACCGTCGCAAACATGCGCGCGGCGCGCGAGGCGACGCAGAGCCCGTCGGTGCAAAGCGGCGAAACTGAATCTCCGACGTGCCTCAACGCCGCCGAGAGGCGGGTCCACGCGCTCGAGCGTAAACTCGCGCGCGTGGCGGCGGTGGCGGCGCAAGCGAAATCTGCGTCGCCGGATCGACCGCCTCGTAAGCCGCAATCGCGCGCCTCTTACGAGGAGCACGCGGATGATCGCGGCGGGCTGCAAGCCATCAATGCTCGCACGCACTCGCCGCAATTTGATGACACGGCGAACCGGGAGATGAGCTCTCTGGAGGCGGCGAAGAAGCAGCGTTCAAACTCTGGAAACAGAGACGCCGAACGCGAGCACGCGACGAGTGCCCCGTCCAGCCTTCAAGTGGAGCGACTCCACGAAGCGATCATTACGCTCGAGCGCCGACAGCAACGCATGGAGATTGAACGCGCGAAACACCTCGAAGAAATGTTGCACACGCAACACGAGCATCGAAAGAGAGTCGAGACCATCATCGAAACGTACGAACGAAAGATTGAGCTTCTCAGCAGGGGACGAGCCATGTCATCTGCAGAGTTTTCGCCGACGCAGCTGCACACCCCACCAGTGTATCATCCGCACGGGGAAGCGTCTAGGCATCATCACACGATGATGGGTGGCGCCTTCACCGCTCCGCATCGCGAAAGATCCGGGAAGGATCCGAGGGAATACACGGGGGATACGTACGCACCGATACCATCGCACGGGTACCACGACCACCATCATAATCATAACTCGCCTCGCCTCTGGTCGTACGAATCTTTCCCGTCGAGTTATCGACCGGATGAGCGACGGACGTACTCTGAGCCGAGACGCGCTGGTGCGTTCGGTTCCGTGCTCGAACGCGAATTCGAGTCCATGGAACACGCGTTGCGAAGGAAAAATGAGGTGATTGCGTCGCTCTCCCGAGAATTAGGATCTGGAGGACGTTGGAATTAGGCGGTTTCTCTGTCGAAACAAAGAGACGCCGCCGATGTATACTTTTTGGATTATCCAGCCAACCACGAGAGATGGGCCCGCGGTTCCGCGACCCGCCTGCGAGGTAACTATTTTACGTATGTATCGCATCCCAACGAGAAATTGGTTAGAATATATAGTGTGTAATCTGTATTGCATTCGCTTTGAATGATGTTTGGCGGCGCTTCCGACGTCGGCGCGCTTCAGCATCCACGAGAGGATTCGTTCAACGCTCTTCAGTCTTCGACACGCCGCGTTCCGTGAGAAACTTCGCAGAGACGAAGCGATAGATTGCGACCACACACGCGTGACTGACACTCTGACGTTCCGTCGGCGTTTCGTCACGGAAAAAGGCGACAGAGACGACGACGAGGCTGCTTGCTGAGGACTGTTGACGCGAGCTCAAATGTCAACGAACGAGGAGAATAAATCCGACTCTGAGCGAGCGGATCGCACTATGGCGCGCATCACGCGCGCGAGTCAATCCTTCTTAGCGCATCTTAGCGCGTGCTCGTGCAATCGGGCTGAGTGCGAAGCGGCGCTGGATGAGTGCGTCGTGATGATACAACGAGAACAGGGCGAACTCATGGATTTGCGGGAACGAGTAACGATAGAGGAACACGTCCAGAGAATGGAAGAAGTGCAAAGCATCAGACACGGTTTGGTTGATGGAATCATACGATCTGGGGTGATGAATAGGCTGTCGTGCGTCTCGACGGCTCTGGCGGTTCGCTATCTGGATTTCTTCGTCGTCACGAGCGGCTACAAAGTCAAGAGCGATAGTCTTTGGATGTATCAGCTCCTCGCCGCGGCTTGCGTTTTCATAGCTTACAAATTCCAAGAAACATCGGAACGAATGCACGGTCGCGGCGCCCCCGCGCGCTTGCAACTGACGAACGACATCTCATTCGATAACCTCTCAATCAGAAAAATGGAAGCCATCATTTTACGGGAACTCGACTGGAGCTTGTCTCGTATCACGCCCTTCATGTTCATTCCACACTTCTTGCTCTTTCTCGACTGCGACTGCAACTTTAGAGCGTGTCGCGATCTCACCGGTCAAGTTCTCCACGACGCTGAAGTTTTATCCTTGCAAATACTGTTCGATATCCGAACGATGAGCAGATTTGAGAGTAGCGTCATCGCAAAAGCGATCATCGCCATCGTCTTGTGTGATCAGTGCGAAGGAGTAGAGGGTGTCGATATAGCTCAACAACTGGTCTCTAGGCTACTCAGATATATGTATGCCGACAACGACATCGAACAGCTCGACTTTGTTGCGCAACGCGTGACGCAGTGCATTGAAGATATTTTGGAATTTAGGATGTCTTTGATGTTGTTCAACGAACGCATGAACAATCGAAATGACGCCCAACCACCAGGGCCAATCAGCGCTCATTAACGATGAAACTTAATAAGTCTCCGAGCTCTGACGAACGCGGCTGACGATCCATCGTGCGATCGTTTTGAGTTTCCAATCTTCGCCTTCGGGCCCGATCGTCAAGAGCAAAGAGCTAATGAAAATCAGACTCCATAGAAGCGATGAAAGAATTGTTGTCACCAATAAAGTTGAAAATTTACTGAAGAAGACGAGCGTACAGCACCACAAAATCGATCCCGAAAGCGCCGTCGTTACTCCCGAGGCGACGATTGACACGCCCATGCGCGACAACGCGTACCGCGTCCTATCGCGTCTGTTGTAGATGGAAAAATCTTCAGCTTCGCCGTACGCATTGACAAGATGGACAGCGTAGTCTATGGCCAATCCAGTCAGTATCACCGCGGCTATGGTTTCCCGAATGCCCAATTCCCATCCCATGACTCTATACACGCACAATCCGAGGACGGTGACCAAAACTCCGGCAACGCACGTGCAGCAAATACATGCGATGAGCAAATTACCCGTCGACAAGCAGAGCACGATGAACGCCATGCAAAAGCAAATGCTGATGCCTTGCAACGTATTCTCTACGAGCGTTTCACTCATTCGCATCCAGGTGTACGCGACATACGCAGTTTGAAAACACGTTTCAACGCCCACGGGAGCCATTCGATTGATTTCTTGCGTCGTTCGTTCAAATTCTTCATATAACGATCGCGTCAGGCTCGCTGGCGCCTGATTTTGGAGCGTGGACATTGCCGTAATCTTTGCGTAGAAAATCTTTGGCGCCGTGTCGGCATTTTCTTCGTCGCGAAGAACGCCCACGTGATCGTTATAAAGCATCCCATCTTTGGATGAGAGAAAATGGAGTAGACGATCGGTAAACGTGTCCGCGGTAACTGGGAAGTTGTTAGCTCCGATGGCATCGCGAAAAGCTTCCATGAAACAGCTCACGCTCTTCACCAATTTTCCATCCGTACATCCAGGTGCGTGACACACCGCATTGCGAAGGATTGAACACGTCTTCACGACATGTGCTTGAGCTTGTGGCGTTGACATGTCAAACCTGTCGTCGAGCACCAACTCGCCTCGCGATTCGAGATCCCATTTCGATATACCAGAGTTGTCGACGCCTTTGAGTCCCCAAATGACGTCGACGGGAACCACCATGTCGGCGTCAGAGACTGGAAACGCGCCTTGATTATTGAGAAACTGCTGCAACATGTGCTTGTTGTGATACCATTGTTCGACTTTCGACGCCACCTCGAGTTGGAGACAGTAGCGCAACGACACGATGAATGTCAATGCGAAACCAAGCAACAGGGCGCCGCGAACAAAGCCGTTTTCCAACAAGGAGTAAAATGGCCCGTGAAAGAACCGTTCGAGTGGACCGAGCGCGTGCTTTTCGTCGTCACCATTGTCGACATCGACGCTTTCGTCGCGACTAAGACATCGCCATTTACGGCAAAGCGGGTCGACGCATCTGATGTACGGCTCAAACTTGGCGACGTGTCTGCTGTAAATGACAATCGCTGGCGGGAACATAAAGACGTTGCATATGAAAAGACACACGATCATCGTCGCGGAGAGCACGCCGAATCCAGCGAGTGGGACGAGATCTGACCACGCCGTCGCTAGAAACGCCCCAGTCGTCGTGAAGGATGTGATGAAAATCGCGCGCGACGATCGTTGAAAACTCGCGGCGACTCGATCTCGCAACGACCCATCCGTCGTTTGTGTGAATGAGTGCCAAAGCACGAATATGTCATCGCATCCGATACCCAGCACGACGAATAGCGATAATCCAGTGATGTTTCCGAGGTATGGGATCCCGTAGACTTTTCTGTAAATGAGCAGCGCGCAGGGAAAGGACATTAAAATAATCAGCATCCCGACAGATGATATGAAGAGACTCTGCGTCGAAAGAAGCATGTACACCCAAACCGCGCCGATCGAGGCAATGGTCCACGCTAAATCGCTCTTGATGACGCGCTCAGAATCTTGCTGACGCAAAAGCTCGTTATCCCACCGCGTTATTAGGTTTCCCTCCCTCGCCGAACTCATGTAGGGCGACTTGACGATGCTCGACGTCATTGAGAATCGTCGAAACAATTCGCGCTCGATGGGATTGAGAAACTCCTCCAGCAAGACTCGTTCCTGCGCGTCGTCATCGAGAGCAATTTTCATCGACGATCTCGTCCCATCATCCGTCGCCAGTAGCGGTGTACCCACGGGGTATTTCGCCCGCGTCATCCCAACCACACCCGTCTCTTCGTCGTACTTCCCCAGAAAGTATCCGTACAGACTGGCGTTCTTCGCAAAGACGTCTCGCGCCACGCCTTCGACGTCATCCACCAACTCATCACCATCACCCACGTAAAAGTGCGACAACGGAGACAGATAGGGCGCGCACGTTCCATCGTCCTCGAGCACGCAAAACGACTCGTACCGCGCCAACACCACGCGCTCGTGCTCAGCCATTCTTCGGACGTGCTCGCGCGTGAACACGTCGTCGCTCTCCCACTGAAAACTAAACGTCCCCACGACGTTCTCCTTCCCTCGCTCCACCGACGCCCCGACACCGACGCCCCGACTCGAAACCGCCAACCGCGCCCCCCTCCTTCCCGCGTCCGCGCGCGTCGTCGCCTCGTCGTCCCTCAGGACCCACTCTCGAGGCGTCGGTTTCGTGAACGCCATCATCCCATCCAACGCGCACGCCGCGACGATCGCCGCGCACGCGACCACGCACGCCCCCGCGCACGTCCACGGTCGGTCGTGCGCCAGCGTGGCGTACCGTCGCATCGCGCCCATCGCTCGAAGGGAGTCCCCGCGGGGCGATCTGCCGACCGCGGGTCGTTCGTTCGCGTGGGCGTGCGTCGCGTCGCCAACCATGCGCGACTCGAACCGGCGCGAA
>Ga0255770_10000572_pt1 | contig 34162 bp, 34 predicted proteins | sample 071ome_22_FD_179968 | JGI IMG/M metagenome (GOLD analysis project Ga0255770, IMG submission 179968) | Coastal salt marsh microbial communities from the Groves Creek Marsh, Skidaway Island, Georgia - 071404AT metaG (version 2) | ecosystem: Environmental > Aquatic > Marine > Intertidal zone >...
CCTTGGTTCCGAAACTGCGTGGTGCATCCCGCAATAATCAAAATCACAACGCCCAGCATAATTTGGCGGAATGGTTTCATGTGGTTTGCCCCTTTTGTTTCATCACGCGCTCCCCTATATCCGATTATAGAAAGCGCAGCGCGCATGCAAGAAAGGATCGCTTGTCCGATGGCCCGTACAGATACATCCACGCCTGTTTTGCGTATCGCCGATTTAAACGAACGTCGACCCACACGGTTCGAATTGATGTTCGATGCGGCACAAATTCGCCAATTTGCCGAGGAATTGGACCTGATTTCCCTAAAAAAGCTCCGCTTTAAGGGTGAATTGACCGCGAGGGGACGGGATCAGTGGGAATTAACCGCGGATTTGGGGGCAACCGTTCAACAGAACTGTGTCATCAGTTTCGTGCCTGTCACCACACGCATTGATGAAAAAATCACACGTCGCTATGTCCCCGAGGCCATATTTGAACAGGTGGCCGAGGACGAAGAAATCGCCGAGGCCAGTGGCGATGACGCAATGGACATTTTGCCCTCGGAAATCCATTTACTGGATGTGTTTCGCGAAACGCTGGTTTTGGCCCTGCCCGATTACCCACGTGCAGAGGGTGTTGAACTAGGCGAACGTGTTTTTTCCGAAGATGGCATTAAACCGATGCGGGATGCGGATGCAAAACCCTTTGCAGGCCTTGCAGCCCTGAAAGAAAAGATGGAAAAAGGCGATTAATTTCGCCCCACCCCCTTGCGCATTTAAAAAAGCACGATATTTTCGCGCACTCTTGCGAATTTAGGTTGTATTTGTAGGTGAATTAGATGTATTCGCCACGAATACAAGAATGGAACGAAACGTCGAGGACTTTGATCCTCGTTCAATATTGGGGTTGAGACATGGCTGTCCAACAGAACAAAGTATCACGCTCACGCCGCAACAACCGTCGTGCACACGACTCATTGGTTGCAGGCAATCCAAACGAATGTCCAAACTGCGGCGAACTAAAGCGCCCACACCACGTTTGTGCATCATGCGGACATTACGCAGATCGCGAAGTTGTCGCGCTGAATGAAGAAATCGATCTGGACGACGACGCAGCCTAAGCTGCGCGTGTTCATGTTTAACCCGCGTGCAGGCAATGTCCTTGGAACGTTCAGAAAATAGAACCGTACTAAGCATTGATGCAATGGGTGGTGATCTGGGACCGGCGGCGGTTGTCGCCGGTATTTCTCATTCCGCCAAAGTTAATCCTGACCTACATTTCATCTTGCATGGACCCGAGGCCGAACTGCGCCGTCTGGTGAATCGCCGCCGTGCATTGGCGGGGCGCGTTGAAATTCGTGACGCACCGGATGTGGTCACGATGGACGACAAACCCAGTCAGGTGCTGCGCACTGGACGCAATACATCCATGTGGTCCGCGCTTGAGGCTGTGCGCGCATGTGAGGCCGAGGTTTGCGTGTCCTGCGGAAACACTGGCGCGCTGATGGCGTTGAGCATGATCCGATTGCGCAAGCTTGAGGGTGTCAACCGCCCTGCAATCGCAGTGTTGTGGCCATCGAAAAATCCCGCAGGCTTTAACATCATGCTGGACGTGGGCGCAGATGTGCGTGCCGATGCGCGTGACCTGTGCCAATATGCATTGATGGGCGTGTCCTATGCCCGCAACGGATTGGACATCAAATATCCACGTGTTGGGGTTTTGAATGTCGGCACCGAAGAGCACAAAGGCCGCGCAGAATTGAAAGAGGCGCATGCGCTGATCGCATCGCTGGCAGATGATGCAAATTTTGAATTCGTCGGTTTTGTCGAAGGGGGGGATATCCCAGGCACAAAATGCGATGTTATCGTCACGGATGGGTTCACGGGCAATATCGCGTTGAAAACCGGTGAAGGGACCGCAAATTTGATTGGCACGCTCTTGCGCGAAGCGTTTGCCTATACGCCCTTATCGCGGCTTGCCTCTCTTTTGGCGCTGACCTCGATGCGGCGTTTGAAAAAACGGATTGATCCACGTCGTGTTAATGGGGGTGTGTTTTTGGGCCTGAATGGCACCGTTGTAAAATCCCACGGATCTGCGGACGCAACAGGCGTTTCAGCGGCGGTCAAGCTGGCATTCCAACTGGCCCAATCTGATTTTTCCAAGAAAGTCGCAGCACGGGTTGCATCCACCCCCACATTGGCGCAGGATGATACAAAACCAAGCGAAAAAACAGGCGAACAAGAATGACGATACGGGCGGTTGTACGTAGCATTGGACATTACCTACCTGAGCGCGTCGTGCCCAATTCCGAATTTGAGGAAACCTTGGATACAAGCCATGAATGGATCGTATCACGTTCAGGTATTCATCAACGTCATTTTGCCGCCAAAAACGAAACAACATCCGATTTGGCCATTCACGCGGCCAATCGCGCATTGGCCGCGGCAGGTATGGTGGCAGATGATTTGGATGCCATTATTGTGGCCACATCCACAGCCGATCTGACATTTCCCTCTGCCGCTACAATGGTGCAAAACGGCCTCGGCATGACACGTGGATTTGCCTATGATGTGCAGGCGGTTTGCGCAGGGTTCGTATTTGCGCTGTCCACTGCGAATGCGCAAATCGTATCGGGCCAGGCAAAGCGTGTCATGGTGATCGGTGCGGAAACATTTTCGCGCATCATGGATTGGCAGGATCGCACAACCTGCGTCCTTTTTGGCGATGGCGCTGGCGCCTTGATCCTAGAGGCCCAAGATGGCACGGGCGATAAATCGGATCGTGGCATTCTATCAGTTGATCTAAATTCTGACGGGCGCCACCGCGATATTTTATATGTGGACGGTGGTGTGTCGACGCAAACCACAGGTTACCTGCGCATGCAGGGCAAAGAGGTGTTTCGCCACGCTGTTGAAAAATTGGCCGCAACCGCACAGACTGCAATGGATCATGCAAAAATCACCTCGGATGAGGTGGATTGGGTTGTCCCCCATCAGGCAAACATTCGCATCATTCAAGGCACTGCTAAAAAGATGGGCGTGCCAGATGAGCGGGTCGTGAAAACGGTGCAGAATCACGGAAATACATCGGCGGCATCGATTCCACTTGCCCTCTCTGTCGCGGTCAGTGAGGGCAAAATTCAACCTGGACATGTGGTTGTCACCGAGGCAATTGGCGGCGGTCTGGCTTGGGGCGCGGTTGTTTTACGCTGGTAAGACACATTTTTCCTTAGAAGTTAGCACTTTATTGACCGAACTGGGTCAAATCGTTTGACTTGGAAAAACGCCAGTGGCTAACATACAACGAAAACGGAGGGTGCTATGTCCGAAAAAACTTTGACAAGAATGGACCTCAGCGAAGCTGTTTTTCGTGAAGTTGGTCTATCACGTAACGAATCTGCGGATTTGGTTGAGAGTGTTTTAAATCATGTGAGTGACGCGTTGGTTCGTGGGGAACAAGTGAAACTATCGTCGTTTGGGACGTTCAGCGTACGCGATAAAAATGCGCGTGTTGGTCGGAACCCAAAAACGGGCCAAGAGGCCCCTATTCCTCCCAGACGTGTTTTAACGTTCCGCCCCTCCCATCTGATGAAAGAGCGTGTCGCCGAAGGAAACAAATCCTAACGCGAAAGGCTGCCACCGAAGATGTCAAAATCTGCAGATGCATTCCGCACCATAAGCGAGGTCGCCGAATGGCTGGACCTGCCGACCCATGTATTGAGGTTCTGGGAAAGTAAGTTTTCGCAAATTAAACCAGTAAAACGTGCAGGCGGGCGTCGATATTATCGCCCCCGTGATATGCAGTTGATCGGTGGATTGAAAACGCTGTTACATGATGATGGCATGACCATCCGTGGCGCGCAAAAGCTGCTGAAGGAAAACGGTGTTCAACATGTGATTGATCTCTCTCCCCCGCTGGAAGCTGGGTTCGAGGCAGAGATTATACCAAATGAAGCGGTTACAGAAGCCCCCGTGGAAATGGTTGACATGACTGCGGACATCGAAACCGACGCTGCGCAAGAAACGAAACAGGTCGACGACGTGCAAAAATCAACCACGCGCCCGAATTTGCGATTGGTCGAAACGGAAGATGACGATCAATTTGATCTTTTCGCCGACAGCCCCAGTGAAAATTTCTGGACCGAAGATGATCAAACAGGTGCAGAAGCCGCAGCAGAGCCAGAGGCGCATGCTGATCCCGATCCAGCCCCCCTTCCTGATACGCGCGCGGGTCAATTGTTAAACGCGGCACAGCGCGGTACGCTGTCCCCCGCGGCGATTGAAACCCTATTAACGCGGGTTCAGGGCGCAATCGAGCGCCGCGCATAAGGTTTTGGCCCGCAAACGTAAATTTGCCCTTGTCCTTCGGATAAAAACCGCTATCACAGCGATATAGCGTCGGGCTATAGCGCAGTCTGGTAGCGCGTCCGTCTGGGGGACGGGAGGTCGTAGGTTCGAATCCTGCTAGCCCGACCAACAAAAACGCCCTAGGCTATGCCTTGGGCGTTTTGTTTATAAAGGAGGCCACAACGTGACTGGTGTTTTACCAAATCAAACCATCGCCGCACTGATCGACAGCGGACAGATCACGATTGATGCCCCTTTGGCCGACGGACAAATTCAACCCGCCAGTCTGGATTTACGTTTGGGAACAAAGGCATGGCGCGTGCGCGCATCATTTCTTGCGGGGAATGGTCGTCGTGTTGCGGATCGGTTGCAAGATTTTGAAATGCATCAGATCGACCTTTCGCAAGGGGCCGTGTTGGAAAAAGGTTGCGTTTATGTTGTCCCATTGATGGAGGGGCTTGCCCTGCCCCAAAACATCACAGCGGTCGCCAACGCCAAAAGCTCAACAGGACGGCTGGATCTGTTGACCCGTGTCATCACGGATGACGGGACAGAGTTTGATCGCATTCCTGCGGGATACACTGGGCCGCTTTATGCGGAAATCTGCCCACGTTCCTTTTCGGTTTTGGTGCGCCCTGGCATGCGCCTTAATCAAATTCGGTTCCGCGTAGGACATGCCATTTTGTCGGATGCAGAACTGATCACCCTGCATGAAACGCAAAAATTGGTGTCAGGTGAGGCCGTGATTGACGATGGTTTGGGATTTTCCGTTGATCTGAAGCCATCCACAGGTGATCTGGTCGGCTATCGCGCAAAACCGCATACAGGCGTGATTGATTTGGATAAAATCGGCCACTATGACCCGCGCGAATTTTGGGAAGACATTCGCAGCAGCGATGGTCAAATCATATTGGATCCCGGCGCCTTTTACATCCTTGTCAGCCAAGAAGCGGTTCACATTCCCCCCATGTATGCAGCTGAAATGGCACCGTTTTTGGCAATGGTCGGCGAATTTCGCGTGCATTATGCGGGCTTTTTTGATCCGGGCTTTGGCCATGACGCTGCAGGCGGAACAGGATCGCGCGGTGTGCTAGAGGTGCGCTGTCACGAGGCACCATTTGTATTGGAACATGGCCAAGTGGTGGGACGTTTGGTTTACGAACAAATGCAGGAACTGCCCACGCAACTTTATGGCGCGGCGCTGAAATCAAACTATCAGGGCCAAGGGTTAAAGTTGTCTAAACACTTTAAGTGAGACATCCATCGCGTAACCGCCTAAAACAGTGCACTGTTCTCAAACCAGATTTCAGTTTCACTGTCGCACATTCGACGAATTTTAAGTTCCCGCTTAATCCTCAAACAACTCCGTTTGATCTTCATCCTCGTCCGTTGGGCTAGGCTCGACAGGAGGTGGGCGGCTTTCTAACAGGCCAGCGGAACGCAGTTCTTTCAATCCTGGTAAATCACGTGCGCTTTCGAGGCCGAAGTGATCCAGGAAATTCTGAGTCACAACAAATGTTACCGGTCGCCCGGGGGTCATACGGCGGCGGCCAAATCGGATCCAATCCATTTCGATCAGCAAATCAATGGTGCCGCGCGAAACGGTGACGCCGCGAATTTCCTCAATCTCGGCACGTGTCACGGGTTGGTGATAGGCGATGATGGCCAATGTTTCGATGGCAGCACGCGACAGTTTGCGGGTTTCAACCGTTTCTTTTTGCATCAAGAAACCTAAATCGCCCGCTGTGCGAATGGCCCATGCATCGCCCACGCGGGTAACCTGAACACCACGCCCCTCGTACCGCTTTTGCAGATGCACCAAGGCCTCTGCCGAATCGCAGCCGTGTGGCATACGATCATTCAACTCTTTCACACTGACAGGATCTGCCGAGGCAAATAAAATAGCCTCAACCATACGCTCTTGTTCGCCCATGGGGGGCGCCTCAAACAGAGTATCGTTTGCATTTACCTCGAGTTCATTCATTCTCTTGTGCCTTTCTGCGCAATTCTAGCGGGGCAAATGTTTCACTTTGACGCAATTCAACTTTGCCAGCCTTGGCCAATTCAAGAGAGGCTGCAAATGTCGATGCGGTTGCGGCGCGGCGGCGCATGGGGGATGCGCCCCATCCATCGGGCAGATAGCTTGAGATATCGACCCAATCGACGGCAAATCCAATCAATCCACGCATACGTTCCAACGCCTCTTCCATCGTAAAAATATCGTTGCGATCCATGACAAATGGGCGAAATTCGTCTCGTGTGCGAATACGGGAATAGGCCTGCATCAAATCCAACAAATTGGCGGTGTAATGCACCATGCGCACGGTTTCGACGTTTTCAGGAATACCACGAACAAAGAAATCGCGCCCCTTTTGATCCCGTGCCATAAGGCGCGCGGCGCAATCGCGCATCGCTTGAAGCCGTTCCAGCTGAAACGCAAGATGCGCGGCCATTTCTTCGCCGCTTGGTCCCTCATCTGCGGGATCAGGGGGCAGCAATAGGCGTGATTTCAAAAAGGCCAGCCAAGCCGCCATCACCAAATAATCCGCGGCCAATTCGATGCGCAACGCCTTGGCCCGTTCAACGAAATCCAAATATTGTTGTGCCAGTTCCAAAATGGAAATGCGCATCAAATCAACCTTTTGCGTGCGCGACAGGGTCAACAACAGATCAAGCGGCCCTTCAAACCCATCCACGTCCACAATCAGCGCTTCGGCCGACAATCTGTCGGACACGGATTGCGCGTCATCATTGGACGGAAATAAATCGTGATGCTCGCTCATGTTTCTTGGATCTGGTTTGCGTTAAACACCAAGCTGCGCGTGCAATGCGTCGATGTCAAGCGATTGTGGCACCAATGCATCACGCGCCCCAATCGCGGCCTGCATGCGTTGGTGCGTTTTGGGTGTGGGTTGTTCCAAAACTTCGGCCACAGATTGCATTTCACCTGCGTCCCCGTTGCAGTGCAAAACAATATCTATCCCTGCCCGTTGCGCCGCCATGGCACGTGTTGGAATGGTTCCTGGCAAGGCCTCCATCGATAGATCATCCGTCATCAACAGCCCGTCAAACGCCAATTCCCGGCGTATAATATCAATCATCCGCGGTGACAGCGTCGCAGGCCAAAGTGGATCAATTGCGTCAAATAGGATGTGCGCGCTCATCCCCATTTTTGCATCGGAAAAATCCGCAAAAACCGCAAAATCATTTTCTGTAAGATAGTCATAGCTTTCTGTCACGCGCGACACACCCTTATGACTGTCGGCAACGGCCATCCCATGACCGGGCATATGTTTGATCACAGGCATTACGCCTGACGCCAACAAACCATCATAGGCCGCCCGCCCAAGGGCAGAGACATCATCGCGCGTGTGCCCATAACAGCGATTTTGTAAAAATGGATGGGTATGATCCCGCGCGATATCCAAATTCGGCGCACAATTTACATCAATACCATATCCACGCAGTTCATGTCCGATAATGGCGTAGCGCGCAAAAAATTCATCAACCGCCCCTGCCCCTGCCGAGGCCGCGTGATCAAGGGGGGGCAAAAATTGTGTCGCCATTGGGGGAACCAAACGTTGAACACGCCCGCCTTCTTGGTCAATCAAGATGGGCGCGTTCCATCCCACAGCTGTGCGCAAATCTGAACACAAGGCACGCAATTGATCCGCCGTTTCAACGTTGCGCGCGAATAGGATAAATCCAAACGGTTGCGTATCTGCAAAAAATGCCTTTTCCCAAAATGATAAACGCGGCCCTTCGACACCAAAGATTACCGCGCTTAGATTATGTGGATGGGATGTCATTTTGCGATGACTGGGTAACATTCGGCCTTTTCAGAAACGGCAGAGCAAAACCGCCGTGCCTCTGCAATGTCACTGAAGCCAGCCGCACGCAAACGGTAGAATGTGCGCCCACCGCTTTCCGCCTTTTGAATGACGCGGGTTTGATTGCCAAGGAAGCTCGCCAATTTCGCAGAAATTCGTGTCCATTCTTGTTCTGCCACGGCTTGGCTATCATAGGCCCCAAACTGCACCAACGCGCTGCCTGTTGCGATTGTGGGGGCCGCGGACACGCGAACTGCAGCCTGTGTTGCAGTGGGGCGCAGTTTTGGGCGGATGGTGGTGCGCGGCTGGCTTAGGCCTGTTGGCGTTTCATCAACAGCCAATGCCATGCGCAGCGCCTGTTCAATGTTTGCCCCTTCGACCCGTACGGGCATGGGTTGAATGTCGCTTAAGGGTTTTTCCCCTGCGATGATCGCATCGGCCAAGGCGTTTACATCAACGGCAAGTTCGGTTTCCCCCTCTTGCGCCGTCGTGGGCGCAGACTTTGCCAATTGCAGGCGCTCTGCCGTAGGCAAATCTTCGTCAGACAGGGGTTGCGCCGCAGGTGCCAAAACAATGGTTTCTGCCACGGGTGGATTTTCCATCGCGGCGACTTGGGTCACATTCAAACCCTGATTTTCCGTCGCTTTGCCGCCTGGATTTTCAGGCGCTTCGCGCATGGGCGTGATCTGTGCCGACACAACGGGAATTTGCGTGACATCGCGCGATGCGATGCTAAAGGCCCAGTAAATACCCCCTGCCAATAGGGCCACACTGACCCCAGTGCCCACCCAATGTATTATCGAGCCTACTGATAAAGAATGCTGATCTGCGCCAGCCTGTGACGCATTTGAATAAAACTGCTCTGCCATCTCGTCCTCAAGGTGTTGCCCTGATAACCCCAGACAGCGATGCATATTTTAGCGCATTTCTTCTGCCGGAGTTACCCCTAGAATACCAAGACCTGCGGAAATAACAACAGAAACGGCACGGACAAGCGAAATTTTCGCCTGTGTTGTGGTTTCATCGCCCTCTTGAACAAAGCGTAAGGCCACTTCATCATTTCCACGGTTCCACAGGCTGTGTAGATCGCTTGCCAATTCATATAGGTAAAATGCAACCCGATGCGGTTCATTCGTACGCGCGGCGATTTCGACCAAACGGGGCCATTCCGCCAATTTACGTGCAACGCCCAATTCCGCGTCATGCGCCAATCCTGAACGGTCCGCGGCCGATAATGCCGCATCCGACACATCCATGCCCATCTCAGTTGCTTTTCGCAAAACGGAATGCACACGGGCGTTGGCGTATTGCACATAAAATACGGGGTTATCCCGGCTTTGTTCCAGAACCTTGTCGAAATCAAAATCCAACGGCGCATCGTTTTTGCGCGTCAACATCACAAAACGCGTCACATCAGGGCCCACCTGGTCCACCACATCGCGCAGGGTGACAAAGGTGCCCGCCCGTTTGGACATTTTAAAAGGTTCGCCGTTTTTGAACAGCTTCACCAATTGCGTTAGTTTGATATCAAGCGGCGTTTTCCCATCAGAAAGCGCAGAAACAGCGGCCTTCATCCGTTTGACATATCCGCCATGATCCGCACCAAAGACATCAATCAATAGGTCAAAATTTCGTTCAACCTTATCAAAGTGATAGGCGATATCAGGGGCAAAATATGTCCAACTGCCGTCTGATTTTTGCACAGGACGGTCCACATCATCCCCATGTTCAGTGGATTTGAACAGGGTTTGTTCGCGTGGCTCCCAATCCTCGGGCTTTTTCCCCTTGGGCGGTTCCAGCACACCTTCGTAAATCAACCCCTTGCTGCGCAGGCTGCCAATCGCGCTTTCGATCAGGCCCGTGCCATAGAGTGATTTTTCACTAAAGAAGTGATCCATTTTCACGCCCAGCACGCTTAGATCTTCGCGGATCAAATCCATCATCGCAGCTGTTGCAAATTCACGAATTTCGGCCAGCCAAACATCTTCGCCTTGATTGACATAGGCATCGCCCACTTTGTCCTTCAGCGCCTGACCAACTGGGATCAAGTAATCACCTGGATATGTGCCATCCTCAAACGCGACGTCCTGGCCATGCGCCTCAAGATAGCGCAGATAGACAGAGCGCGCCAAAACATCGACCTGTGCGCCGCCGTCATTGATGTAATATTCGCGAGTGACGTCATACCCTGCGTAATCCAACAGGCTGGCCAAAGCATCGCCAAAAACCGCACCACGGGTATGACCGACGTGCAGCGGCCCTGTTGGATTGGCTGATACATATTCCACGTTCACACGCCGTCCCTGCCCCATATCCGAACGACCATAGGTTTGCGGGTTGGCAAGAACCGTTGAAACAACACCTTGCCATGCGTGGGCGCCCAAGCGCATGTTCAAAAATCCAGGCCCCGCGACCTCGGCCACAGTGACACGTGCGTCGCTGGCCAAATGTGTTGCCAATTTTTCCGCAATATCACGTGGTTTCAACTTGGCAGGTTTTGCCAAAACCATTGCTGCGTTTGTGGCCATGTCCCCATGCAATGCATCCCGCGGGGGTTCCACGGTGACATTTTTAAAATCCAACCCTTCGGGCAGATCACCTGCGGCGACCATGGCATGCAGGCAATCAATCACCAATGCGCGAATATCAGAAAACAGGTTCATAACAGCTATCCTTTGTCTTGGGGCGGTTTATCACGCCGTGGCCCAAGGTCAATGCAGGATTGTGTCCTTTGGCGCGCCCTGCCTATCTGGATCGGCGGATAAGGGTGGAGAGAAATGCAAAATGCGCATTCCGTCGGCACTGGTCAGCTTTTCAAAGTCGGGCGTAAGTTTCAACCGCGCTTTGTCGTCCAATGTTGCGACAATCACCGCCTCTGGCCTGTCATGTTGAAAACGTTCTAGTGGATACTCCGCGCTGATCCGTGTGGCGATCATCCGCCAATCCAGCAGCATTTTGTCTAAACTACTGGAATAGCTTTTATCCCCAAAAAAACGCACGACTCCCAAGGGTTGAGGGCAATTCATTGCGGCTGCTGTGTTCGCGATCACGGCGCAGTTGGAATATGTTGTTACGCCCAAATTCAGGGGTCAAATCCGTTGTGACAAGGGTGTTATAGGCCTCATTCTCACTCAGCGCGATCAGGTGATCATATCTGTGCAATTCCAACATATGCTCGGCCGCTTCTGACAGAACATCACCGTGTAAGACTGGGACGCCCAAATCGCGGGCATTGCGCAAATTTCGGTGATTGGTATCGGAAATCACAACGGGCACATCCAAATCGCGCAAAAGTGCCCCGAGTTGCGTCACCAAACTGGTCCCCCCAACAATCAAAACACCCGGCGCATCCCCACCCGATAGGCCCAAGGCCCGTGCCACGGGCGTCAATGTAAATCCATACAGGACAACAGTCACCGCCACCAATCCAAAGGCCAGCAGTGCCATCATCGCGCCATCTGCGATGCCCAAGGCAACCAAGCGTTCGCCAAACAATCCTGCTACAGCGACCAACACAATCCCACGCGGGCCTGTGAATGCCACCAATGTACGCTCACTATCTGGAATTTTTGTGCCCAACAGAGAGAGGTAAACCGTGATGGGACGGGCCAATAGGATGATTGCGGCGATAAAGGCCAAGGCGCGCAGATCAAGCGCCATTATTAACCCCAAATCAATTGAGGCGACCAAAAGCACGAACACACCTGACACCAATAGAACCATGGCGTGTTCTTTGAAACGGCGCAACTCTTCATAAGAGGGCAGATTTGCATTCGCAATCCAAACGCCCATGATGGTGACGGCCAATAGTCCGCTTTCGTACAAGAACGCATTTGAACCTACAAAAACACAAATTAAAACAGAGAACAACACAGGGACCTTCATGTATTCAGGCACCCATCCGCGTCTGAGTGCTTGGGCAATGCCATATCCACCCGCAACGCCCGCAGCGATTGACACAACCAAACCGATGATCAGCTGAACCGCCGCCGCACCCCCGATGGATGCGGCCACACTGACCACGATCACCTCATAGGCCAGAACCGCCGCCAGGGCGCCGATGGGGTCGTCTACAATGGCCTCCCACTGAAGCAGGGCCGCGGGACGATGGGATAATTTGGCCTGTCGCAACAGCGGCGCAATCACCGCTGGACCTGTGACAATCATGATCCCGCCGAACACAGCCGGAACCGCCCAACTGACGCCGCGACATAGTGAAGAGCAAGGGCCGAGGTGATCCAACCAAGGGGTGCCCACACCAGAACAAGGCGCGTGACCCCCTGCGATGCACCGCGCGGCTGTTGAAAGTTTAGTGTTAGGTCACCTTCAAACAGAATGACCGCAACCGCGATGGATATGATCGGTGTCATCAAATCGCCAAGTACGGCATTGGGATCGAGCACACCCAACAGGGGCCCCGCCAATAATCCGATGCCCAGCATCAGGACAATCGCAGGCACACGCTGACGCCATGCGACCCACTGCGCGCCCACCCCCGACACGCCAATCGTTGCCAGTTGCATTACTGGATCAACGGCCAAATTCCCTGCCGCCATAATCGCATCCCTATCTCATACCTGATTAAGAGTTTAACAGCTGTTCATATTGCTGCAAGGCAAAGCGATCCGTCATTCCCGCAATATAATCACAGACCACCCGTGCGATGGTTTGTTCATCGGGGGAATGGGCAAATTCAACCTGCCATTCCATGGGCAATAAATAGGGTTTTTCCATGAAATAGGGGAACAAGGCACGCACCTTGGCGCTGACATCCTTGCGCATGGCGACGACGCTGGGAGCGCGGTACATGCGCGTGAACAGGAATGTGCGCACCTGTTTCAAATCAGCCCATAGATCGATTGAAAACTGCGCCATCGGACGCCCTGCCATGCGAATATCCTGGGCCGATTGCGGATCAAGGTCCAAAAGGTTGCCGCGCGTCACACGCAAGACATCCTCGACCATGACACCAAAGAAACGGCGCAACGCCTCGTTTCGGCGGCGGCGCAGGTCCAGCTTGGGGTATTTTTCGTCCACATCTGCAAAACAGGGCCCGACCAAGGGCAGTGCCGCCACCTCATCATCTGTAAAGAGCCCCGCACGCAAACCATCGTGCAAATCGTGATTGTTATACGCAATATCATCGGCCAATGCGGCCACCTGCGCCTCTGCGCAGGCGTGGGTATTTAGTTCAAGGTCATGTTTCGCGTTATACTCGGCAAATGCATAGGGCAGCGGATGACCCACGGGGCCATTATGTTTTGCGATCCCTTCCAGCGTTTCCCATGTCAGGTTTAATCCATCAAATTCCGCATAGGATCGCTCCAGCGATGTCACAATCTTCAGTGCCTGTGCGTTATGATCAAACCCGCCATAGGGTTGCATCAATTCATCCATGGCGTCTTCGCCCGTATGCCCAAAGGGCGTGTGGCCCAGATCATGGGCCAGCGCAACAGCCTCGGCCAATTCTTGGTTCAATCCCAGTGCATTGGCCAATGTGCGCGCAACTTGGGCCACCTCAATCGAATGGGTCAGACGCGTGCGAAAATAATCCCCTTCGTGTTCGACGAACACTTGGGTTTTATGTTTCAAACGTCGAAAGGCCGAGGAGTGGATGATCCGATCGCGATCCCGATGAAAGGGCGTGCGATGAGCGCTTTCCGCTTCTAGGAACAAACGTCCCCTTGTTCCTGTCGGATCAGCCGCAAAAATTGCCTGCATCTGCGCTGCCTTTCTTGTTCTCATGCTTTTCTGTGCTTATATATCACCTATGTGATCGATGTATAACCCTTTGGAGACCATCATGCAGTTGCCACCAAAAGTCAGCGAACGCGCCTTTGAACGTTTGGTTAAAATTGATCCTGCGGGATCAGGTCAGGGGCTGCGCGTCGCTGTGGAAGGCGGCGGATGCAGCGGATTTCAATATGATATCCGCCTGGATGGTCAAAACCCAGATGATTTGGTAATAGAGGGAAAAGGGCAAAAAGTGTTCGTCGATGCGGCCAGCCTGCCCTTTTTACAGAACGCTGTGATCGACTTTAGCGATGAACTGATTGGCGCACGGTTCGTGATTGAAAACCCAAACGCATCCAGTTCATGTGGCTGCGGGACAAGCTTTTCTCTCTGATTTAACGCTTTTTAGAGTCGCGGTATTCACACAGGGCAACCGCCGTTGTTGCCCCGATCAAAACGATTGCACCAATCCAAACAACATCCGATGGAACATATGAAAAGACCACGTACCCAATAATGACGAACCAAACGAATTGCAGGTTAAAGATTGCGGTCATCAGATGAACAGAGATCAAGTCGATCAGCTAGATCGTCAACCAACGTCCAAACAAGAGTAGGCAGGCATAAAGGTAGATGAACTCAAACGACTGTGTGGTAAAAGACAGGTTTTGATCCTAAATATAGACCGCTGCCCCAAGTGTCATCAACAGGCTGGGCCAAAAAATCAGCGCCATTGGATTTGATTCAAATTTCTCGATAAGACGGGCAATCACCAATGACGTTGACGCACTTAGCAACCCAAGGACCAGGTAACCGTATCCAATGCGCATTTCGGGCATGACGTCCAAAAACATAATCGCAGCACCAATTGATCCAATCAACATTGCGGGCCATGCCAGAATGGATACGCGCTCATTAAATAGGAATGAACCCCAAAATTGCGGATGCCAAAGGTAAAAGCGATGCAATGACAAAAGCGCCCGCCAAAGGTAGGCTTTAAAGCCAAGTATGAAGAATACCGATCCCAAACATCCAAACACAGAGTGAATGGCCATCAGCCATTTGAAGTTGGTGTTCAAAAACCCAATCCCTGATTTTGCGTACCCGAATGCAAATGAAACACCCGTAACAATGATACCAGAATAAAAAATCAATGCGCGTGCGGATACAGTTAACATTGCGAATTTCGCTGTAGCATCAATGGCCGACTGCACGATCGAGGCAAAAATGGTCAGCCATATGATTGGTGGAATTAAGCATCGCGAAAAATTTTCGGCGCGATCTTCTGAGCTTTCATCAAAATGGTGAAACGTGATCACCTGTTTTGGCATCATATCTGCCATAAAAACGGGATAAAACATGCCTGAGAGCTTTATGAAAAAGGGCGCCGAAGCGCCCTTGCCCAATTAGGCAGGTGCGCCTACACCGCCTTTTGAATGTGTTGAAGATGTTGTAAGAGAGAAAACTTTAGACACCATTGTTACCTTTATAATAATGATTACAGATTACATTGTCGGGCCGAAGACTCCACAATAGGGTTAGACTGTCATGGCCCGCACCCCCCCAAACAATTTCAAAAAAATCAAATTGATTTTCAAAAATGCACATCGATCCGCGTTCGATATACAATTTTGACGTTCACATTACGAATTTGATGTGTATCGCACCACAAAAGGCCCATGGATTAACAATTTGCGTACCCCAGGGGTCGTTTCAACGCGGGCTTCGCACTTGTCACGCAATTGAAAAACGGTGATACAGATAAAAAATTCGGGTGGATCATCATGAAAATTGCAACGTTTAACATCAACGGGATCAAGGCACGTGCAGAAACATTGTGTCGTTGGCTGGATGAAACCAACCCTGATGTTGCGATTTTACAAGAGATTAAATCAGTTGACGAAAAATTCCCGCGGGACTTGTTTGAGGAACGCGGATACAACGTGGAAACCCACGGTCAAAAATCATTTAATGGGGTTGCGATCCTGTCAAAATATCCTCTTGAGGACGTGGTGCGTGGATTGCCAGGCGATGAGAGTGATGAACAGGCCCGCTGGATCGAAGCGACAGTGGTCGGCAAAACCGCCATTCGGATGTGTGGCCTATATCTCCCGAACGGCAACCCTGCGCCTGGTCCGAAATTTGATTATAAATTGGCGTGGATGGAACGCCTATACCATCGTGCACAGGCCTTGATGGCGGATGAAATGCCCGCATTCATGGCAGGCGACTACAATATCATCCCCCAAGCCGAAGACGCCGCACGGTCAGAGGCCTGGCGTGAAGACGCCCTGTTTCGCCCAGAATCCCTGGCGGCGTGGCGCAAAATCCTAAATCTTGGCTTTACCGAGGCATTTCGTGCCCAAACATCGGGGCCAGAACACTATAGTTTCTGGGACTATCAGGCAGGCGCATGGGATCGGAACGATGGCATTCGCATCGATCATTTTTTGATGACGCCTGCGTGCGCTGATATGATGATGCAATGTTATATTGATAGCGAACAACGCGGACGCGAAAAACCCTCTGATCACGTGCCCGTTTGGTTGGAATTAGATAACTAAGTCACATCCTGCGTCACATCATGGGCGTAAATCCAATCAAACTGACGCACCAATCGTGCGGGCGCAATGCGTGATCCTGCGCCCAATGCGGTATGCGCCAGGTTACGCGCAATTGGATTGGCCAAATGATATTTCCATGCATTTGAATTTGCTGCCGCCAATACCCGCGTGACCCGTGGCATGCGAATGGATTGATAAGACTGTAATCCGCCCACCCCATCACGATGGAAGCAGGCCGCCAAAACCCAAGCATCCTCAATCGCCATGACAGCGCCTTGGGCCAAAAACGGCAAGGTTGGGTGCGCTGCATCCCCCATAATCGCAACATTGCCCTCGGCCCAAATATCCGCGACAGGATGGCGAAACAATCCCCATTTGTACAGAGTATGCACCTGATCAAAGACAGGCAAAAGGCCGCTAAAATCCCCAAATTCCTGTTTCAGGATGCTGGCGTCATCTGAATGATTCCATCCCTCATCGCTCCAATCGGCTTGCTCTTTGATACAGACCACATTCAAATCCCGCCCCCCACGGATGGGATATGTTACGATATGGCGATGGGGGCCCATATGAACGCGGGCCTCAGCAGGTTGGGCAATCACATTTTCAACCATACTGCGCCATGCAATTTGCCCTGTGAAAAAAGCGCGACTGTGCGGGTTAAGGAGTTTGCGAAAATTCGAATGCAACCCATCCGCCCCGACGATCAAATCAAAATTGTGCTGTTGCAGGGATGTTGGACAATCAATTGACTGTCCCAAATGGATAGGAACACCCGCACCTGAACAAGCGTCGACCAAAACCGTCAGCAGATCCGCGCGATGAAACAGGTAATAGCCCCCTTGCGCACGAGATTTCGCAAGATCAAGACGCGCGACTGCACGCGATGGCGCATGGTTCATCAGTTGGATCGCCCGCGCCTGCAGCCCGTCTTCCTTTAACCTTTGATCCAGCCCCAGCTTTTCAAACACGCGCAGGGCATTCGGACTGATTTGAATGCCCGCGCCAACTTCTTTTAATTCAGGGGATTGTTCAAATACATCAACACGATATCCCAAATGACGAAAGCACAGCGCCGCCGTTAGGCCACCAATACCAGCCCCCACAATTGCGATATGAGCATCATGTGTCATGCACGAAGAAAAAGGCCCTGTGATTAATAGGGCCTTTTTAGATTAATCGTCACGGTGCACTTTTTCGCGACGTTCGTGGCGCTCTTGTGCCTCAAGCGTCATGGTCGCGATCGGGCGTGCGTCCAATCGTTTTAGCGAAATTGGATCTCCTGTGACTTCACAATACCCATATTCACCTTCATCGATACGGCGGATCGCTGCGTCAATTTTTGACACAAGTTTGCGCTGACGGTCACGTGTGCGCAATTCCAGCGCGCGATCTGTTTCCTCGCTTGCGCGGTCGGCCATATCGGGGATGTTGCGCGCGTTTCCTTGCAATCCCTCGATCGTGTCTTTGCTGTCTTCCAAAAGATCATTTTTCCACGCAATCAATTTGCGACGGAAATATTCCAATTGGCGGTCGTTCATAAATGGTTCATCTTCTGCTGGCGTATAGTCGTCAGGAAGAAAGTTATCTTGTTTCATTTCTGCCCCCCCATGCAGGTCAACATCTGGCATGCAGTTGTCCTCCAACGTTTTCCGGTATTCCTACCGTGCCCCGCAATAGTGCAACATTAGGGGGATGTCACTACACAATCAGATGATTGCAGCAATAAAAAGCATTCGTTAGAGTGCGCGCAAACAGATTGAGGACAGAGTATGAAATTCACAGGCACCCAAGACTATGTCGCAACAGAAGATTTAACCGTTGCTGTGAATGCGGCCGTTTTGCTGGAACGCCCCCTATTGATTAAGGGAGAGCCTGGAACAGGCAAAACCGAACTTGCCAAACAGGTGGCAAGCGCACTTGGACTGGACCTGATTGAATGGAACATCAAATCCACGACCAAGGCACAACAAGGCCTTTATGAATACGACGCCGTGTCTCGTTTGCGTGACAGTCAATTGGGGGATGAGCGTGTGCGTGATGTGGGCAACTACATCCGCAAAGGAAAACTATGGACCGCGTTTGAGGCGGACCAAAAGGTGGTTTTACTGATTGATGAAATTGATAAGGCAGATATCGAATTCCCAAATGACCTTTTGCAGGAATTGGATAAGATGGCCTTTCACGTATATGAAACGGGCGAAACGGTCGCCGCAAAAAATCGCCCTGTGGTGATCATCACATCTAATAATGAAAAGGAATTGCCAGACGCCTTTTTGCGCCGCTGCTTTTTCCATTATATTTCATTCCCAGATCAGGACACTATGCGCCAAATCGTAAAAGTGCACTTTCCCGATATCAAGGAACAGTTGCTGACCACTGCACTGACGCAATTTTATGAAATCCGTGAACAACAGGGTTTGAAAAAGAAACCCTCAACATCCGAAGTTTTGGATTGGCTAAAGTTGTTGCTGGCCGAGGATCTCTTACCCGAGGACCTAAAACGGGACGCTGGAAACCTATTGCCCAAGCTTCATGGCGCACTTTTAAAGAACGAACAGGACGTACAGCTTTTTGAACGCCTGGCGTTTATGTCACGACGCTAACGGATTATTTTAATATTCGTATAGGTTGTCGAGACAGGCATGGATTAAGACTAAAGTTACCGTAATCAAATCATAATTCATCCAAAGTGAGCCACAATTTGGTCCAACTCGCCAAATATATCTTTTACTCAAACCGCATATTGGGGAATGTGTTGCATTTAACTGCGCTTGTGCTGATGTGGGATCGGCATGGACATTTACAGGATGGAATAAAACGGTATGAAGCGAGCTGCGCTAGTTTTTGAATGGTACTTGGCGCCTGTATGCCAGCATCTAACGATGATGTAACAACACAGCAAAATTCGTCCGTATATAGTGATTTTGTAACAAACCCTTTCCCTGTATCTCCCTCCCGCAAGGTGACAGCGTCAAACAAAGATATCGCGCAGGACTTTTGGGTTTGTCATTTTCATTGGAAAGTGGCCACAACCGCCCCATATTTGCACGATTTGAAGGGCCAATTTCCGTTCGCCTGACGGGTAAGTTTCCGCAATCCCTGCCCTCTGAATTAAATCGGTTGATCCACCGCCAACAGGATGAGGCGAAATTGGACATCTACTACACCAGTGCGGATCAGGCGAACATAATTGCGCATGCCGTATCCCTCCGACAAATTTAGCGCACACTGCCCATGGCGGCCTGTTTTGTGGCGCCAAATGTCGTTAATTTAGAGGATTTCAAAGCCTCTCACAAAACTGCGAAAACCAGATGGTCTGCACAGACATAACGGCGGATGGTGTCCCTGTTTATTCCATCTGATGCTAGCCCACAGGAAAAACGGGATTGTCTGCACGAGGAATTTGCCCAAGGGTAGGCCCCGCTAAACGATTTGTATCGTTTGCCAAACTCTGTCTTTAACGATGACAACATTCACACGATCATGACAGATTTTGATATGATCGTGCTGCGTGCAACCTATACCCCTGAATTGCTCAGCGGTATGACCCGCGCCGAGGTTACCGCACGTTTGCCCGCAATTTTACGCCGTATCAATCCCGCAGGTGAAGGTGTCGCCTATCGCGCCCTGCCCCCAACATCCCATGCCTGGATTAAGTAAATTCAAATCGCACTGGGCCCTGGAACACCCGCAGGGGACCGTATGGGGGCCGCCACGCGCGCCCTAAACCTGGCGCAAGCCGCGAAATACAACGACCATCGCCTTGGCTTTAGCTTTTTTGCCATGGGACGCATTGTTCAACGTGCAAACCCGGATGAAGCGTTCCGCATGTTCCAAGCCGTAGATAAAATGTTCCGTCAATCCACGCAAACCAACCTTTATGCGGCGCATACCGCCGTGCAGCTGGCGTCCTATCAAATCGCATATGGCACGGGCCAAGAGGCGCTCGTGACACTTGCCCGCTATTTGGATGCAGCCTACGATGAGGAAAACGCAGCCTTGCTATCAACCTTGATGTTCCTTCGTGCCGAAGCCTTGGAATTGACGGGACGTGCATCTGAGGCACACATTGTTAGGCTGGACAGTTTGAACTGGGCACGATACGGGTTTGGATCAGAAAAGCATCTGAAAACCAAACTGCGGGAAATTCAGGCATTGAACCCGCTTAACCGTCGAAATGGCTAGGTATGTATCTAATTCTTGCATTGATTGGCGCGATTTCTGGCGCCCTAATCGCGCGTAAACGCAAAGGCAAAGTGACCGACATTCTGCACTATGCCTTTGTTTATGCCCTTGCTTTTGGGCTATTGGGCCTTATCCTGACTGTCATCGCTGATCGTACAATCATCTAGGCCGCAATGTTTTTGCCCTTTTTTGAAAACCTTAGGAACACTGGTGTTCCCGTATCATTGCGGGAATATCTTGGGTTTCTTGAGGCGCTTAATACAGGGCTTACCACCTATGATATTGACACCTTTTATCTGCTTGGGCGCACCATCATGGTCAAGGATGAACGCCACCTTGATCGCTATGACCGTGCCTTTTCTGCAAGCTTTTCAGGGCTTGAAAAAATTTCCACGGATGAGGTTTTGAACGCCGTCGATATTCCGCGTGAATGGTTGGAAAAGCTGGCTGAGAGACACCTTAGCCCCGAGGAAATGGCCGAAATCCAATCCGCAGGTGGTTTTGATAAGCTGATGGAAAAACTGCGCGAACGGTTGGCCGAACAAAAGGGACGTCATCAGGGGGGCAGTAAATGGATTGGCACGGCGGGCACATCCCCCTTTGGCGCCTATGGCTATAACCCCGAGGGCGTGCGCATCGGTCAGGACAAATCACGCCATCAACGCGCGGTCAAAGTGTGGGACAAACGCGAATTCAAAAATCTGGATGACAGCATTGAACTGGGCACACGCAACATCAAAGTTGCCCTAAAGCGCCTGCGCAAATGGGCGCGTGATGGGGCCGATCAGGAATTGGATATTGATGGCACAATCCGCGCGACTGCGGAACACGGCTATCTGGATGTGCAAACGCGCCCCGAAAAACGCAATGCGGTGAAGGTCTTGTTGTTTTTGGATGTAGGCGGGTCCATGGACCCCTATATCAAATTGGTGGAAGAGCTGTTTTCAGCCGCTCGTACAGAATTCAAACACCTTGAATATTTCTACTTTCACAACTGCCTATACGAAGGGGTGTGGCGCGACAATCACCGCCGTTGGGATCAACAAACCCCAACGCATGACATCCTGCGCACTTATGGACCCGATTACAAATGTATCTTTGTTGGGGATGCCTCCATGTCGCCTTATGAAATTGCCTATGCAGGGGGCGCAAACGAACATTGGAACGCCGAGGCGGGTCGGGTGTGGTTAGAACGTGCGCGCGAACAATGGGCATCGCATATTTGGTTAAACCCCATCCCCGAACGGCATTGGGACTACACCCATTCCATTGGCATGATCAAAACCATTTTTGAAAATGAAATGTACCCACTGACCCTGAATGGGATCGAAAACGGAATGCGTGCATTGGTGCGCTAAAGGCTGCGGTTAATTTGCCAAATCCCTAGACAAGTACACGCATAAACCCCATATCTGCCTAATGCTACAGCTTGGTCCAATCCTTCTTGCCTTGATCTATGCGCTTGTTATGTTTCGCTTTTCTGCTTGGCGATTGAACCGTCAGCTGGATCAAACATCCTCACGCCTGCAGGATGCGGAATTGCAGGCACAGATCGACAAAATGGCAGGTGCAATGCAGGTGCGCGATATCCCCGTTTATGTTCAGGATATCCCAACAATCAACGGATTAGCCGCCCCTGATGGGCGGGTATTCATCACCCAAGGGTTCATCGACAAATATAAAATGGGCGAGGTTAGCGCAGGCGAAATGGCCAGTGTCATCGCCCATGAATTAGGCCATGTGGCCTTGGGCCATTCGCGCAAACGGATGATCGATTTTTCGGGACAAAACGCCATGCGCGTCGCCTTGGGCTCGATCCTATCACGGTTTTTACCTGGGATAGGTGGGATTATTGCAAATGGAGTAGGCAGCCTGCTGATGGCCAAACTCTCACGCAGTGATGAGTTTGAGGCAGACGCCTATGCCACCGCATTGTTGATGCAATCCGGCCTTTCGGTTGAGGCGCAGATGAGCCTGTTTGAGAAACTGGACAAACTGACGGGCAATGCGGGGTTATCCCCTGCATGGTTGCTTAGTCACCCAAAGGCCCAAGACCGCATTGCCGCCATTAAATCGAATTATGCCAAGTGGCAGTAGGCGCCGCATAATGCACACGCCCGTGGGCGGTTAACAGGGCTGAGGCAACGAAGCCCCCGCCCCTAGGGACGGGCGTGGGCTGGATCATACGCGACAAGTCTGCGCTTCGCTTCGACCGCGCATGATCTGGTCAAATTATGACGTGCTTAGGCATGGGCACCCAGATCCCAATCAATTCTTTTGAATGAAATCCACCAATTGTTGGGTTGAACCGTCTTTGCCGTTGGCATCCGCATCCCCTGCCAATATTGGTTCCAGCGCGGTTGCCAATTCCTTGCCCAGTTCCACGCCCCATTGATCATAGCTGTTGATGCCCAATATCACGCCTTCGACAAACACACGGTGTTCATATAGCGCCACGATTTGTCCCAACACCTCGGGGGTCAGTTGGGGGTAAACCAGTGTGGTGGACGGTCGATTGCCGCTGAACACGCGGTGGCGCGCCTGACGTTCCAATTCATCCCCGCTAAATCCCTTGGCCGCCATTATATCACGGGCAACGTCCAGGCTGCGTCCTGTCATCAATGCCTCGGACTGGGCCAGACAATTTGCCGCCAATAGGGTGTGATGATGTTGCAAATCCGTTTCATGACCACGCGCAGCGATCATAAATTCACATGGGATCACGCGCGTGCCCTGATGGATCAGCTGATAAAACGCATGCTGCCCATTAGTGCCGGGTTCCCCCCAAACGATGGGCCCCGAATGATAGGGCAAAGTGGTGCCATCCATGGCCACGCCCTTACCATTGCTTTCCATTTCAAGCTGTTGAAAATAGGCGGGCAATCGCGACAGCCGTTGATCATAAGGCAGCACCGCGCGGGTCGCATAATCGCACACTTGGTTATGCCAAATCCCAACAAGCGCCAATAAAACAGGCAAGTTTTCGTGGAATTCCGCATCACAAAAATGCCGATCCATGGATTGCGCACCACGCAAGAATGCATGAAATGCATCGCGTCCAATTGCGATCATCAGGGACAAACCAATCGGTCCCCACATGGAATACCGTCCCCCCACCCAATCGGCAAAGCCAAAGACGCGCGAGGGATCAATGCCAAATTCGCTGGTTTTGTCGGCCGCCGTAGACAGGGCCGCAAATTGCGCCGCAGGTGTTGCCACACGTTCGGACATCCACGCCCGCGCTGTGCACGCATTGGTCATGGTTTCGATTGTTGTGAAGGTTTTTGAGGCCACAATGACCAATGTCGTTTCAGGGTTTAGTTCACGCAAAACATCGCTGATATGCGCCCCATCGACATTGGATACAAAATGACATTTTGGCCTATCGTGATAGGGGGCAAGCGCCAGTGTCGCCATAGCAGGACCCAGATCCGATCCCCCGATCCCGATATTCACCACATCGGTAATGCGCCCACCCTGTCCGACAAAATCACCGCTGCGCACCGCCTCGGCAAAATCGCCCATTAAGGTCAGGGTTTGCAACACCTCGGGCATGACATCCTGTTCATCGACATGAACCGCATCGCCATCCAAATTCCGCAAGGCCGTGTGCAACACCGCGCGTCCCTCGGTATCATTGATTTTCGCACCCTGAAACATGGCATCGCGTTTCTGCGCAACACCGCGATCACGGGCCAAATCCAATAGGGCCACGCGTGCCGCGTCATCAATGTTGGTTTTTGAATAATCAAACAGCATGTGATCAAAGCGTACGGAAAATTCCCCCGCGCGATTTGGATCATCAAATAGGCTTAGGATCGAACGATCAGACACCTTTGAATAAAGGGATTTTAGTGCATCAAACATGTATCAACCTATTAAACTATGGGGCCCAATGGGCCGTTGCGCCCATCATGACGGCACGAATGGGGGCATCAAAGGCATCCAAAATTTCAGCGCGTTCCAACGCCGCGCGCTTTTCATCGCCAAAAATTAGGATGTGTTTGTTGATCGCCCCTTCCAACACATGCGCAGGCAAGGTCACGCGGGGTTCTGGTGCACCCGGTGCGCGCATTGGAACCAGATTTGGGGCATCGGGTGACAGGGCAAGGTTTAAATTATCCGCCTCTGGAAAGATTGAGGCCGTGTGCATATCGGTCCCCATACCCAATAACAAGACTGTGATGGGGCACAAAACATCAATGCCCTCTCCCAATTTTGGCAATTCTACTTCAATGTCCCCATCGGCATATAGGGGCACCAATCGGGCGGCCGCGGCAGGACCAGTCAACAGGCGGTCTTTGATCATTCGAGTGTTTGAACGATCTGATGTTTCGGGCACCCAACGTTCATCAGTTAGAGCCACATCAACACGGTCCCAAGCGACTTCGGCCCCACACAGATCATCAAAAACGGGTCCGGGCGATGTTCCACCGGGGACAACCAAACTGACCCGATCTTCGTGATGGAGCGCCTCATTCAATTCACTGGCCAAACGTCCCCCCAGATCAAGGGCCAACATGTCACGATCCGCATATTCGATGATGTTCATTATCGTATCTCTCGCCATTTTCGCCCATCGCGGTGCAACAGCATTAAGGCATCTTCCGGTCCTGAACTGCCACCGTCATAGGGTTTTGGCACATCATTGCGTGCCTCCCACCCTTGGATAATGGGATCTGTCCAACTCCATGCCGCCTCAACCTCATCCCCGCGCATGAATAGGGTCTGGTTGCCACGAATGACATCCATAATCAATCGCTCATAAGCTTCTGGTGCGGTTTCGGCGTCAGGCCCCAGTGCCTCGGCAAAGGTCATATCAAGGGGCACATCCATCAAACGCATGCCGCCCGGGCCTGGTTCCTTGATCGTCACATCAAGTGTGATCCCCTCATCCGGTTGCAACCGAATGACCAAGGCGTTGCGGTGCGATCCCGCATCTGGGCCAAAGATGGAATGCGGCGTTTCCTTAAACACCACTGCAATTTCAGAGGAGCGCGCACGCATCCGTTTGCCCGTGCGCAGATAAAACGGAGTGCCGGCCCAACGCCAATTGCTGATGTGGGTTTTTAGGGCCACAAAACTTTCTGTGCGCGAACGCGGATTATCAACGGCGCTGCGATAATCGGGTTGTTCTTCATCTGCACTGTATTGACCGCGCACCAGATGGTGGGGTTCCACAGGATCAAGGGCGCGAATAACCTTTAGCTTTTCATCGCGCACGGCGTCTGGATCAAATTTGGATGGGGGTTCCATGGCAATCAAACACAGCAATTGCATCAAATGGTTTTGCACCATATCGCGCATTGCGCCCGATTTATCATAATACCCCCCGCGCCCACCGACCCCCACGGTTTCGGCAACAGTGATTTGAATGTGATCAATGAACTGCGCATTCCACAGTGGTTCAAACAACATATTGCCAAACCGCACAGCCATCAGGTTTTGAACCGTTTCTTTGCCCAAATAGTGGTCAATGCGATAAATCTGATCTTCGCGGAAATGTTTGGCCAAGGTCGCGTTCAACGCACGCGCGGTTTCCAAATCGTTGCCAAAGGGCTTTTCAACAACGATGCGGCTGTCACGCTTTGCGATATCATGATCATGCAGGCGTTCGGCCAAATCCCCAAACAAGGCAGGCGCGACCGAGAAATAAAAGGCGCGCACATATCCATCACGCATCTTTGATTTCAGCGCGGTCCAGCCTGCCGACCCCTTGGCATCCACATGTAAATAGGACACGCGTGACAAAAATTCGTCCACGTCACGATCAGAATGGTCAATCGCGCCAAATTCGGCAATCGCCGCGCGCACGATGTCGCGATATTCCTCATCGCTCAGCTCGGATCGCGCCGCACCAATGATTTCCGCCTCGTGCGGCATTTGCCCTGACAGATGGCGGCGGAATAACCCAGGTAAAATTTTGCGTTTTGCCAAATCCCCCGTGCCACCAAAAATCGTTAAATCAAAGGGATCAACGGGTATAACGCGAGAAACCATTTTTACATTCTTCCTTTGTTCGCCGCTCTTGGCTGAATAACATGTTAGCGCTAACTTGCACGCCTTCTACTGTGATGTGTCCTGAATGTCTAGGAATAAGAGTGTATCACAACACTGTTATATGCAATTGGAAAACCTTGCACGTCACGTTTCTGTTGTTACTGTTAAATTACCACAGGAACAGGCAGGTCCATGAAAGATATTGAGCAAACCGATAATGCGCAAAAATTCGAACACCCAACTATCACAGCCAAGGGTGAAGAGCGCGCGTGGGTCAGTCTTGAACAATTGGAAACGCTTTGGGTGAACACAGGGACGCTGTGTAATATCGAATGCGCGAATTGTTACATCGAAAGCTCGCCCACCAACGACCAGTTGGTGTATTTCAAAGCAAGTGATTTACGCACCTATTTGAATGAAAGCGCCGATCATAACATGCCTGTCACCGAAATTGGCTTCACGGGCGGCGAACCCTTTATGAATAGCGAAATCATTGACATGCTGCGCCTGTCGCTGGAACGAGGATTTTCAGTGTTGGTGTTAACAAACGCAATGCTGCCCATGATGCGGCGCACTATCCGCGATGGTTTGGTCGCGTTGAACGCGGCCTATCCTGGCAAAATGACCCTGCGCATTTCATTGGATCATCACAGCGCGAAAATGCATGATTTGGAACGGGGTGAAGGAAGTTTTGAAAAAACGCTGATTGGCATGCGCTGGCTGCGGGATGCTGGGATTAAAATGGCTGTTGCGGGGCGCACATTATGGGATGAAACCGAAGCTGACGCCCGTGCGGGTTTTGCGGCCCTGTATCAGGCAGAGGGATTTGACATTGACGCCCATGCGCCCGCCGAAACAGTCTTATTTCCCGAAATAACAGGCACCTTAGATGTGCCTGAAATCACAACAGCCTGTTGGGGTATTTTGAAAAAAGATCCACGGGACTTGATGTGCTCAAATGCTCGGATGGTTGTGCGCCGCAAAGGGGCCGATTCCCCCGCGGTTTTGGCCTGCACCCTTCTGGCCTATGATCCGCAGTTTGAATTGGGCCCAACGTTGCGGGATGCAGATCGCGACGTGCGCCTAAACCACCCCCATTGCGCGAAATTCTGTGTTTTGGGTGGGGCAAGCTGTAGCGGGTAAACGTACCTGGATCATCAGCTAAGGCCGCGCCAACTCACCACCCCCGATAAACACAGGCGCGCCCGTTGTGCTGGGGCCGCTGGTTGGGCGTTTGTTCAAAACACGCGCCGCCAGATAGGCAAAGGCCTGCGCCTCTAGCATATCGCCGTTTAAACCGTGATGTTCCACCGCCAACACAGGCACCCCCAATCCTGCGCGCAGCATGGAAATGATGACGGGGTTATGCCGCCCGCCGCCGCAGACCAACACTTGGGACACAGGTTCGGGCATGTGTTCCATCCCCGTTGCAACCGTGGCCGCGATGATCGCGCACAGTGTTGCGGCGCCATCTGCGTCATTCATGTGCGCAACCAACTCCGCAATCTGGGGAAAACTGTTCCGATCCAATGATTTGGGCGGCAGTTTGCGAAAATAAGGCGCGTTTAAAAACGCCCGCACCACGTCCATATTAGGCGTCCCAATCGCGGCCAAGGCACCATGCGCATCATAGGCATGTCCCGAACGCGCCATCATAAAATCATTCAGTGGCGCATTTGCGGGTCCTGTGTCAAAGGCCAAGACAGCCCCTAGATCGGTGACATCATCCAGACGCGGGTCCACATACGTGATGTTCCCCACGCCCCCTAAATTCAGGAAGGCAATAGGGTCGCTTACCCTAATATATTTCGCACAAGCAAAATGAAAAAACGGGGCCAAGGGCGCGCCGTGCCCACCCAAGGCCACGTCCGCGCTGCGAAAATCCCAGACCACGGGACGGCCCGTATCACGCGCCAGTTGCTCACCATCCCCCACCTGTAACGTGCGCCAATTGTCGGGATCATGCGCCAGTGTTTGTCCATGAAATCCGATCAAATCAACCGATCCCGCATCCAAGGCCGCAAAGGCACGGGCATGCAAGCGCGTCACCAATTTCGCCGCCGCACGTACATGCAATCCGCCCCACTGCCCCATCGCGCGGTGCAGGATTTGACGCTCATCTTCTGAATAAGGAACATACGCCGTTCTGCCAAATTCCTGAACCGTGATGCCATCCGTCACAACCTCGGCCACATCAATCCCGTCCATTGATGTGCCCGACATCATACCAACAACACGAATTGCGTCACTCATGGCTTTTCCTTTCTTGCAAGGATCGCTATAGCAATGACGCAATCCCTATTCAGGAGCAAGAGATGACCTTTACACCTAAATCAGATTTCCTTCAGATCATGCTAGAACGCGGATTTGTTGCGGACTGCACTGAGTACGATGGATTGGACGAAGCGCTGTGTAAAGGGGGCATGCCCGCCTATATCGGATTTGACGCAACGGCCAGTTCGCTGCATGTGGGCAGCCTAATCCAAATCATGATGCTGCGTTGGTTGCAAAAAACGGGCGGTCGTCCGATCACGTTGATGGGCGGTGGCACGACCAAGGTGGGTGACCCATCGTTTCGCGCCGATGAACGCCCCCTGCTGACGTCTGATATGATTGATCAAAACATCGCAGGTATTAAAAAAGTGTTTTCCGCATATCTTGATTATAATGACGCGCCCAATGGCGCCATGATGATCAACAACGCGGAATGGTTGGATGAGCTGAACTACCTTGAATTCTTGCGTGATATCGGGCGCCATTTCAGCGTGAACCGTATGTTGTCCTTTGAATCGGTGAAATCACGCTTGGATCGGGAACAATCGCTGTCCTTCCTTGAATTCAACTACATGATCCTTCAGGCCTATGATTTCCTTGAACTGCACAACCGCTATGGATGCATGTTGCAGATGGGCGGTTCGGATCAGATGGGCAACATTATCAATGGCATGGAATTGACCCGCCGCGTGGCTGAGGATCGTGTGTTTGGCCTAACCTCGCCCCTATTGACCACATCGGATGGGAAAAAGATGGGCAAATCGCAAAATGGGGCGGTTTGGCTGAACGCGGATATGTTGTCACCCTATGAATTTTGGCAATTCTGGCGCAACACGACGGATGCGGATGTGGGACGGTTCCTAAAATTATACACCGAACTGCCTGTTGCGGAATGTGATCGCCTTGGTGCGCTTGCGGACTCTGAAATTAATGATGCCAAGGTGATTTTGGCAAATGAGGTCACCGCATTGCTGCATGGTGCAGACGCCGCCAAAGCGGCCGAAGCCACCGCGCGCGAAGTCTTTGAAAAAGGCGGCGTTGGCGATGATCTGCCTACATTGACCCTAAGGCATGATGAGATTGGTGATGGGATTTCAATCGTGCAATTGATCGTGAAATCGGGCCTTGTGAAATCCGGCAAAGAAGCCAAGCGTCTGATTGCCGAAAACGGTGCCAAGTTGAACGATGAAGCCCTGACAGACGGGGGTCTGATGATCACCGCAGAAGCGTTGTCATCGCCTATCAAATTGTCCGCGGGTAAAAAACGCCACGCTTTGGTGCAACTGGGGTAATCCAACACCAGTACGTCTATCAAAAAAGGGCACAGTTCAGTTCGCATCTGTGCCCTTTTTGGTGTTAAAGTTTGGGGTTTAGTCGATCACCGATACCTTCATCATCGCATCGGGTTGACCGATCACGGCACCATTGCGCCCTTTGCCTAGTTTGATCGCATCCACAACGTCCATGCCCTTGGTAACCTGTCCGATCACTGTGTATTGACCGTTTAGGAAATAACCTGGCTCAAACATGATAAAGAACTGGCTATTCGCGCTGTTGGGGCTTTGCGAACGGGCCATGCCCACAACACCGCGATCATAAGGCACATCCGAAAATTCGGCAGTTAGGTTGGGATAGCTTGAACCGCCACGTCCTGCATAGGACAGGTTGCCACCCATTTTACCGTATTCCACATCACCCGTTTGGGCCATGAAGCCTTCGATCACGCGGTGAAACACCACGCCGTCATAGGCCCCTTCTGAGGCCAGGCGCGTAATCCGCTCTGCGTGTTGTGGGGCGACATCTTCGAATAGGTCAATGGTGATTGTCCCATTCGCCCGCCCTGCAACCTTAATTTCAATGCCTGTGGCCTGTGCCGTCCCTGCCATCAGGCCCAAGATCAACGCAAGCTTACGCATCGGCGGCAACCTTTACGCTGATCATACGATCAGGATACATGGGTGGTTCACCTTTCACGATGGCATCCACATGTTCCATGCCTGAAATCACACGGCCATAGACGGTGTATTGACGGTTTAGGAAATGGTTGTCGTTAAAGTTGATGAAAAACTGGCTGTTTGCGCTGTCTGGGTTTTGCGAACGCGCTGCACCCAAAGTACCGCGATCATGCGGGATACCAGAAAATTCCTGCGCAACATTGGGCAAATCTGAACCACCGCGGCCCGCCATACCGATATCGAAATCATTTTCCATATTGCCGTATTGCACGTCACCCGTTTGCGCCATGAACCCGTCAATTACACGGTGGAAACACACATTGTCATATTGGCCAGAGCGCGCCAATTCCTTCATGCGTGCGCAGTGATTTGGGGCAATATCAGGTAGCAGTTCAATCACAACTGTTCCGTCCTTAAGCTCCATTAGGATTGTGTTTTCTGGGTCTTTATACTCGGCCATCGGGCGCTCCTATCTGAATTGTCTGGCAATACCTAAAGTTCTTTGGCATTTAGGACAAGATGCAGCATTGACCAATTTCCCAAAACACGCGATCTAGCGCCCAACGTAACGAAGACTATGGGTGGCATTATGGGCTGGAAAACACTGGATGACATAGAATTGGCAGGCAAACGCGTTTTAACACGCGTTGATATCAATGTGCCGATGCGGGATGGTCAGGTGACGGACGCCACCCGTCTTGAAAAAATTGCCCCCACCGTGCGTGACATTCTAGCCGCAGGCGGCACACCGATCCTATTGGCCCATTTCGGACGGCCCAAGGGCGAACGCGTGGATGGGATGAGCCTGCGCCATTTGGTGCCCGCGCTGGAACAACACCTATCCGCCCCCGTTTTGTTTGTGGCAGATTGCGTTGGCCCCGCCACCGCAGCGGCGATTGGTGCGGCCCAACAGGGTCAGGTTGTCTTGTTGGAAAACACCCGTTTTCACAAAGCCGAGGAAAAGAATGACGCCGATTTTACCGATCAATTGGCGGCCTTGGGTGATGTTTATTGTAATGATGCCTTTTCGGCGGCGCACCGTGCACATGCCTCAACCGAAGGAGTGGCGCGCCGCCTGCCCTCCTGTGCGGGCCGCTTGATGCAAGCCGAACTCAGCGCGCTCGAAGCCGCGCTTGCAACCCCAAAACGTCCCGTTGTTGCTGTGGTCGGGGGCGCGAAAGTTTCAACCAAATTAGAGCTGTTGGGGAATTTGGTGGCCAAGGTGGATTATTTAGTGATTGGGGGCGGTATGGCAAACACCTTCCTTGCGGCACAAGGTGTGGATGTTGGCAAATCGCTAGCTGAACATGACATGACAGGCACCGCCACAGAAATTATAGCCAAAGCCGCAGGCGAAGATTGCAAAATCATTCTGCCGCGAGATGTGGTCGTTGCCCGCGAATTCGCCGCGAACGCCGCAAACGAAACAGTGGCCGCCGATGCGTGCCCCGTGGATGCGATGATCCTGGATGCAGGACCAGAGAGTGTTGCGCAAATCACAGATGTGTTCAAATCGGCCAAAACCCTGATTTGGAACGGACCTTTGGGTGCCTTTGAGATCGAACCCTTTGATCGGGCCACAAACGCCGCTGCTGCTGCTGCCGCGCAACTATCCCAAACAGGTGATTTGATTTCTGTGGCAGGCGGGGGTGACACAGTTGCCGCATTGAATAAGGCCGAGGCCGCGGATAAGTTTACATACATCTCAACCGCGGGCGGCGCGTTTTTAGAATGGATGGAGGGCAAAACCCTTCCCGGTGTCGCGGCACTTAATCAGTAGGGTTACACGTTATGAAACGGATTGGTCTTGTCGCACTTGCATGCATCGCATTTTTAGGCTTGGGCGTATATGCAACGGCGCAAATGATGTCGAGCCACTCTGGCCATCACATGCACCATAGTGGAAACGGACAACACCAACACGACGAAGTGAACATGCCGATGCTAAACGGCAAGAACACGACACAGGACGAAGTCGCACATATGCGCACCCTGTTCCAACAACATCCCGTCATTACGCGCGATGTTAAAAACATCGAAAACGGGATTGTCACCACCACCCTATCCGATGATCCCAAGGTGGCAGATGCCCTGATCAATCACGTGGCCGAAATGATCACCCGCGTCGAACAGGGCGATAACCCCGAAGTCCCGATCCAAAGCCCGACCCTGTCCATCCTATTTGAACAGGGCGACAGCATTCAAACAGAGATCGAGATTGTGGAAAACGGTGTGATCGTGACCCAAACCTCAGATAATGGCGATGTGGTTGCCGCCTTGCAAAAACACGCAAGCGAAGTATCCGATTTGGCCGCGCGCGGCATGGTTGCTGTTCACGAACAAATGATGAAGGCACACCACGGCGGATAAGCCATCAAAAAACTTCATCCAATGATAGCGCAACCAGAATTGCGCACCGCGTCCTATGTCGGTACTACCAAAGAAAAGTACAGATGTAGGACGTTTTCATGAGCCAAGACACCAGATCCCAACAATTCGACCGTATCAAATCGGCCCCTGGATTTATTGCAGCCTTGGATCAATCTGGTGGATCAACGCCAAAGGCACTGAAGCTTTATGGTGTTAAGGAAAATGAATATTCCGGCAACGGTGAAATGTTCGACCTGATCCACCAAATGCGCTCGCGCATCATGACATCCTCTGCATTTAATGGGGATCGTGTTTTGGGCGCAATCCTGTTTGAAATGACCATGGATCGCGAGGTTGAGGGCACGCCTGCCGCCGATTTCTTGTGGAACACATGTGGCGTTGTGCCGTTTCTTAAGGTGGATAAAGGGTTGGCAGATCCTGAAAACAACACGCGCGTTTTAAAACCCATGCCTGATTTGGACGCGCTTTTGGCACGTGCTGTTGAAAAGAATATCTTTGGCACAAAAATGCGCTCTGTCATTGATGGGGCCAATTACGCTGGCATCGCCGCAGTTGTGGATCAGCAATTCGACATCGGCATTCAAATTTTGGGCCACGGCCTGATACCGATCATCGAACCCGAAGTTACCATCAGCATTGCAGATAAAGCCGAGGCGGAAAAAATCCTGCATGAACACATTTTGCGTCGCCTGAACACCCTGTCAGACGATCAAAACGTCATGCTGAAACTGACCTTGCCAGAGGTTTCAAACCTATATGCGGATTTGGCCGATCACCCCCGTGTTTTGCGTGTCGTTGCCCTATCAGGGGGATATGCGATGGATGAAGCAAACGCACGATTGTCCAAGAACCGCGATATGATCGCAAGCTTTTCTCGGGCATTGACCGAAAAACTAAATGCCAA
>Ga0255770_10000581_pt1 | contig 33985 bp, 26 predicted proteins | sample 071ome_22_FD_179968 | JGI IMG/M metagenome (GOLD analysis project Ga0255770, IMG submission 179968) | Coastal salt marsh microbial communities from the Groves Creek Marsh, Skidaway Island, Georgia - 071404AT metaG (version 2) | ecosystem: Environmental > Aquatic > Marine > Intertidal zone >...
AGTACCCGTTCCTTATGATGATGACGAAGCCATTTTAATCACGAACGACGCCGACGAACGCGCGCGGAAGAGTGAGCGAAGGTGACGCGGCCAGGGTTGTAAACATACTTTTTTAATCACCGTCTGTGCATCGTGACGCGTCGACGACGCGTTTAAAGCGCCCGCGCGCGCGCCGTGTGATCGATGATGCGTGCATAAACACATGCCACTTTAACATGTGTCGGTTCATCCCGACATCGAATCTGGACGACGCGGGTGTCGCGGACGAGCGACGCGAACGTTGACGTCGAAACGGTAGCGTCGACGATAAACGTTTCCTTCGACGTCGACGTTCGCGTCGCTCGTTCGCGTCGCTCGTTCGCGCGCGCGTCGACGATGTGACTTACGTGGCCACTTTATCATGCTGTGGCCTCGTCATCATAAAGGTGTACGTACCAGTGTGAGTGAACACCATGGATGGATGGATGGATGGATGGATGGACGAGTGATCGCATGGATGAACGTCAGAGTCAACCTCCCTCGGTGACGACGAGACGGAGAGAGATGACGCGGTCGCGACCGTCGTCGTCGTCGGCGTCGTCGTCGATACCCCTGGGTGACGGCGACGCCTCGTCGTCGGCGTCGTCGTCGATGTCAACCCCCGCGAGCGACCTCGCCGTGATCGTGGCCGAGGAAGCGCTCGAGCTCGAACAGAGGGCCGAGGAAGCGCGCGCGCGGGTCGGTTTGGACGAGAGCGCGACGTCGACGTCGAGTTCGGGGAGAAACGGGACGTTTACGACGTCTGGGACGACGAGCGAGGGGTCGATCGCGTCGGCGTCGGCGTCGCGGCGGTCTACGACGGCGAGCGAGGACGAGGAGGGTGTTGACGACGAAGAGTACGACGACGAAGAAGAGGAAGAGGAAGAAGAAGAAGAAGAAGAAGAAGAGGGCGGCGATGACGAAGTCGACGACGAAGAGGAGGAAGAGGATGACGAAGACGAGGAGGACGGTGCCGGCGTTGACGACGCCGAGGATGGCGATGCAGATTCTGAGCGAGTGTATCGCATCGTCGAGGACGTGGCGCTGCAAGCGTCGGCGCAACCGGATGCGGTGGATGTTCGGGACATGCTGTACCTTCCGGGCGATTCTGGACAGCACAACATGCAAGAAGAAGCGACGGATGAACGCGTGGCGGCGTTTACGATGACGGTGATGCTCGCGCTTTTGCTGTTGACGATCATGATGGGCGTCATGTTGAAGCACTTCAAGTCCAAGTGGGTGCACCAGAGCGGCGCGGCGCTGTTGCTCGGCGTCGCGTTGGGATGCTTTGTCTATTTGACGCTCGAATCGTCTTATGATAGTATGCCGGACGACATGAGGTACACGATGAAGGCTTTCGCGCAGTGCATGAAGTTCGACACCAAGTTTTTCTTCTTGGTGCTTCTGCCGCCGTTGATTTTCGAAGCCGGCTACACGTTGCACCCGTCTACATTCTTTCAAAACTCTGATGCCATCGCCACGTTTGCGTTTTTCGGCGCTCTGACGAGCGCGATATCTATTGGTTTGTTGATGTATGGTTTTGGCGCTCTCGGAGTGTCGTACGCCTTCTCTTTGAAGAGTTGCATGCTCTTTGGCGCGTTGATTAGCTCGACAGATCCAGTCACGACGTTGAGCATTTTTAGCGATAGTCCAGTCTCAGAGGATTTGCACGCGATCATCTTGGGCGAAAGCGTGCTCAACGATGCGGTTACGATTGTGTTCTTCGAATCGCTTTTCTTAGGAATCGGCAACGCTGCCGGAGACATCACGGCGCTCGATGTTTTACAATCGGATGACGCGTTTCTCCCGTTGATTTTGCAAACTGTAGGGATTTTCGTTCTCGCTTTCGGTCAAGCAACTCTGATAGGTGTCATCACCGGATGCGTCTCCGCGTTGCTTCACAAACACGTGAACGCAACAAACTACTTTCATGAGGGATGGGTGGTGGATTCAACCATTGTTCTTCTGTTTCCATATATTAGTTATTCGCTCGCCGAAGCGTTTGAATTGTCTGGCATCGTGTCGGTGCTTTTCACTGGCATTGTGATGGGTCGCTACACTCGTCCAAACTTATCGCGAGCACCGCGCATGGTGACAATGTGCCTGTTTAGGATTTTCTCCTTCCTCAGTGAAACATTCGTCTTCCTTTACATGGGGAGCGCGATGTACACGTTCAGAATGGCGCACATCACCACGTGTCTCGTCGGTTTGTTTGTGACGTACATCGGTCGAGCCGTCAACATTTTCCCCGGGTCGGCGCTGTTAAACTTGACGGCATGGAGAAAACATCCACACACGAGAATCACCAAGCAAAACCAGTTTGTACTGTGGTTTTGCGGCCTGCGCGGAGCCGTCGCCTTTGCTCTCGCCGTCAAAGCGCAACGCGATCTCGGCGAGCAGGGACACGTCATGTTTGACGTCACCCTTTTCATCGTCGCGGTCACGCTCGTTCTTCAAGGCGGGATGACAAACTGGTTTTTAACGCTGCTTAACACCACTCAACCAGATGATGTCGATTCCTCGTCCGGCGGCGGCGCATCCAACGCGGATTCAAAAAGCAATTTGATGCAGTTCATCTCTCGAGTCAACCAAAAGGTTATCGAGCCCTTCTTGCTCGCCAAGCCGGTCGACGAGAGCAGTCATGTCGCCGGCGAGACGACAGCTCTACTCGGCGATCGCGCACCCGTCGATCGCACCAGTGCGAAATTGAATGATTCAGAGCGCGCCCAAGAGGAACAGGAACCGCCGGCTTCCGCTTCGGCGAGAGGCAACGTTTTCGCCTCAGATTCCATCGAAGCCGCAGTCGACGACACCTTCACTCCCCGCGACTTTGCATCTTGAGTGACCATCGAGTCACGGCGGTAGTATCAGTGTACTTTTACATTTAGCATTGCAAAAATATCATCCATTGCATAGCACAGCACGCGTTTCGGTTTTGCGATGATCGCTCGTACCGCGTCGTCGTCGTCGTCGCTTCGTCATCTTTATCCAAATCCACCAGCGCTCGCTCTCTCGCGCATCACTGTTCGCCGCTATCCTCCCAGTGTCGATGTCGATGTTCGCGTCCGCGTTCGAGCGTCCACGAACCTCGCCCGCGGGGTTTCGCGGAGACGCGGCGTTTCGTGGACGTCGTCGCTCTCGGGCGGCGCGCGTCGTGCGAGCCGTCCAAGCGACCGTGGATGCGCAAACCTTGACGGAAGTCGCGACGGGTGTGCTCGGATTGGGTGCGGTCGCCACCGCCGTGGGACGAAACGCGCTCGGTGGTAACGGTAACGCGAACGCGAACGGGACGGCGAGGAGGTCTCGCACGGCGTTGACGAGAGGCACGGGGGAGTCGGACGACTCCAAGGGACGACGGTACCTCATCGCGCCGCCCCCGTTGTTCCCGTTAGTGCCAGCGTTTGAGAGACAGACGTACCGGTACGAGGTGGATCCCGGTCGAATGTGGTTCTTTGAACAAAAGCAAGGCATTGGACTCGGGTTGAATGTGAGCGTCAACGTTCGGATGACGGTGATTAAGCTCAAGACGGGCGGCTTGTGGGTGCACGCGCCGGTGGCGCCGACGGCGGAGATGGTGGCGCTACTCGATGAGTTGGATGCGCCGGTGGAACACGTGGTTTTGCCGACGACGTTGTTTGAGCACAAAATTTTCGTCGGCCCGTTCCAGCGCAAGTACCCCAAGGCGCAGTGCTGGATCGTTCCGCAGCAGTGGAGTTGGCCGGTGAACTTGCCGCCGCAATTTTTTGGAATCAACAAGACGGGTATTCTCGGTCGCGATCCGACGCCGTGGGACGACGAGTTTGAGTACGAACTCTTGCGTCCACCGGCTTTGGGTGTCGCGTCCTACGTTTCCTTTGTCGAGGCGGCGTTTTTGCACAAGCCGTCCAAGACGTTGCTCGTGACGGATGCCGTGGTGTACGTGTCGGAGAACATTCCGGATTGCATCCCCGATCGAGATTTGGAGGAAAGCGGGGATGACGACAACTTTACGATTAGCGCGCTCAAGTTTTTGAACTTGTTTGACATTAAAACAAAGGCGAAGAACAGAACGACGACGTCGAAGGACATGAACCGCGACGAGTTGTTGAGATTGGGATGGCAGCGCAACGCGTTGCAAGCGTTGTACTTTGGCCCGAACGACTTGCTCTCTCCAGAGGAGAGCTGGAAAGATATTAGCAATAGACTCATCGTCGCGCCGGTTGTCGGTACGCTCGTTTACGAGAACGTTCCGCAGCCCGTGAATGAGTGGGCTCGTCGCGTCGCGAAGTGGGACTTTAACAGAATTGTTCCGTGCCACTTTGACGCTCCGATTCGCGCCAACTCTCGCGACTTTTTGTCAGCCTTTTCATTCCTTCCGTCGTCTCGGCCGGAGCAAGCCACCGGCCGCGGTGGTCAGTACTATCCTAGCGAAGACATGATTCTCCTCCGCGGGGTTGCGGATTTCTTGCTCAACACGGGCGTTATTTTCACCGACGAAACAAGGCCAAAGAGACCAAACATTTAATTTGATTACACGCGCATAGCTAGAATAGAATCCTCACCGCACCTCACCTCAACTCGCCCTGGCGATACCGTCGATGGCCCAATTCAAGTGCGCTCTGAATTGCCGCGCCGCCGGATACGACATGTCGCGCGGAACACCGATGCGATCGCGAAGATAGGCGAGCGAGCGAGTCGTCGCCGCCGCATCGTACGATCCCTCGCGCGTCGCGATACTGGCAGAGTCGCCAGCGTCGTCGGATAACAAAGCCGCCACGACCATACGAAGCGCGGCGTCCACGGCGGGGATGTGCTCTTCCCCTGGAACCGCGTTCGGATCAGAGAGCGGTGCCGAGTAGGCTGGTCGACCTTCCTTGCCGCAACCTCTCGCGGCGAAGCGCGCGACGTTGGCGTGATTGCCGATGATTCGCCTCGCCGCTTCGATCCGCGCCGCCTTGGGGTCGTCTTCGCCCCACCAAGGTTCGAGGCTCGTTCCATCGAGCGGACCGAGCGGAAGTCGCCAGCTGGTACCGTCCACACCGTCAATGGCGTCGCGGGCTTGTACGTTGTCTCCGTTTTCGGCGCATCCGCCCAGTTGCGGCGGTAAATCGTGCGCAGTAGTGTAATAATCGCTCTTTATCCCGCGATACACCTTTCTCGTGAACATGGCGGCGTACCACCTATCCAAATGCGGCCACCGTCCGCCGTTTCCTTCAATTTTCACACCCTTAAAGTAGAGCACGCTCGCCGCCATGCGTTCGAGAAACGGCGTATACGCGATATCCACGAGAGTGAATTCCTCACCCATAAAGTACGGCCCGCCTCCAGCTCCGAGCTCGGCATCAACCTCGTCCAGCACTTCGCTAAACGAGCTCTGCCCAGAAGCATCGCTCCACGAGCTAGTGATCCATTGCATCCAGGAAGAAAAAAGCGCGCGCTCGAGTCGCATGAGCCGCGTCGCGCGTTGCGCCTCTGGACTTCCCGGCGCGTACGGCAACAAACTCTCGTGCTCGGGAAACTCTTGTTCGAGCACCTGCGTGATAATTGACGACTCGGTGATGACTCGTCCATCGAGTTCAATCACCGGAAGCGCCCCGCTCGGCACCTTGGACGTAAAGCTCGTCGGTTTCGGTCCGTAACAGCGCATGTTAATCTTTTCCAGCGTATACGGAATGCGCTTCTCCTCCAACTGCATCCAAATCTTCTGGCTATACGGACACCAAGACGCGTGATCTCGGTAAAACTTCACCCTCGGTGCCGTCGTCGTCCCGAACAACCGTTCCATCGCCCGCGCGTCGGCAACGTCGGCATCCACGTCCTCTTCTCCGCCGATTCGCGCGCACCGCTCCGCCAACGACTCCCACGTCGGCGCCGCCGTCTCATCCAACCCGAACCGTCTCCCTTCCGAACCCGCGTTCGACGTCCCGACCCCTTCGCCCGAGACGGACGCCATCGCCCGTCGCGCCGCGTCGAGCATTCCGTATAGCAAACCTCCGTCGTCGTCGCCTCCGTCGTCGTCCTTCTCCGTCACACCGTTGGAATTCCCCAAAAACGCGCGAGGTCGCGTCCTCCTCCTCCCGCCTCGTCTCTCTCTTAAAGCGCTCCTCGACGGCCGGTTCGTTCCGATCGCGCTCGTCCTCGCGCTCGTCGCCATGTGCGTTCTCACCGAAACGCGCGTCGGTCGGTGACGGTTCGGTCGGGACCGGGCATCCGCATTTCCACATCCGCATCTTGTTTGGATAAGAGACAACAGGGGGGGTTGTGAATGCGTTCCCGCGGTCAGTTTAAGGCGCACCGCACCTCCAGGGATACGACGATGCGCGTCGCGACGACGACGACGAGAACGACGGCGTGCCGAGCGAGCGTGGCGCGATCGGATGGACTGCGCGCGAGCGACGCGCGACGCGTCGGTGCGAAGAAGATGAGGACGACGACCACACCGATGGCTTTGCGAAACTTTGATTACCCGGAAGCGCTGTTGTTCGATTGCGACGGGGTGCTGTGCGAAACGGAGCGAGACGGACACCGGGTGACGTTTAACGCGACGTTTAAGGAGTTCGGTATCGATCACGAGTGGGACGTGGAGACGTACGGTGAGCTTTTGAAGATTGGGGGAGGCAAGGAGCGGATGACGCACTTTTTCGACTCTGTGCCGGAAACGGAACCGTGGAAGAGCGTGACGGATCCGGAGGAGCGCAAGGCGCTGGTGAAGAAGCTTCACTTGAGAAAGACTGAAATGTTCCTCGAGCTCGTGAATGCGGGCGCTCTTCCGTTGCGTCCGGGCGTGAAGCGCATGGTGTCCGAGGCGTTGGAAGCCGGCGCCAAGGTTGCGGTGTGCTCGACGTCCAACGAGAAGGCGGTTCAAGGCATCGTGAACACGATGCTTCCGGAATTCGCCGATCGCATGCCGGTTTTCGCGGGTGACGTCGTCGCCAAGAAGAAGCCGAGCCCGGATATTTACAACTTGGCTGCCGAGACGCTCAAGGTGAACCCGGCGCGCTGCGTCGTCGTCGAGGACACTCACATTGGCTGCACCGCCGCCAAGGCTGCGGGCATGCGTTGCTGTGTCACGAAGAGTATCTACAGCGAAGGTGAAGACTTTTCCCGCGCGGATGCCGTCTTTGATTGCCTCGGCGATGAGGGTGATGAGCGCGTCAAGTTTCACGATTTGACCACTCCGGGTGCTTTCTGGTAAGAGACATGCCGCCCCGTCTTTCGCCACACAACTTATTAACTCCGTTCTGGTCGTAGGCTAAACCCCCCGCTCCCCGTCGATTACGATGGAAACTGGTACAAGGGGGATGAAGAGGAGGAGCAAACAGAAGCTGGTGTCGACGAGGATGGGTTGACGCCAGAGGAGCGCGCGATTTTAGACGATATTAACTGACATTTGTAAATCAATCACAAGCGATTAAAAAATCAAAAACTCAAGGCCATACTCGAGGAAGTTCGGGATGTTTAGCCACCGCCCCGGGTTCGATGTCTTTCAGCCATCCCTCGTATGACCAGAGATCCTCCTCGTGCGGCGCGCGCCGCAAATTTCTCGCGGATAATCTTCGCGCACCGTCGGCGACGTAGCAAATACTCAGAGCGTAGCGCGGCACGGCGTCTTTCGGTTGCGGCGGGCTCCAGTGAAGGGTCCAACCGTTATGTGCCGTCAAATCCCCCAAATCGAGCTCGTCGTACGTGTCAATCTCGTAGCGACCTTCCAAATCCTCCATGCCTTGGAGGGTGTGCCAATACGGCAGAGAGAAATCTCTGTGAGACTTGCTCGCAAAGTGTAACGCCGCGTCCCCTTCGTCGAGCGATCTGAGCGGAATCCAAAGTGTGATGAAATCGTTGGTATCCAGGGGCACCATGTTTAAATCGCTGTGCCAGTTTGTCTCCGCCATGCCCGGCTCCTTGACGAAGACGCAACTCTGATACAGACGAACCTTTTTACACCCCATGAGTTCGGCTGCAATCTTCGCGAACCGCTTGCTCATGATGTACTCGGTCGCGGGACTGTCTTCATCGCGATGTAAATTAAACGTTTGCAGGAATCCCACATCCTCTTTCGAGTGTTTCTTCAAAATCTTCCGAGCCTCCTCCACGCTCGTCACCGCCTCGGCGCCGACGCCCGGACACAAGACGCTCACTCGATGCTTGTACGCCTCCAATCGTCTCGCCATGATCTCCCCGCTCACCGCCTTGACCATTGGATTCATATCCGTCGGCGGACTCACCGCTCCGCGTATGCATACGTGTCCATTACGTTCGTACTGCAAAGCTTCCTCCGCGCTCACTTGTCTCTGTTCGCCTTCGGTGAGCGTCTTCGTGCCTCTTCCCGCGTCTTTAAAATCCTTGAGCGCCGCCACGCCATCCGCATCCACCGTTGTCAGAGCCTTTGACGCGCGCACTTGTCTATCACCGCTACCGAACCCGGAATCATTCACCGACGTCGCCGTTCTCGAAGAAGATCTGCGTTCATTCGCACCCGCGTCGGCGTCATCCTGCGTCGTGCGCTTTTTCACTGGCGGCTTGCCGCGTCCACCACTTTTTCGTTGACGACCCTCGTTCGGTGGACGCGCCCACTCGGGCGCACCGCCTCCCCGTTGTTGTTGTCCACGACCTCCGTTTGTTCCTCCGCGTCGTCCACCGCCTCCAGCGCGGGCGACGACGTGAACGCCTCGACACGCGAGCATCGACTCCGAATCGGTGCGTCGTCGTGTGAGGAATGGTGGTTTCATTCAGTGTACCGCGTTTGCTTTTTAGATTTACAACTTTTCTGCGTGCGGCACCGCCCGCACGTTTGCGCCGCTACGGATACCGCGGCGAGAGATTTACCGGCGTGTGCGATGGAGATGGTTGTCCACGCGGCGTTTTACACGTTGGCGTCGGCGGCGCCGCCCGCTTCGGACATGGACGACTGCAACGACGCCGATTCGCTTTCGTTTTCGTAGTCGTCATCCATGGCGTCGGCGGCGCGCGCTGAGAAGAGTCTGACGCTGGAATCTCTCCAGAAAACTCCAGTTTGACTGTGAATGACGGCCCAGACGTACGGGATTATGAAGTACGGCGTGCTGAACGCATCCTCGGCGTAGCTGAAGCGCATTGGATGGAAATCGAAAATGGAACAATCCTTGTCGTCCAGCTTGTCCTTGACTGGGCTCGTCGACAGGGCGTTTTCGGCAATCACCGTCTTCAGGCGACCGACGGACATTGGACTGTCGGCTTCGGATCGGCGCGCCATGTCTACCGCCGAGTTGTAGTGGTCGAGCACGTTTTCAATGTTTTGCACGTACTCGGCAAACGCGGCGTGCGTCCTGTACGCCTCCAACAGTTGTTGCTGGTGCATCAGAGCGTACACGATTTCTGGGTTGTTGTGCAGCGAATCCATGTCCGTGGCGAGAGTGTTTAAAATTTCGAAAACCACGCGGATAAAGTCTTCGCAGACTTCCAACTCGTGATGTCGCTCGCGCGACTCCACGTCGCTGTTTTCAACAGCTGCTGCTCGCGAGTATCTGCGCGTGAACAACGCTAGAATGTTGACAAGGCGCTGCGCAGCGTAACCAGATATGTCTCTCGTCACACACGACGTGTTTGCGATCGCTCCCAACGCGTTCAGTGTTCTACCCACGGCTGAAGAAGACACAGTCGTGTATTTGATCGTCCTGGATAAGACGATGATGAATAAACTGCCCAGCGAAGTCTTCTGAATGATGCGTTCCTTGTACCAACCCGTCGGTCCAGAGCTCACCTTTTGCAAGCGCCTATTAAACTGCGTGTCTTCGGATAAGATGAGCAATATCGATGTAATGAGTTGCGAGACGTGTGGCATGTTCGTCTCATACAGGTCTCTAAGCAAGACTTGAGTTAGCTTGACTGACTTGCTCGTCGAACACACGTGTGCGCGAAATCGAGAGCTCGATACGAGGAGCGTGTACGTCAGGAGCAATCCTGCGTCTCCCGAAACCGATGCAGTGAGTGTGCTCGTCAACCGTTCAAAGTCTATCAAGGTTGCGTTTCTCTTGTTCGATGGTACCGAGCCTCTCGAAGACACATCCTTGATATGTTTGAGAGCAACTCTAAACGGGTTCGTATCGGCGTCCCCGAGAGCGCCGTGAGAACACAGAGCCAATATCAAATTCGCACACTCATCAGCGAGTGGTGATGGGTCCAACATCGCTTTCCTGATGAAAGCCGACGAATTCGAGTTCGTGCGCACGGCGTTCTTGCGGCCCGAAAAGAATGAGCTTAGCATCGTTGCGACGCCGCGCGTGACTTGCTCGACTTGCTCGTTGACGCTCGCCGCACTTTCGTAGATATCACCGCTGTTCGCCTCGCGCTTCATCATCTCGCGCAGGAGCGCACACATCAGCTTACCAGCTCTTCCACCGCCGTCTTCGGAAACTAATCGCGCTAATCGCTGGGCAAGTGGATGTCGCGCGTCCCCATCCTCTTCATCATCGAGCTCGTACGCGAGTTGAGAAGACATCACCACCAGCAAAAGCCGCACGCACGCGAGGTGAAGAGCCATCGTCGAGCTCGTCACGCGCTGCTTCCACAAAATATCCACGCACGACTCGAGCAAATCATCAAACGGCGACGTCGAAGACGCAGATGAAGCCGTTTCCCATTGTTCGTTGCGCTTGCACAAATCGTTGAACGCGCGCAACCTCTCAGCTCGCTTCGGCGCGTGCGCTGCAGCCGTCGGCGCGCTAGAAAACTCCATAAAGTACTTGATAAACGTGCCTATGAGCACGGTCACGTTGATTGCGCTCAAAGGCGTGGAATGCGCGCTCGCACTCGCCACTTTGAGTTGCCTCGCCGCGTGTCGCGCGAGCTTGTACAACCCGCCGCTCGTCGAGTTGTTTGCGTACAACGCCTCCCCGTACGGTCTCAAAAGCTCATCCAGCATCCTATCGCTCACCCCAGTCATCGGCTCGCTCATCGCGTTCCCCAACTCGTACCAAAACACGTCATCACTATCCGGCGTCGATTTTTTAGACGCGCACAAAACCTTGAGCGACCGCTTCAACGCTCGCGCGTCGCCCCAAACCGCCTCCCTCCTCGAATCCATCCGCCCTCGCGGCGTCAACAACGCATCGTTCGTCGTCGCCGCCGACGTTCCGTCATCTTTCCCTCCCCCGTTCGCCTCCCATCGGTGAAAACTTCCGTCGTCACCGGCATCGCTCAGTCGCGGTGCGCGCCCATTTACATTTCCATTTGCTTCATCTTGCGCGTCTTCCCACGACTCAACCCGGGATGCGGCGCCTTGATCCACCGCGCGGAGGACGTCTTCTTCGTCCCAACCTTCGTCGGCGTCCAAGCGAGACGTTCCGGCGCCCATGACCGGATGATCGGGTCCGGTTCGCGCGCGTCGTCGTCTGTCGTTCCTCTGTCGGCTGTCGTTCGTTGCCACGACGACGAAAAAACATATATGTGGTATAACTGTTTACCCATACGCACAAAAGTACACACGGATTGCAGACACGCGAAGTCAGCTGAACGCCCTCACAACGCGACGACGACGCGAAGAGGACGAAACTCTGAACGCGCGACGCGTCGTGAAGGCATCCGTCGTTCGTCCGTTCCTTCTTCGCGCGACGTCGTGGTCCCTCATTTAGCCGGAAGAAGCGAGCGAGGCGTCTCGGTTGATTCGGTTCATTCGAGTCACTTTTCAAATTCCTCTGTCTGTCTGTCTGTCTGTCAGCGATGCCGGCGACGTCGACGACGACGGAAAGAACGGCGGCGGCGACGGTGACGGCGGCGACGACATTTTCTGCGTGCGCGTGGTCGACGCAAAGGTTAGGTTTATTACTAGGGATTGGGTGTTACGCACCAGTGGTGGGTGGTTTGTTGAGCGCCGCGTGCGTGAGCGCGGGCGCAGTCGCCGCGGGACGGGCGAGTCGATTGGCGGCGGATTACGTCGTCGAAGACGGCCGGAGCACGAATCGAAGACGAAGAGGACGCGGTGGTTATAACCTCGGAACGGCGTGGTCGACGGTGGATGAGGATGAGGCGATTCGGGACGTCGCGGTGGGAGGCGCCGCGTTCGCGTTGCTGAGCCGAGGAAACGTCGGACGGATTTTGCCGAGCGACGTCTCGCGGGTGGGAGCCAACGCGAGGCGAAGCATTCCGGCGAAAGGGAGCGATTACGCGAGTGAAGGGCAGAAACGCGCGTTACAAACGTGGTTGAAGCGCGACGGGTGTCATCACTGCGGAAGCACGCGAGGCAAGGTTATAGGAGACCACATGCCGCCAAACAAAAAGGCGTTTGGCAGCGCCGCCAGAGCGGCGGCCAATCGAGGCGCGTCCACCACTCGTCGCGTCTTCAATTTCATCCGGGGCGTTCCTTTGCAACGCTTCTACCCTCAGTGCGAGGCGTGTTCGGCGTTACAGAGCGTCGCCGTTCGCACCGGCGCCACGCGTCTCGTCGCCCATTCCGTCGGCGTTCGCTACGCCTTTTTCGCCGGCGCCGCCGTGGGCGTCTCGGCGCTCCACTACGACGACATTCGTCGGCACTGCGTCGACGCATCCGATCGTCTTCGTCGGTTCATGCATCGTCCGTGAGCGCGCGCGCGAGCGCTCCACTACGACGACGTCAGGCGTCGACGTCTCTGGTCTAGTTTCTCTTGTAAAATCATCGTCGCGTAGACTCCTTCATCCATCCAGGAGTGGCGCCTGGCGGCTGGGAAATCGCAATGATGATGACGATTGACACTCCAGAGCTCGACGGACGATCGCGCGGACGGACGCACATGGTGGCTCCCGGGTGGCAAAACAAAAAGAAAAAGACGCTCAAGACTCGCGATAGCGCCAACGCGCGCGCGCTCAAGAAGCGCAAGGGACTCAAGGCGAAACACGAAGACATGAAGAAGCGGGTGTCGGGCACGGCGAGAACTGGGAAACAACGAAGAAAAGCGCTTCGAAACGAACGGAGAGCGATTCGAAACAAGGAGGAAGACGCGGCGAAAAAGGCGAGCGTCGAAGGCGCGGACGTGGAGATGAAGGATTAAACGAACCGAACGCGATGGTGGAAACGGGTGAGTAGGACGCGCGGGTTTGGAGAGGAAGGTTTCGCGCGCTTTTTGTAAAGGAATTATTTTTTTAGCGTTTACGCGTTAAATCCACGCGTCGCTCGGGTTCGGTATCGATTCATCGCGGTGTTATTAATGTTGTGTTTCAATTACCGTTGTCGTCGTCGACGTTATCGTCGCGACGGTGAAAAATAATCAAAGAGTTTTATTTTGTTTTAAGCCTTCAGTCGGCGCGGCGCTACTTTTTCTAAATTTATTCCCCTCGTGGTCGTCTTCGCCGCTCGATTAGACGATCTCCGGAGTGACGGCGTCGCCGTCGTTGTCACCGGAAGATTCGGCGGCGGAGGCTTGCGCAGTCATGAGCTTGAACACGCGGCTGGCAAAGACGGATGGTTTTTCAATCGAAAAGCCAGACGTCAAGAGCGCCGTGTCAAAGAGGAGCTGGCAGTTCTCCTTCGCTTCGCTAGCGCCGGATTCCTTGAGCTTCTTCAACTGCGCGATGACTGGAGAGGACGGGTTGATTTCCATCGTCTTCTTACCCTTCATGTAATCCTGCGCGCGGTTATCGCCCATCGCTTGCGCCTTCATAATGCGCTCCATGTTGGCAGACCAACCAAACTTGGACGTCACGAGCACGCACGGGGTGTCGGTGAGACGGTTGGAAACCTCAACCTTTTCGACTTGTTCACCGAGAACTTCCTTCATCCAATCCGTGAGACCCTTAAACTCGGCAGCGAGTTCCTCTTGCTTCTTCTTTTCGTCCTCGCTCTCTTCGCCGAGATCGAGCGCCTCCTTGGAAGCGTCAACGATTTGCTTCTCCTTGAATGTCGCCAAGTTGGCCATGGCGACTTCATCAATCGGATCGAGCAAGTACAAGACTTCGAAACCCTTCTTCTTGAGCTTTTCGAGGAACGGAGACGCTTCCGCGGCATCCTTGTTGTCGGCGGCGACAAAGTAGATGCTGTTTTGTTCCTCCGGCATGTCGTTGACATATTGATCCAAACTTCTGAGGGTTCCCTCGTCGCCGCTCTTTGAGGTGGTAAAGCGCAACAGTTCAGCCAAATCCTTGCGGTTGTCCGAGTCTTCGATGACACCGAGCTTCAAGTTGCGGCCAAAGTTATCCCAAAAAGTGGCGTAGTCTTCGTTGTCGCGATCGGCAATCTCACGAAGCATATCGAAAGTCTTGCGAATCAAGCGCTTGCGAATGACGCGCACAACGCGAGATTCTTGAAGAATTTCTCGGGAAACGTTCAACGGCAAGTCCGAAGAGTCGACGACACCGCGCACAAAGGTGAGGTATCTCGGCAAGAGAGACTCGTCAAACTCGTCAGAGATGAAGACGCGGCGAACGAAGAGCTTGATCGCCTTGGACTTGGCCATCATGTCTTGTTGCTCAAACGGCGCCATGCCCGGAACAAACAAGAGTGAGCGGAACTCGATGTCGCCCTCGACGGCAAAGTGAGAGTGCGCGAGCGGATCGAGGAATTCCTTGAACGTAGACTTGAAAAAGTCGTTGTACGCCTCTTGCTCGACATCCTTCGGGGAACGAACCCAGATGGGCTTGTCGTTGTTCGCCGTGGCCCACTCTTCAACTTGCTCGAATTCCTTCTTCATCACCGGCTTGGGCTCGGGCTCGGAGAATTCCTCACCCTTGGCTTCAGCCTCAATCTTCTTCTTTTCCCAAGCCTCCTTAAGCTTAGCGGTCGATTCCTTGTCTTCGACTTGCTTCTCCTTGGTTTGCTTGGACCAGACATCGATCGGGAACGAGATAAACTCGCTGTAAGTCTTGACGAGGGAGGAGAGCTTTTCGCCAGTCGCAAACTCTTCGCATCCCTCCTTGAGGTGGAGCACAATCTTGGTACCACGCGTCATCGTTTCCTCGCTCTCGCGAATGGTGTACGAGTTGGCGTTGATCTCAGACTCCCAAGTCCAAGTTTTATCGTCGGTGTGGTTCTTTGAAGTCACCGTAATCTTATCAGCCACGAGAAACGCAGAGTAGAAACCGACGCCGAATTTACCGATCAAGTTTTCTCCGTCGCTTTGGCTCTTTAACATTTCCATGAACTTGGCAGTACCAGAGCGCGCAATCGTACCGAGCGAGCTCACGAGGTCTTCCTTGCTCATACCGATGCCAGTATCCTCGATGACGAGCGTCTTGGACGCTTCATCACCGCGAATCTTAATCTTGAGCTCTTCGTTACCAGCCATGGCGTTTGGCTCGGAGAGCGACACAAATCGAAGCTTGTCGCACGCGTCGGACGCGTTGGAAACCAACTCTCTGAGGAACACATCCTTGTTGCTATACAAAGAGTTGACGATGAGATCCATCAATCGATGCACCTGATGAACGAAACACACAACACGCGCGTCAGTCTTTTCAACTCAACTCTTCTTCTTTGCGCTCGCGCATTCTTCTAGAAGCGCTTTTCTAGAAAGTCAGCCCACTCCGCGTCCACATCCGATATTAACGCGAGTTCGATCCATCCATTGATAAACATGCGATGTACAGCAAACGCATGCTCTAATCCGCGCTCTCTCTCAACTCACCTCGGCTTGGTACTCGTACGTCTCGGCCTCGGCATCCGTCGCCGCCGCTCGAGTTGACGACGTCACCCTCTTGGCCGCCGCCACTCGTCTGCTTCTCGCACACATCGGCGTCGCCTTCGTGCTCTTCGCGTTCACCGGCGCGCGAGCGCTTCTCGCGCGCACACCCGCCATGGCGGAAACCGTACAAGCCATCTTCTCAGTCGTCGTCGCTCGTCGCTCGTCGTCGTCGTCGAACAGTGACGCGGCACGTCACGGCACAAATTTGCATGGAAAAGTGTCGAAACTTCTTCAAAGGTTGACGAAAAAAATGAAACATGTTTTTACGCATCGGCGATTGAAAACCATCGGTAAAACCATCGGATCAATTTTATTGACTCATCGATTGATTTTTGTGGGAAGCGAATGCGTTCCGATCGGATTCGCACACGACGACGCGGTGGAACGAGACGAGACGAGAAGAGACGGCGCGCGGTCGTGATCGTCGGTCTCGTCACTAGAATCCCTCGTCCATCATGGCGACGAATGGTGGATGGTCGTTCGAAGGGGCGCCGTTGACGCGAATGATTATTCTGTCTTGTCTGTTGACGACGCTCGCGTTTCGTTACGCCCACGGCGAACACGCGGGGGCGTACTGCGCCGAGCGACGACACATCGCTGGAGCGTTTATAACATCGACGGCGTGCGGTGAGTTTGGGTGGGTGAACGCGGGCGCGGCGGAGTTTTTGTTTGGGTTGTCGACGTTGCGCACAGCCAGCAAAACGCTCGAGCGCCGGTTGGGGACTTCGAGGTACTTTGCGTTTGTCGTCGCCATTAGGATTGTGTACGCGATTTTGATGAAGATTTTGATGACGATCGTTGGTGGTGGTGGCGGTGAAAACGACGACGGTTTCGCGTTGTTTGGCCCGTATTGGTTGACGTTTGCGGCGCTCGCGGCGTACGGCGAAGAGACGCCCCCAGTGTTGCGCTTTGACGGACCATTCGGGACGAAACTGAGCGACAAGACGTTTCAGTACGCGCCAGCGTTCGCGTTGGCGATGAGTGCGGGTAAAACAAGCGCGTACGCGGCGATGGTTGGCGCTTTTGCGGGGTACGTGCTGACGCACGGGGTTGGTTTGGCGCACCCCGATTTGGTGACTCCGCAGTTCATCGCGCGACCGACGTCTCGAATTTTCGGGAGGAAAGGTCCGACGGTTCGCGTTCGTCTCAGCAGTGGAATTGCGCCGCCGGCGTCTCGCACCGCGCCGGTCTTAGTGACACCGAGCGAAGAGAACGTTCAGCTTCTCGTCGGCATGGGCTTCGACCAAGCCGCGTCGCGTCGAGCGCTGGCGCAAGCGGGCGACGATGTTCAGCGCGCCACCAACCTATTGCTCGCGTCCTCGTAGTCGTAGTTTCGTTGTAATTAATTTAGAGTAGAAGTACATTTGATTGACAAAACACGCACACCGCACGGTCGAAGGGGTCTCTAGAACCTCGCAATGTTGGGTAAAAGCGATGACGCGCGTCTGTTCGCGTAGTTTCCCGTCAGCGTCAGCCCTCTCGCGTCGAACGCCTCTGCACCACCCATCCTAAACTCCTCGCAGCACGTCTTCGCCGCCGCACCACCAAACTCCCCCTCGATCCCGCTCGACGCAAACGTCGGCGCCCCGTTCGATACCGTCGTCGCGGGCGCTTCGCCGCCGCACCCGCACGACGTGTGCGTGTGCACGCCCTGTCTCTGTTTATGCTTTGGCGACTTTGTGCACACCACAAACAACCGTCCACGTCGTCGGACGATTCTACACGCCTCACACAGCTTCTTAATCGACGTTCTCACCTGTACATCGCAGCGCAGCGGGTTCGCGTTCGTCAGTCATTCGGCGTCGCGCGCTTCCATCCATTCTTTGGATAGGTTTGTTTCTCTTTTCAGTGTCGCGTCCAAAAGCGCGACGCGATGCGCGCGGGCGCGCACGTCTAGCGTCCGCGACGAAGACGACGTCGCGCCACGTACCTTCATCTTCTTTCCGTTCCCGTCGCGCGCCTCCTCGTCGTCGCCGCGTTTTTGACGGTGAGAGCGGAGAGTCACGCAGTGGAGAGAAGCGAGACGCTCAGCGTGAAGCTTTACTTTGGTTACTTCACTCGACGACGGACGGACGGACGGATCGACGAATCGACTGGCGAAGGGTGCGATCGAAGGCGCGTCGTCTTCTACTTCGTCTTCGTCGTCGTCGTCGTCGTCGTCGTCGTCGTCTGCCATTCGTAATGGGACGGGAGAATTTCTTTCACGTTGAAAAAGCGGCAAACGATGCGTTGCACAATCCAAACAAACGTGGACGAACGCACACGCTGGATGAGATCGAGACGGCGGCTCGGGTTTTAGGACGCGCGGACGACGGGTTCGGAAGCGTCGGACGGCGGCGTGGCGATCGGTCGACGAAGGCAAAGACGCCGACGGTGGTTGTTTCAAAGGATTGCGTCGTGCGAGTCGACGGGAGGAAGAGCGAGCGCGACGCCGACGAGGAGGCGTTGCGAGCGAGCGGGGCGTTGGGTGGGAAAGCGAAACGGTTGGTTTTGGACGAGGATAATCGATGGAAAACAAAGTGTAGGATACTTGCCGGTGGTACCGCGGGTGAGGCGGCGCTGAGAGAGGCGAGAAGGGCGAATTTGGGATTGTTGAAGAGAGAGACTAGAGAGGAGGACGAAGAGGATGAGGGTCCAATGGTAGTTCCAGAAGAAGAGCTGACGTTTGTCGATGGATGGGCGGGTCAGGCGCGTTTACCCCAACCAGTCGTTGCCGACACGGTGAAGGAAGAGAGTACGATTCCATCCGATAAGTCGGTGTCAGGAAATAAAATAGAGGCGACGATTGGTAAGCGAAAACGCGAGCCCAGATCGGCCAACTGTCAACAAACATCGAGAGGGAAGTCTCGCGAAAAGGCGACACCGGCGATGCTGTCGTTCGATGTAGAAGACGGAGCGTGTTAAACATGATGAGCGGCTGTAGCCACCGCACTGTAACGTCGTATAGCTAGGTAATGTGTTGTATTAAACTCTGTATGTTACATGATGACGCACTCGTCCGTGCTCGTCTGTTGCATCGGAACACCGTCACTCTCGTCCAGCGTCGCCACGCTCGAACTCTGCGAGTTTCGATACATTTTCGGGAAGAAATCATCCGTCACACTATCGATCGATTGGTTCACGGGCTCTCTCTTGACCTCTGGCTCAACTTTTGCTTTCTCTGCTGGTGGCGGGATCGGCCGACTCGCCGCCGTCTCTTCGACAATCTCCATCTCTTCGACTTCATCTCTTCCCGTCACGTCTTGATCGGTTTGCGACACCTGAAGCGTTGCACACCTCTCTGCCGCTTCAAACACGAGCTTATCCACGGATTCATCGCGCTTCTGCTCGCTCACCGTCGATGTCTCTGGTTCCGCGAGCGTGATGGGCTCGACGGAATCGGTAACTCCACCAGGCGGAGAAGATGCGCCTTCCGGCGCGTCAACGCTGTTCGTCGTAACCAAAGGAGTCTCATCAACGCCCTTCGTCGTCGTCGTCGTCGTCGTCGTCGCCGTCGCTTTCTCCTCGACCGTCTCTCGTACCCGTTCCTCATCAATCATGTTTAAAAAATCCAAACGCGTCGCCTTTGGCGCGTCCACTCGTCCTCCTCTCCATCTTCCACCCCCCTCCCCGCTCGGCGTCGCCGCAACAGTCCCCGCTTGATCATCCACGCGCGCCACCGGCGTGTTCGGCATAGACTTGGCCCTCCTGTACGAATTCAACCGAGACCTCGCGCTCGACACGTGCGCGTCCGCGAACGCCGCTTCCACCGCTCTTCCGATATCCGCAAGTTCCTCGCTCTCTCGACCGTGTGCCGCCGCCGCCGCCGCCGCCGCCGATTTGAACGATGGTGATACCGCCGCCGATCTCGTCCCGTTTTTCCGTCCTCGCGTCACCGAATCCATCACCGTTAGTTCTTCTTCTTGTCCGTCGTCGCTCGTCGTTGTGCTTCTTCCAAATCTTGTTCCGTTCGGTGCGCGAGCACCACCAACGCCGTCGGTGCGACGCAGAGCGCGACAAGGGCGAGAAGTTTATGCTCGAGAATAAACTCTCTAAGTCGCTCGCGGAGTGGTTCGAGCGTTGAAGACAACGTTTGGTGCAAGAGCTCGAATTCCATTCCACTTTGGGCGAGGTGTGAGGTGTGACAGCGGTTGTCCAAAGATGGTCAGTTGTAATCAAAGAGCGTGGTATCCTCTGACGATTGTCTTCTTCTGACGACGAGATGATGGAATGATAAAGAATTACAATTTACTGAGCGGTAGCGCCGAGGCCGAGGCCGACGCCGAGGCGAGTGCTGCGGTGGGTAAGACTTTGTACGGATTCATGATGCCGCGAGGATCGAGCGAACGCTTTAGTGAAGCCATGAGTTGAATAGCCTTGGTATCCTTGCTGAAATGAATCTCTTCTGCCTTCATGAACCCGAGACCATGCTCAGCGCTGATACTTCCTCGTTCGTCCCGGGTGTACTCGTACACAAAGGGCTCGATGGCGGCTTCGACCTCGGCGTCGTATTCGGCGCACGAAATGTTGAGGTGCAAATTGCCGTCGCCCAAGTGTCCGTATCCCAACACTTTCGCTCGAGAGTTTCCAAACTTAGCACCCAGTCGATCCCGAAGCGTGGTGACGAGGTTGTACATTCGTGCCGTCGGTAGCGAGACGTCATACTTGTACACGGCGCCTGCGTACTTGAGCGCGACGGAGATGCGCTCGCGAAGCGTCCACAGGGCAAACGCGTGTTTTTCATCCTTGCCGACGACGCCATCCACGACGACGTTATGGCGCTTGACGATCTTCAAAAACGCCTTGAGCTTGGCGAAATCGTGCTGTGCGACGCTACCGCTCGTCTCGACGACGACGTAAAACGGGCAAGAACGCCCGGGAAGCGGATCCCTCGTGCCCTTGAGCTGGGACAGTACCAAATCCAAACTCTCGCGATCGAAGAACTCAAACGCGCTCAAAATCTCCCCGAGACCCGAACGCGCCTGCTTGAGCAGCTCCACGCACGAGGCGAAGGAGTCCAATCCAAACAGAGCGACATTGACGCTCTTTGGCGCGCGAGGCGTCGATATCGCAACCTTCGTGATCACCCCGAGCGTTCCCTCGGCGCCGATGAAGAGTTGCTTCAAATCGTAACCCGTGTTGTCCTTGCGCAGCGTTCGCACGAGATCCAACACTTCGCCGTTCGCGAGCACAACCTCGAGACCGAGCACGCTGCCTCGCAGAGAACCATATCTCAACAATCGCAATCCCCCGGCGTTCGTGGACACGCACCCACCAATCTGACACTTGCCCTTGGCGCCCAAATCGAGCGGCACAACCATTCCACGCGCTCTCGCCGCCGTCTCCAAATCTTCCAAAACAACCCCAGATTCGCACACCACACACCCGGCGTCTTCGTCCACGTCTAACACTCGATTCATCTTTTCGAGCGATATCACAATCTCGCTCCCAGTTGGCACGCCGCCGCCGACGAGTCCGGTGTTTCCTCCTTGCGGAGTCGTCGCCAGTCGCCGCTCGTGACACCACGCCAACACTCTCGACACCTCTTCCGTCGTCCTCGGAAGCACCACGCACGCGGCGTCGCCCCGGTATTTACCCATCCAATCCACGTTGTATTTTTCAAGGGACTTTCCGGTGGATTGACGCAGCAACACCCGCGAAGCGTCGCCAGCGAGCGCGTGCACCATGGCTTTCGCATCCTCATCGTTAAAAGTACCGTACTCGTACGTCGTCGTCGTCGTCGACGACGACGGGTTCATCGCACCGAGCGTCGACGCGTCTCGCATCGCCTATTCTTCTCCGTTCTAGAGCGATGTCGGATCGTACATATGTATGGATGCGGGCGTCGCGTCGCGTCCGTCTGTGAGGTGTCCGCTGTAGCGTCTTTTTCGCCCTCTCTGTTTGTTTGTTTTCCACAGAACGACGCACGCGCGGCGCGCGCACTCGCTCGTCATGGACGACGCGCCGATCGTAACGATCGCGCCGGCATCCCCGTCGATGTCGATGTCGACGCCGCACCCGGGGAAACCGCCGCCGTCGCACGTTCGCGACGCTGTGAGACTCGTCGATGCGGACACGCAGGTTGCTGGGAATCACGCGCACGGTTTAAAAGCTAAGCAGAGCGCGTGTGGACGGTGGTTTTACAAGCCACACGTGCGAGGAGATGCGCGAGCGGTGCGTGAACTCGAGTTTTACGCGCACATGCGACGGTTGGCGACGAGTAGGGATAGTTATTCGAGCGGAGACGGGGATTCAGATGAGGACACTCGCGCGAGCACGATTTCGTATCGAGGAGTGGAAGAATTGAGCGCTATGGACGAGCGAACGATGAGGATACGAAGTTTTGTGGAGACGAGACTTCCTGCGTGTCCGTCGACGCGGCGGTTCGTGTGCGTGGGTGATGGCGTAGAGGTGGAGGAGGCAGAGACGGAGACCGCAATCGAGGGTCTTCCGAATGAAACGCCAAGCGTCGGATACCTGCGGTTGAGGAATATCACGTACGGATACGAGCGTCCTTGCGTCATCGATCTAAAGATTGGAATCAGAACTTGGGACGTGGAACACTCGGTTGAGTACGCAGAGAAACGGACCAAGTCTGAACTGGGTACAACGCACGAGAGACTCGGTTTTAAACTCTGCGGGGCGCAGACATACGACGCCGAGGGCAATGTAAAGAGACTTTCGCGAGAGGAATGCAAGAGTATTAGGACGAGTGAAACGCTCACGCGGGAGACGCTTCGTGAGTTTGTGCGCGATCCCGTGACGGGGGAGACGAACGATTGGTTTTGGCCTGCGCTGGTGAGGCAGCTCAGAGCAGAGTCCATTCGAGACTTGGAACATCGGCTCGTCGGCTCGTCGCTTCTCATCGTGTACGAGAGCGGCAAGTTGGCGCAATCAGACGTGCTCGGGGAAGTGTGCGTCGCGGAGGCGAAACTTGAGGCGAGATACATAGACTTTTGTCATGCGGTGCCAAAGAGTGGTAAAGATGGGGAGGAGGTGGATGAGAATTTCGAGATCGGTATGCAAAAGTTTGAAGCGTTCGTCGCCTCTTTCGAATCTTAAACATATGTAATGTAAAACTAGCACATTAGGCCAGTCAATCATCCTATCGCTTTGAATGCTTCTGTTATGCGTATGAACATTTTCGTCGCGCGCTTCCGCTCTGGTTCTGTCTTGTGCTCGTGCTTGTCTGGATGCCACTGAAGCGCCGCGCGTCGATACGCCTTTGCAATCTCCGTCTTTGATGCGTCGCGTTTTATGCCGAGTATCTCGTGATGCATCGACGACTCGCGTTGTAGCTGCGTGTGATGCATTTGATTCTCGCGATACCGTCGGTAGTTTTCCTCGAGGCGCGCTTGCTCGCACTGTCTCATTTTAATGTACTCCTCTGAAATCTTGTGGTCGTCAGCTCGACATCCGCACATTGAACAATACAACATCACGTCAGGATTGTTTGCCTCTGACTCTGGGAACACGAGTTTGTACGCCGAACAATCACATTTGGTACACTCCAACCTCTCGTGGCATGCGATCGCATCGCACGTCGTCTGTCCAATTGGACGATCTCCATCCACGGCTCGTTGCACCAGCTCTGCCATCGCGCGAACGCGCTCCAGGCGCGCGTCGGTCTCGGTCTTAACCCGTTCTCTTTCTGCAGTCTCTTCGCGCTCGCGTTTTCTCAGCTCGAGATCGGTGCAATGCGCAGACGCTTCGCACCCACATCGAGCACAAAGGGCGCCGTCAGGTCGTGTTACCAATGACGCGTACAACGTCGCGTACTCTGCGCTCGACGGATCGATTGACGTTAGAGGCGCTCGTGGCCACTTTGAAAATCGCGCGAACGACGCGCACGTCGCCGTATCGCAAGATTTACACGGTCCACGTCGCTCGTTCATGGCGTCCAAATCACCCATTGCTGCCTTCATTGAGACTCTCTCTTCGAAAAGGGACGACAGAGATTCCAATTTGACACCCGACGGATGCCGCGTCTTCGTATCCTTTGACGCACGCTTCTTTGCGTGGTACAGATTTACGCGCTCAGATTGCTGTCGCTTAGAAAATTGTTCAGCCTCCCATAGTTCCGCCCACAAATCGTCTTCAGTGGTGGAAACAGCCGGCGCATCGTCTTCGTCGGCATCGCGTTCGAATTGCGCGAAAAACTCGAGCGTCTCCTCTATCACTTGACGTTCATCCTCAATCATCAACTCTGGTGATGCGACGTCATCATCATCATCATCATCTTCTTCTTCTTCTTCTTCGTCGTCTTCTTTATTCTCTATTCCGTCTGCAACCATGTTTAACAACTTTGACATCTCGGACTCTTCGTCGGCTTCTTCCGTTTCCGCCAATGTGTATTCGTCACCAAACGCGTTGGCGTCAGCGTGAAGCCGATCAATGTTAAAAAAATCACTCGTGACATGCGTCGCCGCGTCAACCATTCCTTCATTGGCGCGCTCTTCTTTCCTTGACTTTTCCTCCATCCTGTCAACGTCAAATCGCATGTCGCCGACCACGCTCTCCAATCGCGTAATCAATTCTCGTGCTTCATCAAACTTTGTCTTTCGACCTGACGAATCGATGCGAACCTCTGGACGTTCCCGAGTGACATCGCTTTCGGTAAATCCTGGTGTCTTCGTCTTCGCCTTCGTCGTCTTCGTCGTCTTCGTCGTCTTCGTCTTCGTCGTCTTTCCGAGTTCACGCAAGCCCTCGAGCGCGACGGCGCATCGCGAATCAATCTTCAACGCCATCTCGTACTGTTTCTTCGCCTGCACGACTTTCCCCAGCGCCATCAAAGCCGCGGCACATCGCGTCCTCGCCTTGCTCCACCCCGGATCAATCTCGATCGCCCGCTCGGCGTCGTACAACGCCTGCGCGGGCCGCCCCAGCTTCATGTAACACGCCGCCCGATTCGAGTGCGCCTTCGCGTCCCCTCTATCCCACTCGATCGCCTCACCGTACGCCCGCAGCGCCGCTCGATAACTCCCGAGCGCGAACGCATCGTTCCCTCGCTCCCGCGCGTCCGCCCCTTCGTCCACGACGTGCGCCGCGGACGCGCATCCGCACGCCGAGCAATTCGTCAGCGTCGAGTCGTTCTCCCGCCGTCGTCCGTCTTCTCGTTCGCTCGCGTACTCATCCGTTCGCTTCACGTACCGTTCGCACCGCTCGCACCCCCCGCACCGTCCTCGCACGCGTCCGAAGACGTCTCTGTGCGTCGTCGTTCCCGGTCGCAGGTGCGCCTCGTTTCGCGTCGGCGTCGTCATCCGTCGTCGTCGTCGCGGGCGCGGTACCTTTCGGGCGTAACGCTCGGTGCGTTTTCAACCGTTTTCAACCGTTTTCAACCAAAAAGGCGTTTCAACCAAAATGGCGCTGCGCGTGTTTGTAGTTTTTTTGGGTCCACGTCGACGGAACGGAATGGATGGATGGATGGATCGATCGATCGATGCGACGGCACACGACGATGCGCGCGACGACGATGCGCGCCTCGACGGCGGCGAAGACACCGACGCGACCGACGACGCTTCGTCGCGGATCGACGGTCGGAAGAAGGACGCGCGCGGCGACGACGGCGACGCGCGCGTTGGGTGGGCAGAGAAGAGACGCGGGTCGTGACGCGGATGCCGACGAGGAACGCTCGGTCGGGCGACGCGCGATGCGCGGCGTGGCTGGCGCGGCGTTGGCGTTGGCGATGCTCACCGGACACGCGGCGCACGCGGATTCGCTTCCGGATGAAGAGGAATCCAAGGTGCTGTGCGACGCGGAGTGCGCGCGCGCGTTGGAGACGAAGGATTTCGTGACGACGAAGAGCGGGTTGAGGTACAAGGAAATCAAAGAGGGCGACGGCATCGAACCGCCCGTGGGGTTTCAAGTCGTCGTTGATTACGTCGCGATGGATGAAAAGGGACGGGTTTTTGATAACAGTCTCGCCAAGGGTAAACCGAACGATATTCGCGTCGTGGATTGCGTCGGGAGCGGGGATTTTGACTCGTGCACCGTCATTCCGGGCATGGATGAAGGTTTGCTGACGATGAAGTCGGGCGGCGTTCGTCGATTGTACATTCCGGGTGAGCTCGCGTTCCCGAAGGGGTTGGCCAGCGCCCCGGGACGACCGAAGATTGCACCGTTTTCTCCCGTTATTTTTGACGTTAACCTCATCTATATTCCGGGGTTCGACTGATTCGGCGCCGACGCCGACGCGAGCGCGCGAGCGGATGGATATACGCGGATCGCTTTCGACGACGACGACGACGACGACGACGACGACGACGAAAATCTGTCGATTCGACTCGCGCAGAGAGCGATCCTCGAGTTGTGATAAAATCAAACAAATTCTTAATATTACCAACCAATCACACGGTCTACTTAGTAGTCGTCACCACGCGTCAAAACTTCGACGCCAGAGGACGGCTTCAACAAAATCGTGTGCTCGTATTGCGCTACGTAAGATCCCTTGATGTCACACAGCGGCGGGTACGGTTGAACCAGGCCGTTATCACACAAATTCTTGAGCGCCATGTTGTATCGGGTTTCACCGATACGGTCCAAGTATCGCTTGCAGAAGGCCAACGTACCAAAGTTGCGATCAATGGTACCCAAAAGCTGCTTGGCGCGAGGAAGTCGAAGCGGTACGTGACCGACGTCGTAATTCTTCATGTAATGGCTGCATTCGCCATCCTCGATAACGTATCTGCGTCGCGAAATACGGAAAGAAACACAAGTCAGTATTCGTATAAGGAAGGCAAAAACGTCAAGAGAGTAAAAAAGGATGAAATGTCAAGACCAATGGAGGCTGCACGAACACTGGGAGTTCTCACGAGGAGGTAGCGTGCAGTACTATGATATCTTGTAAAGTTTTATGTGCGATCTCGGTGAAGAGCTGGCCCGGAAAAACTCCAGGCACTATGAAAACCATGAGTTTGTCACGAGTGACGGTCTTCGCTGCGTGAATTCACCAAAATCGAAGAAATGCGCGACAAAAAAAAGGGCGACGACAACGAAAACGTACCCTCGTCCAGTCGTGCCAAAAGTTTCAATGGCATAATATTCACCCTCTTCCATCTTCGTTTCGACACCACCGCGAACGATCGGCACGCTCTTACCGGCGTGAATACGGTACGGATCGATTGAGTGTCCATTCAAGTTGTTGCAGCACTTGACTTGGTATTCCTTGCCCCAAATCTCGACCGTGTGCGATTCCATGACTTCTTGCACCGCTTCGCCGATATCGCACAGACGGACGTCGATACCGGCAGAACGAATGCCTGTCTCCGTCGCTTCGTTCACAGCTTTGAGGAGCGGATCGTACATGTCGTTGAAAGTCTTTGTGAACGCGCAGTCGATGATGCGACCTCTCACTTGAACCCCAAAATCAAACTTGATGACATCATCCTTATCGATGACGCTTTCGCATCCACCGTTCGGGGTCCAGTGCGCCGCGACGTGATTCTTCGAGCATCCGGTCGGGAAAGCCACCCCAGCCTCGAGTCCGCGCTCTTCAATCAAATTGCGTACGCTCTGTTCCAACGTCTCGCACACTTCGATGTACTTCATACCCGGCTTGACCCACTCCGAGATGTACCTGCGCACCTCTCGGTGCACCTCGGCGCACTGTCTCGCCTCATTATAGTTGTTCTTCTCGATTCTCTCCAACTCTCGCTTCTCCTCGTCCGTCTCGCGCCACAAGTTGTGCTCGTGGTGAGGTAAGATTTGCCCCACCGGGTACTCCCCGCTCGGGAAGAGTTCCGCCACCGGCACCGTCGGCGGCGCCGTCTGCTTCCCGCCCGGATACGCAACTTGCGTCGACGCTCCACCGGCGCTCTTCTTTTTCTTCTTCTTTTTCTTTTTCTTCTTCGCCGCGTCCGAGGCTTCGGCGTCGCCCTCAGCCTCCTCGGTCTCGGGTTCTTCCTTCACTTCGCCCGCCGTCGCGTTCGCGTTCGCTTCGTCTCCTCCATCCGCATCGACGCGAAGTCCCGCGACGTCGTCCGCGAGCGTCTCTTCCGCCGTTTGCGTTTCCTCCGCCATCGTCGTCAATCTTCCTCCTCTCTCGACGGCGTCGTCGACTGTCGTTCGTCCGTGCGTCGTGTGGTGCGTTTCCCGCGCTTTTCGTTGTTGATCTTCGCACGAACCGCTCGCGGCGTCATTCGGCGACGACTCGTGGTAATCTTTTCATGTCGGACGGTGGGTTGGAACGACGCCGAGCGCGGTCGGCGATCAAGGCGGGAACGCGCGCGGGGAACGGCGGTGGGGACGCGTCGAGCGACGAGGATGTGCGCGCTTCATCCGTCGGTAACAAGTCGAAGAGGAACGGCAAGTCATCGTCGTCGTCGTCGGCGCGCGCGGCGTTCGGGTCGCGTCCGCCCAAGGGAAACGACGAGCAAGGTGGGTTCTTCAGTAAGATTTCGTGGTTGCACTTGTTCTTTCTCGCGCTGTTTACGTTGCCCACCGCGTTTGCCGTGGTTGACTATTTCTTCAATCTTTCGCCGCCGCCCGGGCAGGCGTACGGGACGCTCACGGAGGAAGGGCGCATGTATCGCACGAAAATTAAGGCGTTTTACAGCGAGTATAACCCAGAAAAGTTGAAGAATGTGGACGCGCTCATGGCAAAGTACAAAGGTCGCGAGCGAGCGCTGTACAATACGATTCGTAAGAAGTACCGCAACGCCAAGCGTTTCGATCAGCGTTATGACGAATGAGCGTCAATGTCTCGCGCTAGACGGTGAGTGAGTCAAAACTAAAAGCAACAAATAGACGTGCGTAGTTAATCTATGTAAGTGTGGTACTGTAGTTTCAAATAAGTTCTAAACGATGCGCGACAACGTCAGTGATCGTGAGAGTGGTCTATGGCGTAGTAAAATTTTGTGTTGACGAAATCCTGTATGATTGGATTGTAACCGCTCTGCGTTGCCGTCGCTTGTAAATCGGCATACTCGCTCATAAACTGTTTCGTCGTCATCGTCCGGCCGAGGCGCGCGTTCTTCCTCTCGCCAGTCTTACTTGACGCCGAAAAGTCGATGGTTCGCAAAGTGTCAAAGCACGTCGGGAAGAAGACATCGACCGAGCCGGTGTGCTTCGCGGGCAATAAATAAGTATCGTAATCATCCGTTTTACCTCCTTTACGCTGACTCGCCACCAAAGGCGCGTTCACGCCTTGTATTTGTACGCTAGGGAGGGCATCGAAATCAGCCGCGATGAAACGATGGTTCGGCCGTTTGGCGTGAAGAGTTTCGAGCAACTTCATCGCCCCAGTTGGAACAAACCAAGTCTCATCACTGCTAGATGCCATAGAGGTGAACATGCTCTGAATAGAGTGCATGAGACCTCTCGGGTTATACGCGCCTCCGTTCGCATCGACGGCGAGGTCGCCCGTGAGCTCGATGGCTTCCAACGTCCTTCTGATGAGCTTGTCCCGGAGCGGAGCATTTTCTTGAAGCCATTCCCCATCCTTTCCTTTCATGACTTCCGTTTGGTACCACTCTCCTTCTCCACGTTTCGGCCGCCACACCCTATCGTGAGGCAAGTTATCGAGCACCTCGAGCGCGATGACGAAGCACTCTTCCTCATCCGTCTCGCCCCACGTCGAGTGTTCGGCGGCGTCACCCCTTTTAACAGCGTGTACTGCTTTTGAATGACCGCCGCCGAGCACGCTCGATTTCTGCGCATCCGTCAACTTTTTGCTAATGTCCACCGATGTGAATTTCATCCTCTCGTACACCTGCGGCGCCTCTCTGCGCATCGCGTCTAAAAATCCCCGCGCAAATGTTCCGGTTCCTCCGCCCAGTTCATACACTCGCAGTGGTGGTAACGTCGAGTCATCTGCAGCGTCACCGCGATGATGATCCAACACGAACCGCGCCACAGCGTTCGCGTAGTGCGGATTGAATATCTCGGCGGGCGTGAGCCACTGCGCGCCGAGTTGGGCATACCGCTGGTTCAACTCTCTAAAGTAATCATCTTGTCCTCTCAGCGCGTTGAAATCGATCACATCGCGCATGGAGCCTACGGGAATCCTCGGGTCGGCTTCGGCGGTGAAATATCCCGTCTTTGGAGCGTAGAGCTCGTCGTAGAGGTGGTGCCTCAGCAGCTTGGGCGCGTCGTTCGTCGACGAAATCGGAGTTTTTACCGACTTTTTAACAGCTGAAGAGAAACTCGCGCGCGACGCCGACGCTAGCGCGTTAGACGCGCGTCTCAGCGCGTGACGCGTCGAAGCCATCGTTACAATTTCGTATTTTGACTCCCGGCTCGAGACGCAGTGCGGTCTTCAGCGCCCGCGCGCCGCTGTGAAGTGCTACGTGCGCGCGGTTGGGGGCCTGTCTCTCGTCTTGCTGAAGACTAAAATTTCAATCGGTACGGTATCACAATAAAAAATCTAAACTACAGCTTGGCTCGGCGAATTTCCATCTTTGCTATGGTCTCTAAGTGCACCTCATCCGGGCCATCGGCGAGTCGCAAGGTGCGAGCTCCGGCGTATAGACGTGCGAGCGGAGCGTCCTGGCTGACGCCCATGCCGCCGTGAAGTTGGATGGCAGAGTCGATGACGGATAACGCCGCCGCCGGAGCAGCCACCTTGCAGGACGCGACGGCACCTCTAGCAACTTTGATGCCATACTGATCGAGAGAGTGCGCTGCCTGAAGAGTGAGAAGTCGCGCGCCGTCTAGAGTGACTCGGCATCGCCCGAGCTGTTGGAGTACATTCCCGTTGTGCGACAACGGTTTACCAAATGCGACGCGGCTTTTGGATCGAGCGCTCGCGAGTTCGAGGGCGCGTTCACCCATGCCAATCAACCTCATGCAATGGTGCAATCGACCCGGACCGAGACGACCTTGCGCGATTTCAAAGCCTCTACCTTCGCCCAGGAGAATGCTCGAGGCGGCATTGACGCGAACATTCGTGAACGTCACCTCTGCGTGCCCGTGTGGTGCATCGTCGTAGCCAAACACAGTGAGTGGCCGAACAACCTTGACACCAGGTGCATCCATCGGGCACAGAACCATGCTCTGCTGCTTGTGCTTGGCGACGCCAGAATTGTCCCGAGCGGTTTTACCCATGAAAATGATAACTTTGCATCGCGGATCGCAAGCGCCAGACGTCCACCACTTTCTTCCATTCAAAATGTAATCAGCCCCGTGGCGCGTGATGGCGCTCTCAATATTTGTCGCGTCTGAGCTAGCGACTGCGGGCTCCGTCATCGCGAAACAAGAGCGAATCTCGCCGAGGAGGAGTGGGCGCAGCCATTTGTCCTGTTGTTCCGCCGAGCCGTAGCGAAGCAATACCTCCATGTTACCGGTATCCGGGGCGGAGCAGTTGAACGCTTCTGATGCCCAAACGCTGCGACCCATCTCTTCCGCGAGGTGCGCGTATTCGAGATTGGTCAGACCCGGACCCGCAAACAGCGAGGATCCGCCATCGTCTGTAATTTTGAGCAATGCGGCGCTGTCCAGCGGTAACCACAAGTTCCACAGACCCGCTCGCTTCGCCTTTTCCTTCAACTCTTCAACGACTGGGGACACTTCCCATCGTTCCGGCGTCGCAGCGTGGTTCTCCAGCGCTTCTTCCGCCTTGTACACGTGCGCGTGCATGAAGTGCTTCAATTTAACCAAAAGCGCCGCCGCCTTTTGGCTCGGCTCAAATCCACCCGTCACCGCAGCTCCAGACGAGGACTGTCGAGTCGTCGCGAGCTCACTCACTTGACGCGGGATGTTCGCACCCTTGACGACGAGCAAGGCTCTCTTGGCGAAGAGGTCGACGAGTTGGCCCATGGCGTGCGCATTGGCGCTCGAGGCGTTGCCTTGCGCGGCTCTCGCTCGCACACCAGCCAAAATGGACGCACCGCGGAAGAGCGAGAGCGCAATGTAAAACGGCCACCTGGACGCGTCGCCACCACCACTCATGGGATTCGGTAATCCGCTCGCTGTGGACCACATCGCCACGTACTCTCGCTCGGTGGGAACTCCTTCTGGCAGCGCGCTCGGATTGAGCGTCGGGTACAAATCCAATCCCGGCGGCAGGTAATAAGGCAAACAATTGAATGCCACGTCCGCGTAAGGCGTTCCAATCGTACTCAACTCCCAATCTAAAACGGCCAACACACTCACGTCGGCGTCGTCAGCGTGCCTTCCTCGACGAATGACCAAGTTGTCCAATCGAAAATCTCCGTGCACCAGCCGCCCGCTAATTTCATCTCGCGGCACGTGCGCCGACAACCAAGCGATGAGTTCGCGCATGGATTCCTCTCCTTCGATTCCAACCTTTGGCCCCACGCTCGCTTCGTACTGCGCGCTCCACCGCTCGAGCTGCCTCGCGCTGTACCTCTCCGCCCGTCCAAACCCACCCAGTCCGACAGCTTTCGGGTCCACCGAGTGCAACGCCCCGAGCGTCCGAGCCATGACTTCGTACACCGCCCGCCTCCGTCTCGCTCCGCACTCTTTCATCGTCGGCTGTAAATAGATATCCCCGTCGACGTACGACATTAAATAAAAAGCCTCTCCCAAAACGCTCGCGTCCTCGCACAACGCCAACGCCCTCGGCGTCGGAACCGCTGTCTTCTCCAGCGCATCAATCACCGCGTATTCCCGCTCCACCGCGTGCGCAGACTTGAGCAACGTTCCCGGTGGTTTCTTACGCAGCACGTACGTCGCCAAAACCGTCCCTCGCCCATCGACGGCGTCGATTTTGTACGTCGGATTGCTCTGTCCGTGTGCAAACTGATGCGCCACCAATTTCACCGCCCGTTTAGGAAACCCATCGACGCCGCGCGTCGACCGGCAGTACGCCAAGAGTTTCCCTTCGTCGATCGGTTGTCGCGTTTCGCTCTTCATCGAAGATCCGTCGTCGAGGAGTCGCGGTGTGCGGGACTTAGTGTTAAGTGAAACGAAGTGGAACGGATAGAGCTGCTTGGAGGCAAAAGTTGAGCGCGTTTGCGCGCGCGTCAAAGTGACAACATGACTACGTGTTCACGCGCGTTTAATCTTCTTCCTCTTGCAATAAGAGGTAATAGATGTATGCAACGCCACCGAGGAGCGCCGGGGCGGCGAGAGGCGACCCGCCGCGTTGTCTCTTGACGTTGCGGAACGAGTTGCGATCGAGCGACCCGCCATACTTTTTAGGCGTCGTCGCGCGCTTCTTGTACGGCGACTTTTTATTATTCGCAGCGGCGTACGCGGGTTTCTTCTTATTAGCGGTAGTCACCGCGCGTCTTGCGTTCGTGTTCGTCTTCTTCTTCGTCGCCGTCGACTTGCTCTTATTGCTGATCGCGGCGCGTTGTTTCGCCGCGTAGTCGCGTTGCTCCGCCTTGCGTTCGGCGTCAGATTTCTCCCGAAGCTTATCCATGCGCGCTCGTTGTTCCTCGCGAGCCGCTCGGCGCTCAGCAATCTCCTCAGCCGCTTGTTGTTCCCGTTCGGCAAGCGCCGCGCGCGTAGCCGCGCGTCGAGCCTCCACGGCGGCGCTTTGCGCGGCATCTCTCGCGGCGATGGCTTCCTTCTTCTTCGCCTCGACGGCGGCGTCTCGCTCGGCTTGCGCCACTCTCGCTCGTTCGAGCTTTTCAGCATTCTCTCTTTGCTTTGCCTGCGCCTTGAGCGTCGCATCGCTCACCGCCGCTTTCTCCTTCTTCACCGGCGCCGGTCTCGGAGCCTTCGCGACGCTCGCGCGCTTCTTCGTCGTCGATCGCGTCGAAGTAGAAGTCGCCCCGGTCTCGCTCGTCAACGCCTTCCAGTTCCACGACTCGTACGAATCCTTACCATCCTCCAGCGGATTCACCCCGTCGGCGTACTGCTCCGTCGCCCGCGCGTACAAATCCTCAACCTTTAACGACGATTCGTACATCTCCTCCACGTCCATCGCCGCCGCGGATTTCTTCGCGTTCGCCGTAGCCGCGAACGCGACGCCTTCGTCCGACGCTCCGGTCGTCAGCGTCCAAACCAACGCGCACAGCGCCGTCGCTCGGCTCAACCGTTCCCGCACGGACGTCCGAGAGTCACCGTCGGCGGCGTCACCGGGGATCAAAGACGCGTTCGTCGCGATGTTCGCGCGATGTTCGCGCGTCGCGCCTCGTCCGCGCGTCGGTTTCACTCGAGCGACGGTCGATGATGATGAATTCTTGTTGATTATTCTCGTCGTCATCATCGTCGTCGAAAGCGTCGTCGTCATCATCATCGTCGAAAGCGTCGAAAGCGTCGTCGAACTGAGTGCTCGTCGGAAGCGTCGTCGTCGCGGTGTCCGCCGCGCAGTGAGGGCGGGCGACGCGCGTCGTCGTCGAATCGATCGATGATGGATTGAATTGATGATCAATTTGGATTGATGCGCGATCGGCGTGGTACTCCGTAATGGGTGCCGAATCGACGAGTCATGAATCAAGAAAATGGGATGAGACTGCGAACGAACTCTTGAAGGA
>Ga0255770_10000583_pt1 | contig 33922 bp, 18 predicted proteins | sample 071ome_22_FD_179968 | JGI IMG/M metagenome (GOLD analysis project Ga0255770, IMG submission 179968) | Coastal salt marsh microbial communities from the Groves Creek Marsh, Skidaway Island, Georgia - 071404AT metaG (version 2) | ecosystem: Environmental > Aquatic > Marine > Intertidal zone >...
CGAGTGAACCGCGGGGTGATGATGACGACGACGACGACGACGACGACGCGGAGCGCGCGTCGGGTCGTCGGAGGACGCGGAGGACGACGAAATGCGATGGAGGTTCGCGCGGCGGCGACGCCGGAGGATGAGGAAATCAAGGCGAATAACACGGCGAAGGGCGTGGGCGTGACCGAAGCCGGGGGCACGGCGAGACAGCTCTTGGGGTTCAAGGGCGCGGCGGAGACGGATGACATTTGGAAGATTCGGATCCAGCTCACCAAACCCGGGACGTGGGTGCCGCTCGTGTGGGGGGTCATGTGCGGCGCCGCGGCGTCGGGGCACTACGAGTGGAACCTGGATAACGTTGGCAAGGCGCTGTTGTGCATGACGATGAGCGGACCGTTTTTGACGGGGTACACGCAAACCATCAACGATTGGTACGATCGGGAGATTGACGCCATCAACGAGCCGTACCGGCCGATTCCGAGCGGGGCGATCTCGGAGAATGAAGTCAAGGCGCAGATTGCGGTGCTCTTGCTCGGTGGTTGGGCGTGCGCGTTGAAGTTGGATCAGTGGTGCGAACACGACTTTCCCGTCGTGCTCTTCTTGGCCGTCTTTGGCTCGTGGATTTCTTACATTTACAGCGCGCCGCCGCTCAAGCTCAAGGCGGAGGGATGGAAAGGTTGCTACGCGCTCGGTTCTTCCTACATCGCCCTCCCGTGGTGGGCGGGCATGGCTGTGTTTGGCAAGTTGACCCCGGACGTGATGTTTTTGACGGTGCTCTACTCCATCGCCGGTTTGGGCATCGCCATCGTCAACGATTTCAAATCCATCGAGGGCGATCGCAAGCTCGGCTTGCAATCCCTTCCCGTCGCGTTCGGCGTCGAAAAGGCCAAGTGGCTCACCGTGTCAACCATCGACATCACGCAGCTTTTCGTCGCCTTTTACTTGCGCGCCATCGGCGAGGACACGTACTCAAACGTTCTCTTTTGCCTCATCTTTCCGCAAATTTTCTTCCAGTTCAAGTTCTTCTTGCCAGACCCAATCAAGAACGACGTCAAGTACCAAGCGAGCGCGCAACCGTTTTTGGTTTTCGGTCTCTTGACGACCGGTTTGGCGTGGGGTCACCACATTCAAGCGGCGGGACTCTAAACTAAACGCTGTAGTAACGATTTACAAATTCTACTTCACGCGCTCAAGTCGCTCGAGTCGCTCGTCGCGCCCATCTATCTTTTACGAACCTCGTGTCTCTTCGAAGGCTTGGTGAACACCCTCGCGCTCGCGTGTGACGGCACGAAATCCTCATCCCGCGCGTGCGGACCAATCTTCCCACCGCCGCCGACGCTTGGTTTATCGAACACCGCGGGTAATCGCTCGCGTCTCGCCGCCAATCCAAAACCGCCGCCCTCTCTCAAAACCGCCCGTTCGTGCGGGCCGCGTCGAACGTGCTCGCCGTTTTTCCGCGTCTCGCCGCCACCGGCGAGAATGAATCCCTCGGTGCGTTCGCGCCACGTCGGACGACCGTCGTCGCCGTCGCCGTCGCGATCGAATCGAGCGTCGGCTTCGGTAAATTTCGTCGCCAACGGTTTACGCGATTTTCTATACTCGCGCCAACGCGAAACCGTCGATGGATCGTCGTCGTCTCCGTCAGCGGTGTCGTCGCCCTCCCTGTTGACACGCTGCTCTTTGTCGTCGTCGTCGTCGTCGTCGTCGTCGTTTTCCTTTACCCGTCGCTTTGGCATTTCCAATTTAATCGCCTCCGCTCTCGCGCGCGTCTTCGCGCGTCCTTCCCGCTCGAGCGCGTCCTTCCCGCCCATCCTCGATACGAGGTACCGCATCGCCGCCGGTTCCGTCTTACTCATGTGTTCGAGCATGACATCCGCGAGCGCGCGACTCTCCGCCCCCGCTCGTCCGTCGCGGAGGTCACACAGCGCGGCGACGACGCCGGTATCGACAAAGACGAGCCATCGCTCGCGGACGCGAAACGTCAATCGCGCGTCCACGCTCACGAAATCCTCCGCTGAGGACGACCCGTCGTCGTCTTTCGCCTTCGGTTCCGCCCGCAACTCGGGTTTCGCCGCTACCGCGTCCCACGCCGCGCGCACGCACCGCGCCGCGCTCGCTCGCACGTCGGCGTTCGATTCCAACAGCCCTCTCCCCGCCGTTCGCAACCCGTCCTCGCTCAGCAATCGCTTCGTCGTCGGCGTCAACGGAGGTTCCGCATCGGCGTCCATTGACACGAACGTCTTCACCGTTCTCCCGTGCTGCACGAAGAGGTACGCGCACCACGCAAGCGCGCACGCGCGAACTCGGTCGTCCGCGCTCGTCACCATCTTGAACACGCTCTTTCCGAGCCGTTTGTCCTTCCACGACAGAGAGGCGTCGTATAAAATTCTACGCGCGTCGTCGCGAATCGTCGCGTCCGTCGAGCGTTCGGTCAAGAGCATCAAGTGTCGCGCCAAGTCGTGGTCGAGCACGGAGAAGCGCGCGAAGGAACGCTTGTAAGACCAATCCTCACGCTCGCGGGCGTCAACGTCGGAATCGGCGTCGTCTGAACCGTCGTCTGAACCGTCGTCGTCGGTGGATTTCGATCCGGGGAACCGGCGCGCGACGAAACGCGCGATGACGTCGAAGAGCCGAATGAAACACCCCTTGGATTTCACCCCGGTGGTCCAGTCGTCACCCATGAAGGCGTCGACGGGATCGAGCGCGGCGAGAGACGCTGGGGACGACCTCGCGAGTTTCTGTGCGGTGACGCGCGTGGCGTCGTCGACGAGTGGAATGATTTCCGACGCCGAGTCCACCGTGGCGACGAGCTCGTCGACGACGCGCAACGCGGCGGATAAAACTTCTGGTTTTTCACCCCGTCGAGCGAGAACCTTCGCCAAAGCTTGGACGACGTCGACGTTTGCGTGGTCTTTGAATGAAACATTGCGCGCCGCGGAAGACGTTTGCAGCGGGTAAAAGACTTGCGAGGAGAGGTAGGCATCCACCGCGGCGCACGCGCGCGCGGATGAGAACCGTTTCGCCCGAAGACGCGCGACGACGCACGCGACGTATATCTTGTAATCAAAAGTCGCCCTGACGCGCGCGAGCGCGAGTTTCCACTCCCACTCCGTGATGACGCGCTGCGCCGACGCCAGACTCGCGTCGGACGAGCACAATACCGCCGCGCCCGTCTCTGTTTTCGCCAAATTCGCCGCCGCCAGACACGCCGCCTCGCGCGTCTCCGCGTCGTCGTCGTTCATCATTCTCTTCAGCGCGCTCACCGCCCCGGGACACCGCAACAGGGCGTACGTACCCCGTTTCGTGTCCGCGAACGCGTTCGCCAGCGCGCAAAACCGTCGTCGTCTCGCCGCGGGGTTCGCGTTCGACGCGTCGCGTCCAGAGTACGCTCGCGCGCACCGCGTCATCGTTTCCCACTCTGTTTCGTTCTCGTCCACCGACGGCGCGGACGACGCGTTGCCGCGTCCAGAGTACGCTCGCGTTCGCAGCGTCGCGTCCGCGTCGACGGCGTCCCGCGCGTTCACGCGCACCCGAATCCCATCGGCGGCGGCGTCGAACGCGAACGATGACGTTTCAGAAGACCCGCGGCTCGACATCCTCCCGTCGCCGTCGTCGTCGTCGCCGTCGTCGTCGTCGCGCCGCCGGTGCCGCCGGTGCCGTCGTCCACCCGCGCTTCGCCGTCGCGAGCGGTGGCGCTCGTCGGCGGCGGCATCCATCCCGATCGCGCGCGCGCGCCTGACTGACGGAGTGGAGTGGATGGATTTTTTAACGGTTTTTTCAACGCGAATTCGTCGTCGTAATCGTTGTTGTTACATGTTTACTACGGCGGTGTCGTCGGGTCGCCGCCGGGAGCGCTTTGACCGTCGTGACGCGTGTCTTGAGTGGCGTCCACACCGCCGGTGGACGGGTCGGCGTCGGCGGCGGCCTCGTCGTCGTCGTCGTCGACGTCGTCTTCCAGGTGCTCGGTGCAAATGATGTCGCTGGTGAGCTTTTTCAAATCCTCCACGGCGATGGACCCGTCTGATTTGATGAGACCGCTGAGAATGTTGACGAGCTCGATTTCGTCGCGTTCGCTGAGGGTTTCGTTACCCAGGACGTCGCGAACGCGAAGGAGTTCAGCCATGGTGATGACGCCGTCGCCGTCGGCGTCGAGGACGCGAAGCTTGTTGCCGATGCGCCTCTCCACGTCTTCGATATCCTTAGATGCCGAGGCGAGCATCTTGTCGACTCGAGCGCTGACTTGGTCGGCGAGTTCGTGCGACAGTTGAGCTTCCTCGTTGACGGTTTCGTCGTTGAGGGCGTCTATGGCGGCTTGATCGGCGGCGATTTCCTCGGCGGCGCAGCGCGCGTCTTCAATGCGATCGGCGTAGGCGTCGATGCCCTTTTTGACGAGCATCATGAGTTCAGCGCGCTCGACGGAGACGGAAGAATTGTCAGAAACCATGGTGAGCAAACGCGAGAGCTGGGCAGCGCGCTTGGCGCGCTTCTCGCGCTCGTAGGTTCGCTTTTCCTCGTCGATGACAGCCTTCTCCTCTGGCGTCAAATCTTCCGGCTTTGGCGCCGCAGCGGCGGTCTCCTTGTCCGTGATCGCCGCAGCGGCGGTGGCTGTCGCACTCGGAGCAGTCACCGCGGCGCTCGCCGTTTCCGCAGTCGCCGAGGAATCCGTCACCGCGATCGATTCCTCTGCGGTCGCCATCTTTTCGCTCGTGACGTCGGCCATTTCTGTCTTGGCGACATCCGCCGAAGCGGGGGAAGCCTTCTCCGCGTCTTCCATAGCCTTGGTCTCCTTGGCTTCTTCGGCGATAATCTCTTCTTCTCTTTGAACGAACTCCATTCTCTTGGTGTAATCCTCCTTCTTCGACGCCGTCTGGGTCGCCAAACCTTCGTCCACGGCGGCGCTCGTGACGACATCCTCGGGAAGAGACGCCAACGTATCGGTGATATCTTGCAAGACCTTTGCCTTGCTGTCTGCGTCGGCACTGTACTCGGCGGTGATGGTAAACGCGCGCGAGAGGAGCAGGAGTGTCGATGGGAGCTTGCTCTTGAGGCTTAATTCTAACCAGTCTTCGAGCTGCTTGACCAACTCCTCTCTTTCTGCTTCCCATCGCATACCTCTGGATCGCGCCGCGCTTCGAAGCTCCGCCGTGGTCATGTTGGCGAGACCTTCAAAGTAGATGAGCTTATCGTCGTTTTTAATATCTCGAAGCTTGTTGCGAAGCTGGAAGCGCAAAAACGTATCCGTACCGTACGGCGCGATGCCGACAAATTTGCACATGTTGACGAGCTGCGCTCGGTTCACTTGATACAGCGTAAACTCATCGTTAAAGAGCTTGGAAAACTTCATTATGTCCTCATTCGTCACCTTGGCACCCGTGCGAATCTTCTTCATAAACACGTACAAATCGTCGGCGCGGTCTCGCGTCACTCCGCTGCGCGAATGTTTCAACCCCTTTGCCATCATGCGCACCGTGTCTTGCAAAAATCTCGCCACCTCTAGCTTCGCCTTGAGTTTCTTCTTAAGTTCCTCCTCGTGCTTGAGATCGTTTCTAAACGTCGTCGGCAACATGTTGGGAAAAATTTTCAGCGCCACGGGTAGTAAAAACTCCATGAATGGAATTAACACAAAAGCGGCAAAGGGCACCAGACGAAACACATCCGCCGTCGTTCTCGTCAACTGTTTACGTTCGCGCCGCGACAGCTCCTGCCCACTCATCAACCTCCACGAAAGCCTCGACGCAATCTTCACTTCGACCCAGAGAAGCTTGGCGCCGGACCAGTAGTGATGCATCTCCTCTTTAAAGTGCCCCCATCCGTGTTTGATGGAGTATCGCCACTCATCGCGCGACATCTTCGCAAACGAAAGCACCCACGGCCCGAACGACGCAACGTACAGAACCCCACTCTTCGTCGACGCGTACATGCGTTCCCACGCCTTGAGCTGTCGCGCTCTGTGCATCATATCAATCTCTGCTCGCGCTCGATCCAACGCCGCGAGGTCCAACTTTATCGGTTCATTCGCGTCGCCCTCCTCGTGCCCAGTCGCCGACGTCGCCGGCGACGTCGCCGACGCATCCTTCGGCAGCGGTTCCGCCGCGAACCCTCGCGCAGAAAAGTACGTCGTCGTCGTCATCGGCGTCGTCGGCGACGCCCTGATCACCCGTCCCGCGAACCCGAACGCCGAAGCGACCCCGCGAGCGTCCGCCAAAGCCGCGCTCTCAGCGTTTCCTCCTCTCCCCGAAGAGCCCACCGCCGCGGACGCCGCGAACCCTCGCCCGGTGGCCGCCGCCGACGCCGAAGAATGCGAATACGAACGAATCGCGCCGTCCCGTCGCCCGCCGAGCGCACCCGTCGCGAGTCCATCGGCGTCGTTTCGTCGATAATCATCGGCGTCAGCGTGCACCCTCCAACCGACGTCACTCCACGCGTTCCACGCGACGCGAGACGCGTCCCGTCGACGCCCGCGGTACGCGCGAAGCGTCGATGCGGGTCTCGACATGGTCGTCGTCCGTGCGCGTCGTCGTCGGTGCGCGCGATGCGTCGACTTGTGCGGGGTGAAGACGCGATTGAAGAAAAAGTGCACTTTTTTAGTCAGGTTCCCCTCTGCGTCGCGATGGATGGAATGATGGAATGATGGTCATAATCACGTCGTGTACGCATTAAAACGAACTCGGATGGGTATACACTTAGCCGTGGGTCACGGCGTCGTGAATGATGCTCTGATGACGGGCGGGAATGGAGGACGCCAAGCCGGCGAGGGAGCCGTCGGCGTGTAAACTCTTGACGCCGCCGACGACGAAAGCCTTGAGATCGATGGCGTTGATGGGGTCTTCGGCTTCGTCCTCGTCGTCTGGATCGAATTGATCGAGCCCGCCGCGCATGAGAAGACGTTCGAATAAATCACCGGTAAAGGCGTCGTCGGTGTGGGCGCCGACGCCGTCGTCGTAGTCGGCGTCGTCGGCGTTGATTTCTTCGTATTCGTCGTCGTCGTCTTCCCACTCGTCGTCGCCTTCATCGTTGGCGATGCCCTCGGCGAATTCGATGAGGACGTCGGCGAGGAGCTCGACGATTTTGACTGGGAGTGGAACTTGGGTCCAGACCTCTGGGCCGGCGGCTTGCGCGCGAGCGCGGGTACGAATGCGGCCGCTCTCGGACGGCGTCTCTACGATTTGGCCCTTGACGACAACTGAGCTGAGAGTCGGGCTCTTCGTGTTGAGCAACAATCCGAGCGCAGAGGTGGTGAGTTTGATGTCAAAGGATCCGTTGACGTCGCATTGTTTCTCGACCCATTGCTTCATGACGTACTCAAAGGCGTTCGCTTCCTCGCCGCCGCTCGGGAGAGAGGCGAGGAGGTTGATGAAGCCATTGGCGTCGACGTGCACGATGCGCGCAAAAACGGTGAGCAAGGATGCCGAGAGGTTCGGTTGCTGAGACGAGCGCAATCGTGCAACGACGGCGCGAGTAATGTCTGGTAACACGGGTCCAACCTTCGTTGGCAAACGACGAAGCATTTGGCAGAGCAACGGTGCGGCGTAGAGGCTCGCGCTATCCTCCAAATTTGGATCCAAAAGTCTCGACGCGGCTTCAAACATGGCTCGCAAAACGTCACCGCCACCCACGCTGGCGTCACCGCTGCCCCACTCGAGCATTTCTTCTTTGCCCGCCCGCAGGAAGGCGCGGAGAGTTTCCGCCGCGCCCTGCAAGATACCCGCGTCGTCGCTATGCAAAATGAGGCCGACGACGTACTTGAAACACACTCCGTGCGTCGCTTTTGCCTCAGCCGCTTCCGCCGGACGAACGATGACGGTGAGTAAATCGAGAGTGGCCTCAACCAACATGTCCGGTTGTTCGCTCGGCGCCGCGAGTATGTGCGAGAGCGTCGGGACCAAAATGGCGTGCAATTGCGGCCGGCACGAAGGAATCGCCGCGAGCGCCTCAAACACCTCCGTCGTGTCCGCGCTAATGAGCGGATCGCAGACGTATTGCGCCCAAATCTTAACTACGGCCGGGACGAGCGCGCCGAGCCATTGCGCGGCTGCCGTGTTGTCCGCCTTGATGATGGCGTTCAAACCTTCGAGGACGAGATGGAGCGTCTCTTCTCCTGCGTCGCCGAGAAGCGCGCCGAGCCCGTTGTAAATTTCACCCACGTACGGCGCGAGGACTTCTGGCTTGGCCATGGACAAGGATTCTGCGATGGCTCGGCACGCGCCGATACGCAGCGGCGGGGCCAAGCCTGGGGCCAGAGACCTCACGGAGGCTTTGAGCACCGCGTCTGCCATGTGTGAAGGCACGCCGCCAGCTAATCTGGCGGTGACCCATAACGCTCTACCGCGAAGGAATGGTGCCGCGGCGGCGGTGCTATCGTGTAAATCTACCTCTAGAACGTTCGTCATGAACGCAGCGATATCTAGCGGCGCGCCTTTGCCCTTGCCTTGCGCAGCTTTCGCGCTTCCCAAAATGCCTTCGCTCAATGTGCCAATGGCGAGGAGAGACGCCTCTCTGCCTTTCCACCAGTTTGCATCACCAGCCTGTTGCATCGCGATGGCTTCAGACATTCGTCTATTTGCCGCTTCCGTCAGCGCTTTGATAGCCTTGGTACCGTAGCGATCGCACAAAGAATCAAGCATGAGCCCGCACGCGGCTCGAACTGTCGAAAAGTCATCGTCTTCGTCGGCGACGTACTGGTTCGGGTCGTCCATCCATTGCTCCTCTTGAGACGGAGTCATCGACATGTAGCCGATGGCGACGTAGATTGTGTCCGCCAAGTTGGCTTCGAGCAGCTTGTTGAGCTTTGGTTGCTCGGCAATGTTGATGACGAGTTCCAAGAGCTCTGTCACCACCGCTTCAAAGCTCACAGCGTCGCCATCCGAGTCGTTGCCGGGATCCAAGTGATCAGACTCCGCGGAATACTGGGCCCACAGCGGGGCGATGGAATGGAACATCATCGCACCGCGCGAAAGCGCGGGCATGAGCGCGTCACCCGCGGGTTTGGCGAAATACTGCACGGCGAGCGCCAGGGAGGACAAGGCGTCTAGCGTCGTCGCGCATTCATCGAAACTGCTCGGATTAGGCACCTTGTCCAACGCCGTCGCGAGCGTCTCCAACCACGGCCCCATGTACGGCATCATCATGTCTCTCATCATTCTTTGCTGAGTTCCCGTGAACTCGTGCAAAGTCGCCACCGTCGCCCCGAACGCGCCTCTCGCTTTACGTCTCGTCGCCGAATCCTGCGCATTCTTCGCGAGGTCGAGCAACTCTGGGAAAAGCACCGGTCCCACCGTCGCGAGCGCTGCCTCGTCCATATCACACGCAATCATTTCATAACACTTCAAACACCCCAACACTTCCGCTCTCGATCTCTTGGCGCGAATCCCATCGACCAACGTAGTCGTCAACTCGGGCCAGTCCGCCGGCCACTCGTTCGTCGCCACTTGCGCGATAGCCATTGCCGTCGCCGTTCGAATCTTCGACGACCCATCCGCCAACCCTGCGGGTAACGTCGCCTTGATCCTCGCCTTTTCCTCACCCGACATCTCCGGGGCAACGAACGCGCGATCGTGCGCGCTCCATTTCTCTCGCACGTGTTTTTTCAGGATCACCGCGGCCAACTGCCTCGTGCTCTCCTCCGTCACCTGCGGCGTCAGCGCGATCGTCACGAGCGCCGCACCGAACCCAGGCTGCGACGTAAGTTGCTCCACCGCGTCCGACGCCGTCGCTCGCACGCTCGCGTCCGGTGAGAGCGTGTCCGCGAGGTGTCGAGCGAGGTGTTCTTCCATGCTCATCGTGTAAACGGCGCCGACGTGCGTGTGCCTCCTTCGTGCGCGTCACCGCGGGGGGATAGCTAGCCGATCCGTCGTGCGCGTGCGCTGACGCAGAACCAATCGGTTTCAAACCTACTTTCCGCGTTCGTCGCCCGACCGCGGTGTCGGCGTCGCCGTCTGCCGAGTTTCAACTTTTTTTTCAAAAAGTGCGTCGCCGCAACACGCACGCCCCGCACTCACCGCCGGGTGCGCGCGCGCGCGACGCTCCTCGGACGCCATGGTACCGTCGGCGCGTTTGAGTGACATCGCGGACGCGTTCGTTCGTCGGTGGTTCGCGACGCGGGTGAGAGGGACGAAGGAGGAACTGGAAGAGGATGCGCTGAATTGCCTCAGAAACTTTATTGAAACGACACCCGAGACGACGACGCGAGTCCCGGATGAAGACGAGATCGCGCTTCCGGAAGACGAGACGACGCCTACGGCGAGGGGTAACGAACGCCGGGGACGAATCGAGACGTTCGCGGATCTCGGGCTGGGTGAAGATGTGGACGCGTTGCCGCGGACGGCGCGCGAGACGCGAGCGCGACGAGCGATACGAACCGAGGACGGAAAGTCGTGGTCGTTCGATGATCCGCACGGGTGCGATCGGGCGTACGTTGAGTTGGATGATTTGATGCGGGGGTACGCGGAGTCGTGTTTGATGGCGAGAGTGGCGCGGGCCAAGGCGAGGAGAGGACGGGAGGAAGCGGAAGCTGAGCTGGAGCGGGCGAACGCGCGTCGGGCGGAGATTGCAGCGGGGAGAGCGCACGCGCCACGGTTGTGCGAGCCGAAGAGAGAAGGAGCTAAAGAGTTGTTGAGAAGGGTATATGAAGAGCTGACGAGGTCGAATAACGGGTCTGGGACGGTTTGGCATCCAACGTTTGGAAAGGCGCGTAAAGCGGTGCAAGCCGTGGCGACTAACGCGTCGGACGAGGAAACGCTGAGCGCGCTGACCGAGTACGTCATGCTTCATCTCGGTGGTTCAAAACACAGAGCAAAGTGTTTTGAAATCGACGAGTTCGAAAACGACAAAGACGACGACGCGAACAAGGATGGTGATGCCGATCAGGTGGACGAGGGAAAAACGTCGACTGGAAAGCGAAAAGCGAACTCTGATCCAGGCGACTACGAGGAGGAGGAGGAGGAGGAAGAAGAAGATGAGATGGCGGAAGCCTTGCCAGATCTACCAGTTAACATTGATGATCGTCGAGATGTTTCGAACGGCGTGACGCTTCGTATCGTCGAGCCGTGGGAAGGACGTATGCGCGCTCCGCTTGAAGGCGTCCAGGACGCTCACGAATCGTCCCACGCCTTCTCTCGATTTTTGCCGTGGTGGGAAGAGCTCGATACGAAGAATACGAGAGCCGTCGGTAGATGGGGCGAAAAGCTGGTGTATCAATACCTCTTATCCTCCTTTTCTATACGTCAAGGTAGTCATAACGTGGTTGAATGGTTGAACGAGAAGGAGGAGACGAATAGCTTTTACGACATCAAGGTGACCGACTGCAAGTCTGGTCGAGTCACCTTTGTCGAGGTGAAAACGACGCGATTCGACGATAAGAATGCTTTTGAAATCTCCCCTTGGGAGTGGGATTTCGCGACAAAGCCGGGCGTGCAGTATCACATCTATCGTGTGTACAACGCCGGCGATAAATCAAAAGTCAGGGTGCAACTCGTGAGAAATCCCGCCGCCGCCGTGCGCGAGCACAAAGTGAAGATGGCTCTTGTCATTTGAAGTAGTTGTAGCAAAATTCTAGGTTGTAGTAAGTCTAAGTAGCGTGTCGTGACGACACTCAACGCAACGCATCTATCGCGACTAATCCCTCCGTCGCTTCTGAAATGTGGCGGGGTCCTCACCGCACGCCTCGGCGAGTTGCTCGATTGACCAAGCGTCGTCAATGTGAAACTCCGAACCGATTCGTGTGCGTCTGAGCGCCGTCAAGTGCCCCGTCGTTCCGAGACTCTTACACAAATCGTAAGCGAGCGTTCTCACATACGTCCCCTTGGACACGTGCGTCGAAAAGTGCACCGATTGTGGATCCTTAGAGTCTCGGCGCACCTCAAATTCGTGAATCGTCACCGAACGTGGCTTGCGCTCAACCTCTTTTCCCTCTCGAGCGGATTTGTACAAGCGTTTCCCATCGACTTTGATGGCGGAATACATGGGAGGAATTTGCTCTATGCCGCCCGTCAGTTTCAGCGCTCCTTCTCGCAAATCATCATCCGTCACGTGCTCCCACGGTTCGCGCTCACTTACCGGCTCATCTGCATCCTGCGAAGGCGTGCCTTCTCCTAATTTAATCGTCCCCGTGTACGTCTTGTCCTTTCCGGTGTACTCCTCCACGCTCTTCGTCGCCTTGCCCACACAGAGAATCAACAACCCGGTCGCCATGGGGTCGAGCGTTCCGCAATGCCCAACCTTCTTAACCCCGTGTTGTCGGCTCAATCTCCGCACGCGCGCCACGACGTCGAATGACGTGTACCCCTGCGGTTTGTCCACCAACAGCGTCATATTTCTCCAGTCTTCGTCGCCCGGCGCCGTCGGCGGCGCCGCAAACACCCTCGGCGGCGGTTGCGAATCACTACCACCGCTCGCCGCCGCCGCCGTCATACGCGCCGAGCGCGACTTTACCTTGCTCCCAGTGTACTGCCGTATCTGCTGCGATAACACCGTCGCGCGCTCAATCTGCATCGCTCGACGCATTCTCGACGACTTTGCCTAAAAAGCGCTTTTTCTCTTTGCGATCCTCTCCGCAATCACCCGTTCGTTTTCCACCCGTCTGCACTCTCGGTACGCTTGAAACAGGCTATCGCACTCTGATTTATCCTCCGTCGTCTGTCGAGTCGAGCACGCGAGCGCGAGTCGGCTCTCTTTCTTACACGCGTCTTCGGAAGGTTTCGCGGTGATCCCCTTTGTTTGCATAGCACGCTCGACGATTCCTCCGTCCCGTCGTCCGCGCGCGTCTCGTGGTATTAAAACTCGTATCGAAAGTTTTCTTCTCCGTATCCTCGTATCCTCGCAGTAAACGTTGACTCTACCGACGGCGAGTGAAGTTTTGTTTCGTCTTCGCTCGCTTTACGGCGTCGGCGCTTCGGAACACGCGAAATCGCACACATCGGACACGTACACCCCAGCGATAAACAGCCCCGCCATGGCGAACAAGATGGCGTTCAGTTTGAAACAAAAATGATTCCAAAACTTTGCGCGCGCGACGTCTGCCGCGTCGTCCACCATTGGCGTCGGTGCTCTCTCGGATGTCTTGGTCTCGCCGTCGACGTCGTCGGAATCGCTCGAGTCGCTTTCATCACTCGATAACGAAACCGCGTCAGATTCCTCGATCGTCGACGGGCTCGAGGCGTACAAACCGCGATACACTTTTTTGACGATGCTTCGAAAGTGGTCGCTGTGTTCGAAATGCCTCGGTGCGCGGAATCCAGACGAGGCTAGAAGCTCTCTACACATGCGCTCGAATTTCTCGCCTTGCCACTCTGGAATGGATTGGAAGTCAGTCTTGCCGTACAAGAGCGTTCTCGCGCGAAGCGCGCGCGCGACGTTTCGAGCGTGTTGGGGTTTTTCTTCGTCTCGCCATCGCGATGTCGCGGTACTCGTGGACATGATACGGATGGGTGTCAATGGCGAGTCGGGGTGTGAAGCGTCGTTTCGTAGTAGTGCAAATTTACAACTTCTTTACAATTGGCATCGTCGCGGTGTGCTAATCATACCTTGACGGTGCACTCGGGGTCTTCGAGGCGTTGGCGTTTGTTGGCTTCAATCTCTGCGTCGATGGAAAAGGATGGATGCGCGCGCTTTAGTCAGTCATCAAATCGGCCGCGTCGAAATGTCGCGCAAACGAGCTTGCACGACTCGTGTGGCATCGGCAGAACGTCAATGTCTCCATCGAGTTAACCAGATTTCGCATCATTCTCGCGCGTAAGATGTCCCTATCTGTTGTTTATCCTCATCTGCCACCTCGAGTCGAGTCGATCCCTCGTCGTCGTCATCGTCATGTTCGCGATTCCATCGAAAGTTTCGTACCTCGAAGCGTTTCGTCTTCGCGCGCCGCTTCTGCAATCGCCGCCTCCTTGGCAGCCGCTTCCGCCTCTCGCGCGAGTTGTTTCGCGCTTTTTTTCGGTATCGGGCGACGGCGTCCTTCCGTCTTTTCAATGTCCTCAATCTCCGCTTTCATCTTTCGCGCCCACTCGATGAGCCGATCCATCGAGACGGATCCATTCTCCTTGACGAATTCTTCTCGCAAATGCGTCAAGTCGCTCATCCAGTGTCCGACGAGTTTCCAAATGTGGCCTCGGATGTAACTAAACGGCGTTTTATACGTCTTGCAAATCTCCAAGTACTCGATGAGGAGATCGACGCCGGCGGTACCATCCATCGGAATGGGCGCGTAGCCGTCGCTCGGCGGCGCGTAAAACGGCGGATCGCTAAATAACGCGGGATTACTCAAAAGTGGCTCGGCGCTCAAGACACCGTCGGCACCCGTCGCCTCGAGACACTTTTGGGCTTCTTCAAACGAACGAATGTCACCGTTAGCTAATACCGGCACTTTGAGCGCTTGCTTGATCTCCTTGATGTAGCCCCTGCGAGCGCGCGGAAAAACAGTCGTAGAAAACGAGTCAGTCGCAAACGCCTCACACTCACGAGAATCAGAAAACCAAAAAATAAGCCATGATGACGTGTGTTCCTCAGTTAGTGGTGCATGTGTTTGTCGTCAAGATGTGTTCGGAACAGATCTATGGTGTAATTTTAGGTTTATCGTCACCGGAACACCATGCATGGCTGTAGTCGTCAAAAAAACAAAGAGGAATGTTTTGCGGCGCAAACGACGCACCAATTTGCGCGCACTTCAGCGCATCGCTTCTGTTCCCGCGTCCGACCGTGGACGGCGACAATTTGCGCCCCCGCAGCTTCAACCATCTTTGCGTACTTGAGCGTCGTCTCCAAATCGTCGTACACGCGAATCTTTGCCGTCACGGGCACCGGAAGCGACTCGTCGAGCGTGCGAATCAACGATTCGACAGTCTTCCAATCATCCATCAAAAATGCCCCGTAGTTACCTCGCTTCGCGATCCTCTGCGGACACCCAAAGTTAATATCGACCCCATCGCAATACGGCGCAATCATCGTCGCCGCTTCCAACAAAATGTCGGGATCGTTGGCGCAAAACTGCGCCAACAGCGGGCGATCCGTGGAAGACGTACTAAATATTTCCCTCCTATACTTCGGCGACTCGACGAACAACCTCGCGTGAATCATCGGGGTGTACCCCAACGTCGCCCCGTGTCTCCTACACAACTCTCTAAACGCCAACTCGCTCTGATCCACCATTGGCGCCACGTGATACTTCGGCGAACCCATCGCCTCGAAAAACGCAAACCCTCCGAGCTTCGCGTCCACCCCCGGCGGCTCCCTCCTGCACGGATGCTCGCGCTCCTCGTCCTCTGCTTTCACAGCAAACTTAAACTCTCTCGGCATCGACGCGTCGTGCGTCGCCATCGTCGACGTCGACGTCGCACCGACGTCTCTCGTCGTCGGATCCATTCCGAGCGCGCCGCCGCCTCTTCTAAATCCTCCTCTCGCGTCCTCGAGCGCCCCCGATACCGACGCCCCCGACGCCGGCGTCGCGATGCGTCGCGATGCGTCGCGCGCGAACGCCTCGATCCGTCCGTGCGCTCGAATCAGGCGGCGTATCAACGTCGTCGCGCTTCGTGCGTCGCGCGCGCGCATCAATGAGGAGGCTGTGCGAAACGAGCGTGTACTTTTGTTACATTACAACCGCCGCATCCATCACTCGGGCGCCGGTGGTACGGGTAGCTTCGGGTGTTTCGACTCGTAGTGCTGCACCAGCTGCGTGTAGTTGATCACCTGTTGCTTGCACACCTCGCACTGGGCTTTGAGCGCCTTGGCACCCATGCCGAGCTCGGACTTCTTATCCTTGCCGGCGTGCTTTTTGGCGTTGCGCTCTTGCGCGATCGCCTTTGCGGCGCCGCGAACCATGACGGACGGCGGGAGCGCGTCGGTGGGTGGGACGGGGTGAACGAGTGTGGAAACGACGACGGTGTCGCCGTCGGCGGCGTGCGCGCGGACGCGGTGGTGGGCGTGTCAGATTGTGTCGGCGTCGTTTGGTTTTCACGCCGTGGCGTTGGGATTTCAACAGATATAGCTAATGTGGATGTGTTGCGTTTGTGTTTGTGTGTGTGTGATGGTGATGGTGGTGGGTTGTGCGGGCGCGGATGAAACACGAAAGCGTTTGATACAGTTTCGCTGCTCCTTGTCCGGTGATTACGCGTCAATGTCAATGGCAACCATCAGGTCTCCGGCGGAGCACGTGTCGCCGGCGATGACGGCGCAGTGCTTCAAGGTACCAGACACGGGCGAAGACACGGTCGTTTCCATCTTCATGGCGCTAAGCACGACGAGAGGTTCACCCGCCTTGATCTTTTGACCCGGGGCGACGAGAACTTCGACGACGTTACCGGACATCGGGGCGCCGACGGAACCCGGATCGAGCGGGTCACTCTTCTCGCGCGTCACCGTCGTCGAAGCCTTGGAGCTCGACTCTAAGATCTTGCGGTCGTGGATTTCGACGACGCGCGGGATGGCGTTCACTTCAAAGAACACTTCACGGTTGCCGCTCGGCAACAACTCACCGACCGCCTTGAGCTTAATGTTCGTGCTCACGCCGCGATCCGTGGTGACTTCAATCTCTTCATCAATATCCAAACCACTCAAGAAAGCCTTTGTCGGGAGCAAACCAACCGGACCCACCGTGTCACGCTTGACAACGTATTCATCGAACACCTTCGGGTACAAGGCAGCCGCGAGAGAATCCTTGTGGGTGATGGATCTGCGTCCAGAGTGCTTGATGGACAACTCGGATTGGAGCTTCTTCAAGTCGAGCGACGGAATGGAAGCGCCCGGGCGACCGTTGATGACATCCTTGTTCTTCACCACCTTGGAGCGAAGCGGCTCCGGGAACCCGCCGACCGGTTGTCCCAAGTAGCCTTGGAAGTACTCGACGACAGAGGTCGGGAAGGAAAGCGTGTCAGCCTTTTCGACGACCGAGTGCTCGTCGAGGTTGTTGGCAACCAAGAACTGAGCGAAATCGCCCACCACCTTGGAGGACGGAGTCACCTTGACAATGTCACCCAAAATCTTGTTGGCGGTCGCGTAAGAATCCTTAATGCGATCCCACTCGCTACCGAGTCCATTCGCGTACGCTTGGAACTTCAAGTTGGTGTATTGACCACCCGGCATTTCGTGAATGTAAACATCCGAGCTGCCGCTCTTAATACCGCTTTCATACGGAGAGTAGAGACCTCTTGTTTGTTCCCAGAACAAGTTAAGCTTGAGAATCTCTTCAATATCCATACCGGTGTCGAGTTCGGTGCCAGCCACAGAGTTCACAACGGCGCCGATAGCCGGCTGCGAAGTGGTACCAGCCATGGCGTCCATGCACACGTCGACGACGTCGGCGCCAGCCGCGGCGGCCGCGAGCATGGACGCGACACCAGTCGAGGCGGTGTCGTGCGTGTGTACATGGATTGGGAGATCTGGGAACTTTTGGCGAATCGCAGAAATGAGCATGGTGGCCGCACGCGGCTTGAGGAGACCAGCCATGTCCTTGACTGCGAGGACGTCGATGCCGTGCTCGACGAGCTTTGTGGTCAAGTCGACGTAGTAATCCAAAGTGTACTTGGTCTTCTTCGGATCACTGACGTCACCGCTGTAGCAAATAGTGGCTTCGACGACACCATTTGCGGCGCGGACGGCGTCAATACCAAAAAGCAAGTTGTCAGTGTAGTTGAGCGAGTCAAAGATGCGGAAGACATCGACGCCAGATTTGCGCGCTTGGTGAACAAAGTCTTGCACGACATTGTCCGCGTAAGACGTGTAACCGACCGCATTCGCACCACGAAGGAGCATTTGAAACGGAATGTTCGGCACTTGCTCGCGAAGAAGCTCAAGGCGACGCCACGGATCTTCTTGCAAGAAGCGAAGGGCGACATCAAAAGTAGCGCCACCCCACATTTCGAGAGAATACGCCCCGTCGAGGGCGCTTCTAGTGAGCGCCGCAGAGCGGCGCATATCGTGCGTACGAACGCGCGTCGCGAGGAGTGACTGGTGTGCATCACGCCAGGTGGTGTCCATGATGAGCAAACCCTTGTGATCGCGCACAGCCTTGGCAAACGCAGCCGGGCCCTCCTTATCCAAGATGGCCTTGAATCCGGTGCCTTGAAGCTGTTCCATTGACTTCTTCGGCTCCGGAACCGGAGGCTCGTCGCACGTCGGCGCCGGACCAACCGCACCCGGATGAGAAGAACCGTTCACAGCGACGTCACCCAAGTAGTTGAGAAGCTTTTGAGTGTCATCAATGTACGAGTCGAGCTTGAACAAGCTCGGCGTGCTGTCAATGAAATCTGTCGCGAAGTTGGCGCTCAAAAAGGTCGGGCTATTCAACACGTTCAACAAGAACGGAATGTTCGTCTTGACACCGCGGATACGGAACTCGTTCAAGGAACGGTACATCTTTTGCACGGTGGATTCAAAGTTCTTCTCGGAGCACGTGAGCTTCACCAACAACGAATCGTAGTTCGGCGACACGCGGGAACCGACGACAACCTCGCCGTCAAGACGGACGCCCATACCACCCGGCGGTCGGTACACTTCAACCTTACCAAAGTCCGGTGCAAAGTTCATGGATGGATCTTCCGTCGTAATTCTGCATTGCATGGCGAAACCTCTGAGCTGAACGTCATCTTGAGACTCGATGCCGATGTCAGAAAGCTTTTGACCGCCAGCAATCAAGATTTGAGATTGCACCAGATCAATGCCAGTCACTTCTTCCGTCACCGTGTGCTCGACTTGGATGCGCGGATTCACCTCGAGGAAGTAGTGGCGACCTTGGGAGTCAACCATGAATTCGACGGTGCCTGCGTTGCGGTAATTGACGTGCTTTGCGAGCTTGACTGCGTCGTCAAACAAGCGTTGACGAAGCACCGGGTCGAGGTTTGGCGCCGGAGCGAGTTCGACAACCTTTTGGTGGCGACGTTGCACGGAGCAATCACGCTCGCCCAAGTGAACGATGTTACCATAGTTGTCGCCGAGGATTTGTACCTCAATGTGACGCGGCGCCTCAACGTAGCGCTCCAAGAACATACGACCGTCACCAAAAGCCGTCGTCGCTTCGCTCGACGCGCGCTTGAAAGCATCTTCGAGGTCGTTGAACTCTCTGACGACGCGCATGCCGCGTCCACCACCACCCATGGCAGCCTTGAGCATGATCGGCATACCGAACTCCTTGGCGAACGCCAACGCGTCTTCGACGCTGTCGGTGGCTTCCTCCGTACCTGGCACCAACGGAAGGCCGCATTCCTTCGCCTTCGCCTTGGCAATAACCTTATCACCCATTTCGATGAGAGTTTGCGAGCGCGGACCAATCAAGACGATCCCTTCCTCCTCGCATCGTCGCGCGAAATCAGAATTTTCGCTCAACAAACCGTAACCAGGGTGGATGGCTTGCGCCCCGTTCTCCTTGGCGACGCGAATGATGGACTCATAGTCCAAGTACGCGGCAACCGGCGCCTTTCCACGACCGACCTCATAAGATTCGTCAGCCTTGTATCTGTGCGTCGACTGACGATCCGCTTCCGCGAAGATGGCGACCGTCTTCATACCGAGCTCGGTGCCGGCTCTGAAGACGCGAACCGCGATCTCGCCTCTATTCGCGCAAAGAATCTTCGTAAACCCGCTCTTCGCTCTGAGAATCGAATCCAGCGACGGACCCTGCGGAGAGGCGACCGCATCGCCAGCGTCACCGCTCGCGCGAGCGACGACGGACTCCCGCGTCTTGACCCCAGTCGTCTCGTCCGCGGACGCCTCGACGGATGAGGTTCCTCGGACCTCCAACCCATCGCGTCCATTCGCGCGCACCCGCACCCCGCGAGTCACCGCGCGTCCATCCGAACCAACCGCCGCCATCTCACGCGTCCCACCGACCGCTCTGCGCGCCGGTACGACGGCTCGACGCGCGTTACGGACGCTCGTCTCTCGCGAAAATCCTTTACCCGCCGCCAAGGTTGCGCGCGCACCTCGCGCACTGGCCGCCATGTTGACGCACGCTCTCGTCCAACGTCGACGTTTGAGGGTTGGGGAGACGGCGAAAGTGTCCCTCTCGAGCACTCCGTCGCAACGTCACGCGTCGTCGTTATGTCGCGCGGTGGCGGACGCGCGACTCCACCAGTAGACACTAGGGTCGCTCGATCGACTGGGGTGCTTTTCTCGCGCGATCACGATCATATGGGTAAACAGTCGTACATGTAGCATATTGTTTTGGGGAAACCCGACCCTCTCTGTATTTTACGGTTTGTGAACCGTCATAATTGCACAATGAATCAATAAACACTCTTTCGGAAAGGTTGGGCGACGCCGACGAGCGATACGGGACGAGCGATACGGGACGAGCGGGTTCGTCGATGCCGTGGAATGCGTCTATAAAACTGCGTAAAATGTTACAAGCGTGCGTGCGATCGAGCGATCGAGCGCGTCGATGGTACAAACAAACAAACAAAGAAACAAACAGCGGCGTCGGCGTTTAACGCATGGAACGAACGGCGCCGATCTTCTCGTAGTCGCACTGAGCGTTCGCGAGCACGACGCCTCGATCCTTCGATTTGATGGTCACCGCAACGCTCACTTTGAAAGGCTCTTGTTCGTCGTGAATGCTGAGAATTTTCGATCGAATGACGATGGGTTCGCCCGGTCCGATTAAGTCGCGAACGCGAACCGACATGGATTTTACAGCCACGAGCGGCGGCCTGGGCAAAATCGCCCGATCCATGAGCGCTATGCTCGCCGCCCAGTTCCCGTGCGTGCTCGCCGCGACACCGTACATCGCCGGTCCGATGATTCCCGGAAACTCTTCGTACGTCGCCGGAAACGAACAGTGACTCTCCAACACGTTTTCCTCCTCTTCGCACCGATACGTGCACAACCCGATCCCCGCGTTCGTCTCGTGCGCGCGTCCGCACACGAAATCGATGCAATAAGGATCGTACGCCTCCTGTAAGCTCCGTCTCACCTTGTTCGCGTCGACGGGTGCGACTCCAGCGATCGCCGCCGGGTGTTTCGGAGAGTTGCACGGATTCACGTCCACGCCCGCTCTCGCCAGTTCGCTCCACTGTTGTCTCTGCGTCGCCTCATCCAACGCCGCCTGATCCGGCGCGTGCATCGACGAAGACGACGCCATTCGCATCGCACTTTGCATCCTCATCGTTGCCGTCGTCGGTACCGTCGTCGTCGGTACCGTGGTCGTCATCGGTATCTTTGAAACACCACGACTGAAGATCTCACCGATGCGCACACGTGGCACACCAACCGCACTCATCATCATCATCCTCGGCACCGACGCGCACGCGCGCGACGCCAACCGCGATACCTCGCGTCGTCCGCGCATCTCTCCCCACGTCGGTCGCGCGCTTCGCTCACGGGTCGAACCCGCGCGAGAGCGGTCGTCGATGAGTGACGCGTTTCGTAAAATGGATTTTTTCTTCGTGAATTTTACAACGGTTTCACGCGTCGTCGCGCGTCGCGCACCCTCTGGACGTCACACGTCCGCCCGCGGGTCCGGGTCGGGATGCGCGCGTGGACGACGAAACCGCCGACGCGCGACGCGCGCGACGGCGGACGGTGCGGACGGACGGCGACGTCGGCGTCGACGTCGACGGCGTCGGCGTCGGCGTCGGTGCGAGCGGGCGCGAGGAGAGGGAACAGAGGTTCGTTTCGTGTTTCGCGTCGACGGGCGTCTGGAAACGGCGAGGGTGATGGGAGCGACGATGGCGATGATGGACGTCTCGTCTCGTCTTCGTCTTCGTCTTCGTCGTTCGTCGTCGTCCCTCGAGCGTTCGAACGACGACCGGTGTGCGGGGAGAAGCGCGCGTGCGAACGCTGCGAGGGCTACGGCGTCGTCGCGTGCGCTCGGTGCGAAGGCAGAGGACGGACGAACGTTCCGTCGGGTGGGGAGATCATGCCGAAAGGGAAGTGGCCTGAGTGGTGTGAGGATTGTCGAGGGAGCGGGCGGTGCGCGTGCGTGGATTGTTTCGGGAACGGGGCGTATCGCGAACCCATCGGGTTTCGGTTGTAGTCGTCGTGTTTCGTTGAATTGTTTTTAGGGATTTGATTTGTCAATTCTATTGATCGAGTGTACAAGTACGGTACGGCGTGACGATCATTACACCCTAGTGATGAGCTATCGCTATTAGTCGTCGGATAAGGCGGCGAGCACGCCGTCAATCATGGCTATTCTATCGAGCACGATTGCCCGTTCAGACGATGGTTGGTAACGTCTTCGATCGTCGTCGCGTCTCGGCGGAGCTGGCTCGCAGGCGTTCACGCGGAAATATTCGAGCGAGCGCATGATATCCGCAATATCGCGCCGCGCGCCGTCAATCCCTCTGAACGCCTCAGCGACCGACGCAGACGCCGCGGATCCTCCGCCGCCGAACGAATCGGCCCCGTCGCCCGCGCCACCGAATGAAAACGACGTGGACGAACCCTCCCGTCGCGCCTCCGCGTCGGATCTCCCGATCGAGCGCGCGTCCTCTGGTGAAACGTCGTGAACTATTTCGCCTCGGGTGCGCCCCTTGGCGTTCTCAGGCGTCGGAAACTCTTCTCGTAACGCTTCGTATGCGCGTTCAGCGCGTTCCAACCGACGACTCGCCGACACCTCAGCCTTCTCTCGCCCCAGCGCTTTTCTCGTCGCCACCGTTCTCCGTTCCCACCGCAGAGTCCGCTCAATCGCTCGCGCGATCGCCAACGACTCGCTCGCGCGTTCGAACGCCGACATCGTCGTTGCGCGCGTCGCCGTCGCTCGACTCGCGTCGTAATCCAATTCACCCTTCGCGTCGTCTAAAACGTCCCGACGTCGCCCCAACGTCTCCGTCTCCGCCGCACCGCGAAGACGAAACGAAGACGTATCATTGTTCGCCGGCTTCGACACGCTCGCCTGTTCGTCCTTCGCTTCATCGCCGCCGTCGCTCGCGAACGACGCGCGTCTCGCGTTGAGAGACATTTCCGGTTCCAACAACTCACCGCGTTGCAACGCCTCGATCCTCGCGCGCACCGTCGCCATGACGCGCGCGCGCTCGTTTAAAAACCTCGCGTCCTCGACCGCGCGCTCGAGTCGGCGTCGTCGTCACCTTCACGACGACGAGTGAGGTTGGCGTCTTTTCAAACAACTTTTGACGTCCACACGCACTTCACTCCGACGCGCGCGTCGCACGCAACGGACGACAAAAATGGTACGCACGCGCATCGCGACGCGAACGAGCGCGCACGAAGCGGATGGGATGAATCGAAACGCCGCGCGCGAGAGAGAAGGACTGTTTCATCCGTCCATCCGTCGACATCATCTGTCACGACTCCTTCGTGTCGACCGAATCATCTTGTCGGTCGACCCAACGCTGTACGACGACGACGTCGATCGAACGCGCGACTGACGAAGCGACCGACGCGTGCATCACACGTTGTCGATACCCATCGCAGGCTGATTTCGTCGGTAAACAGTTCGATAAGGAGGAGGTAGGTAAGAAGGTGCTGGAGCAGTACGACGATGACGCGCAGAGATTGTTTTACACGATCGTCATGGGTGGCGGCGGCGATGACATTCACTTTGGGATTTACCGCGACGAAAAGGATGGCGTCCGCGAATCGAGCGCGGCGACGACCAACTGGATGATGACGCAGCTCGACATGGCTCGACCGATCAAGGCTGGGGATAAGTTGTTGGATATCGGAAGCGGTCACGGCGGCGGGTCGCACGCGCTGGCGAAAAAGTATGGGTGCCACGTGACTGGGTACAACATTGGTCCAGGGCAGAACGCGCAGAATTTGGCCAAGGCGAAGGATCTCGGACTCGGGGATCTTGTCGACGCTGTCGTGGGCGACATAAACAAGCCTTTCCCCGCGGAGTGGACTGAAAAGTTTGACAGCGCGTGGTCGTGCGAGGTGCTGTGCCACGCCGGCGACAAGGCTGAGCTCTTCAGAGAAGTGTACAGAGTGCTCAAGCCGGGCGCTGCCTTCGTCTTCTCTGACATCATGGGTGCCGATGGCGCCGACGAAAAGACGCTCAAGGGTTTCACCGACAGAAACGCCACGACCGTCATGGGTCGCCCGTCTAGCTACCTGCAGTGCATGAAGGAAGCTGGTCTCGAATACGTGACTTGGTGGGACGGAAGCAACCATTTAGAAACGTACTTTCGCGATATGATCAAGCAAATTCACACGCACCGCGAAGAGATGCTGTCCAAGGGACTCACCGAGCAGTACTTGCAAAACTGGCTCGATTCTCTCACCGAGCGCGCCGATACCCAACGCGACAAGAACGTCTTTGCTTGGGGCGTCTTCGTCTGCCGCAAGCCGCTCGCGTGATTTTGAGACTACCATTCTTTCCTAATTTTGTTTTGGCCCTTATCGAAACGCTCGTAAATTAACTCTCACCTTTGTTATAAGAATCGAAAAAAACACTTTCAAGTCGAACGCGTGGGGCAATAATTTAAAAACGTTATTAGTCGTCATTGCAGGAATAGTTAATTGGTTCTAGAGTGGCAATTCAGTGGATTTTCAGGGTGACGAAGGAGTCTCGTTCACCTTTGCGCGCTTACATTTCACCCGGGAGCAAGGTGTCCTCGAGAATTTGGCACGCGGCGCCGTACTCGCCGATGAGGTGACCGACGCAGTTGCGTTCGTTGACGAGCTCCTCTTGGCTCTTTTGCATGCGATCGCGGAGCCAGTCGTTGATTTCAAGGCCCGTAACAATCTCGTAAGAACCATCACCCTTGGATCGGCACGGCATCGAGTACACGATGCCCTCTGCGATGCCGTACGGGTTACCGTCGGTGAGGACGGCGGTGGAGAACCAGTCACCCTCTGGCGTCGGGTTGACCAAGTTTCTAATGGCGTCGGCGATGGAGACGGCCGTAGAGGCGGCAGAAGAGCGCCCCCACTTCTTGATCAACAAACCACCGCGGGTTTGGATGGCTGGAGTGAAGTCGTTTTCGAGCCAGTCGATGTCGTCGATGACGTCTGTCGCCTTGGCGCCGCCAATCTTCGCGTTCACAAAGTCCGGAACTTGCGTCGTGGAGTGGTTACCCCAGATGCACACGTTGCTGACCGTTTCGTAGAAAACGCCCGCCTTGAGAGCGAGTTGGCACTTGGCGCGGTTTTCATCGAGCTTGGTGAGCGCGTGAAAGTTGCGCGGGTCGAGGTTTGGCGCGTGCGTGAGCGCGATGAGCGCGTTCGTGTTGCACGGGTTACCGACAACGATCACCTTGCACGTGGGCTTGGCCACATCATTCAAAGCCTTGCCTTGCTCGACGAAAATTTGACCATTCATCTCGAGCAAGTCGCCGCGTTCCATACCCGGACCGCGCGGCTTGGCGCCGATGAGCAACGCCCAGTCGGCGTTTTCAAAAACCTTTCTGGAATCGATTCCAATGTCAACCTCGCGAAGAAGCGGGAACAAACAATCCTCCAACTCCATAGCCACGCCCTCGAGCGCGTTTCTCGATCGCTCGCTCCCGAGCAATCGCAAAATAACGGGTTGGTCTGGTCCAAAGACGGCGCCAGACGCAATCTTAAACAACAAGTGGTTCGAGATTTGACCCGCCGCCCCGCTCACCGCGATCACAATCGTCGGCTTCCACGTGCTCGGTCGGTGCACCTCATCCTGAGACACGTCGTACTCGAGCCGAAACACCCCCATCGGGTCATCCGTCTTTCTCCCGACGCCCGCCGGAGTGTTTCTTCGCACGATCGTCTCCCCGCGTCGGCTCGGCGGCCCTTCAACCTTTCGGTTCACCCGCGGCGTCGTTCCGCGCACCACCGCCGACGATCGCCCTCGATTTCCGATCGTAATCCGCGTCGTCGTCGCGCTTACCGTCGTCGTCGCGCGCATCGTCGTCATCGTCGTCATCATCGAATCAAATCAAACGAAGAGAAGAAAAGAAACCTCGAATCGAAAATTGAAAATCCCAGAAAACTTCGCGCGACCGAGCGACCGAGCGACCGTTTCCCTCGCGATTCTTCGCGTGCGCGGAGCGAATCGCCGACCCGTCCGTCGCGGTGTGACGGCCCGATCCGAATCGTCATCGACCTCAATCATCATCGATCCGAGTCACCCGGACACGCGCGAGAACCAAGGAAAACCCGCCGCCGCGATCGTGAATGGTTTCTATTGGAAGCGCGCGTTGACGGGTTTTCGCAGTATCTTTATATGATATGGTTGTACCGTACTGAAGCACTAATTCCTCCCGTCCCGGTCGATCAGTGGGTCGATGCTCTGACGCGATGCTCCGAAAATGTACGCAAATAAGTCTTCGTCGTATCTTTATATTGTATGGATACGCCGTAACCGCTTAACGTGACACAAAATACGAAACGACGATTTATGAACCATAAAATAAAGAGAGGGTCACGAAACGGTGCCCTCGAAGCGCGTGCTGATAGATATTTCACGAAACGTGCCGTACACGACGCCGCGGGGCGAGGGCCCACCCGGGGACGAGCCCGACCCGACGAAGAGGGCGCCTGAATCCGTAGGGTTCAGAGGCCGAAATCGCGCGCGCCCGGGTGGCCTACGGGTCCGGGGCCAGGTTTAGAGACCCTCACTTCGTGACGCCATGGGTTCTTCTGCCGACAGCGGCGTGTACGAGGGTGAGTGGAAGGATGGCAAACGACACGGGCGAGGGACGGAGAAGTACGCCGATGGCAATGTATACGAGGGTGAGTTCAAGGATGGTCAAAAACACGGGCGAGGGATGTACACGTTCGCCGATGGCGACGTATACGAGGGTGAGTGGAAGGATGACAACTTTCACGGGCGAGGGACGTACACGGCGACCGACGGCAATGTATACGAGGGTGAGTTCAAGGATGGTCTCAGACACGGACGGGGGACGTTGACGTTCGCCAGCGGCATTGTATACGAGGGTGAGTGGAAGGATGGCAAATTTCACGGGCGAGGGACGTACACGAACGCCAAGGGCAATGTATACGAGGGTGAGTGGAAGGATGGCAAATGTCACGGGCGAGGGACGTTGACGTTCGCCGACGGTCGTGTATACGAGGGTGAGTGGAAGGATGGCAAACGTCAAGGGCGAGGGACAGAGAAGTACGCCGATGGCGACGTATACGAGGGTGAGTTCAAGGATGGCGACTTTAACAGAAGAGGGACGTACACGTTCACCAAGGGCGACGTATACGAGGGTGAGTGGAAGGATGGCAAATGTCACGGGCGAGGGACGGAGAAGTACGCCGATGGCGATGTATACGAGGGTGAGTACAAGGATGGTAAACGTCACGGGCGAGGGACGTTGACGTACGCCGATGGCGACGTATACGAGGGTGACTACAAGGATGGCAAATGTCACGGGCGAGGGACGTTGACGTACGCCGATGGCGACGTATACGAGGGTGAGTGCAAGGATGGCAAACGTCACGGACGAGGGACGTTGACGTTCGCCGATGGCGGCGTATACGAGGGTGAGTTCAATGATGGCAAACGTCACGGACGAGGGACGTTGACGTTCGCCGATGGCGGCGTATACGATGGTGAGTTCAAGGATGGCGACTTTAACGGACGAGGGACGTACACGCACGCCGATGGCGACGTATACGAGGGTGAGTGGAAGGATGGCATCTTTCACGGGCGAGGGACGTACACGTACGCCGATGGCGACACATACGAGGGTGAGCTCAAGGATGGCAAACGTCACGGGCAAGGGACGTTGACGTTCGCCGACGGTCGTGTATACGAGGGTGAGTCGAAGGATGGCGACTGTAACGGACGAGGGACGTTGACGTTCGCCGATGGCGGCGTATACGATGGTGAGTTCAATGATGGCGACTTTAACGGACGAGGGACGTACACGCACGCCGATGGCGACGTATACGAGGGTGAGTGGAAGGATGGCAAACGTCACGGGCGAGGGACGTTGACGTTCGCCGACGGTCGTGTATACGAGGGTGAGTCGAAGGATGGCGACTGTAACGGACGAGGGACGTACACGTACGCCAGTGGCGACGTATACGAGGGTGAGTTCAATGATGGCAAACATCACGGGCGAGGGACGTACACGCACGCCGATGGCGACGTATACGAGGGTGAGTGGAAGGATGGCATCTTTCACGGGCGAGGGATGTACACGTACGCCGATGGCGGCGTATACGATGGTGAGTTCAAGGATGGCAAACGTCACGGACGAGGGACGTACACGTACGCCAAGGGCGACGTATACGAGGGTGAGTACAAGAATGACAACTTTCACGGGCGAGGGACGTACACGTTCACCAAGGGCAATGTATACGAGGGTGAGTACAAGGATGGTCAAAAACACGGACGAGGGACGTACACGTACGCCGATGGCGACGTATACGAGGGTGAGTGGAAGGATGGCAAACGACACGGTCGAGGGACGGAGAAGTACGCCGATGGCAATGTATACGAGGGTGAGTGGAAGGATGGCAAATGTCACGGGCGAGGGACGTTGACGTACGCCGATGGCAACGTATCCTTTTTTGGTTTCGAAGTTTTTACGTAAGAAAACGACATTCAACAGCAACCATTTGAGTTGCGCCTCGTGTCGCCTCGTGCGCACTACGTGGTCGCTCTCCACAGAGCGAAAAATGCACAATTTTTGTGTTTCGGCATACTTTCGAGGCGGCGCACGGGTAGATGGGGGCAAACGCGAACCAAACTCCGCCGTTAGTTAAGGTTGTAATTATGTGTTATTTTCGATCCGCAACCTCACCTTCGTGCGTTCGAGCGTTTTCACGCGGCAGGTGGGACGAACGTCCGTGAATGAGATGAGCACTTGAATATGTTTTAAACCGTTTGTTGATCTGATATCAAACCATTTACACATAGTACTGCGATCTCGGTCGGTTTCTACCGGAAGCGCGCGCTGACGGATATTCTTCGCATCGTTATATAATATGAATACACAGTATTGAAGCACTAACTACCGCCGTTTCGGTCAATCAGTGGGTGGACGACCATCGATGCGCGCTCTGACGCCTCGGTCGTCACACTCCGGTCGCGTCCGTTCCGTTCCGGTCGCGTCGCCGCGATGGACGGGTACTGCGCGCGCGCGCGAGAGGCGATCCGCGCGCGCGATGGCGCGGCGTTGGCGACGTGCGCGGACGTGCGGGTGGTCTTGAACGACGCGCGAGAAGGGGCGATGATCGGTTCATCATCGACCGCGGGTGACGGGACGACGCGAACGGATCGGGCGTGCGAGTGGATGACGCGGGAGTTTGAACGGCGTGGGGTGCCGAGGGAAGGGGCGTGGAGCGAGATTTTGGGGGCGTTCGCGTGCGCGGCGGTGATGCGGGGAGGCGCGGCCGAGGGTGTGGGTGGGGCGTCGTCGACGTCGTCGTCGTCGTCGTCGTACAAGGCGTCGAGAGACGCGCACGCGAACGGAACCAAGGCGTTGGTCAAGGCGTTTAAGAGCGCGGAGGACGGGGAGTGGATGACGCCGGTGATACGAAAAGTCGTGGATGATACGAGGGAGGTGGCGCAGTTGGCGGACGAGGAGATGAAGCGCAGAGGGGAGAAACCGTCGTGTTTAGCCGACGCGGGGTCGACGCTGATGTTGGTGTATCGCGCGGTTTCGCAGACGAGCAACGCGGAGAAGAAAACGCCGCAGTTGCACGTCGTGAACGCGCTCTTCAAGGTTTATTTTGAATTGAATGCGTTGCACTTGTGCAAGAATTTGATCAACGCGGTCAATTTGCCGACGTTTTTACCCTTTGATTCCTTTCCAAAGTCGGAAAAGGTGACGTATAATTTTTACGTCGGTCGGCTCGCCGTCTTCGAAGACGCGTACGAGCGCGCCGAGAAACACCTCACCTACGCGTTCGCCAAGTGCCACAAGTCATCGAAGAAAAACATTAGACTCATTCTTCGGTACTTGATTCCAGTCAAGCTCATCCTCGGGATTTTACCGTCGAAAAAGCTCTTGGAGACGTACGGATTGACTGAATTCCGCGACGTCGTCGAGGCGATGCGTCGCGGAGACGCTCGCCTCCTCGACGACGCCCTCGACGCGGGCGAGGCTGAATTCATCCGACAAGGCACGTATCTCATCCTCGAGAAGCTTCGCATGTCGGTGTACCGCACCCTCTTCAAGCGCGTGCACGCCATTCACGGCGCCGCCGAGCCCGCGAAATCCAATCAAGTCGCTTTGAAAAAGTTTCAAATCGCCCTAGAGTGGTGCGGCGCCGACGTCGACGCCGACGAGGTCGAGTGCGTCGTCGCCAATCTCATATTTCGAAAATTCGTCAAGGGGTACATCTCACACAAAAACAGGGTGGTGGTGCTCAGCAAAACTGACGCGTTTCCTAGTCTTAAATCTGTATTCGCCGCCGACGCATAAGTAGCCTCTGTAACGTAACCGACGACGGACGTCGGCTCCTTCACACCCCGACCCGCGCCCGAATCATGGTGAACCGCGACGCCGTCGCGGCGCTCATCGTCACCGCCGGTACCGGTCTCGCCGTCGGCGTCGCGAAACTCGTCCCTTGGTACGTCGAACGAACGTTTCAACTTTCGACACACGCACACACACACAGAGCGATAGACTGACTGACCGCGCCACGCCTGGCGACGACGCACGCGCAGGATCACCGACGCGGCGACGCGCTCGATCGCGGGACTGTTCCCATGGCAGTTAACCACCGCCGCGGCGTTCGCGTTCAACGTCGCGACGGTATCGATACCGGGACGAATCGATGATGAGATGCAAAAGCGCGTTCGCGAGGCGAGACGCGCGCGAGCCAAGGATAAAAAGGAAAACGACGACGGAAAGGAACACGCGATCCCGCTCGATAGCGAGTACCGCTCGTTGTTTACCCCGGCGGGGTGGGCGTTCGCGATATGGGGGGTGATTTACGCCGGGGAAACGGCGTTGGTGGTGCGAGCGTTGACGACGGATGGCGCCGCTTCGACGTCTGGAAGAGACGTCGCTCCGTGGTTCGCGCTCGCGTGTGGGTTTCAAGGGCTCTGGTGCGCCGCGTTTCGACCCTGGGCGAGGAAACCGAGACACTTTTGGGTGTCGAGCGCGTTATTGATCGCCGAGGCGTTCGCTCTCGGTGGGGCGCACCGGGTTTTGCGAAGCGGCGCGTTCGCGCGGGCGACGTCGCGCGCCGAATTTTGGTCGACGCACGCGCCGTTGAGCTTACACTTTGGTTGGATTTGCGCCGCCGCGCTCGTAAACCTCAACTCGTTCGTCGCCAAGACGTGCGGGGTGGACACACAACTCGCGGTGGCGTTCGCGAGCGCGTACGGCGCGGCCGCTCTCGGTGTCGCGGTGTCCACGGCGACGGGCGACGCGTTGTACGGATGCGTCGTCGCTTGGGCGCTCGCGGCGGTGGCGTCCGACGGGGGCAAACGCGCGTCGGAAACGCTCGGCGACGTGCCCCTGCGCGCGCTCGCCAAGGCGGCACGATGGTCCTCGCGCGTCGTTCTCGTCTTCGGAGTCGCGCGCGCGGTGGCGATGCGGGCATAAAGTACGGTTGTGCCAGATCAACGCGCGATGTTACAAAGCGTATATGCGGTACATCAACCCGGAATTTTAATACACGACGCCAGCCGTGGTGCGCCTCGAACGCCGCGCCGACGTCGATGGCGGTTTACTTTTCCTCGCGCGATAAAACTGTGCCCTCGGCGTAAAATCAGAGCCTCGTCGATTCATCGTCGGTTTATTGGCGGCGCGCGTCCCTCGCGTCGCGTCTCGCCGAATTCGGGTTTTGTCAAACAAACGCCCGAATTCCACGGACAAGCTGAAGATCCAAACGTATTCATCGTCTTCTCGTGCTCGATCGCGAGCTCGATCGTCGCGGCGCCGCCGTCTTCTTCGTCGTCTTCGACGAAGACTTCTTCTTCCCGCCCCCGAGTTTCGGAATCGGAACGTTCGCGCGCGCGGCGACGATGCTCAGCGCGCACGCCCACGCGCACATCAACTTGTTTTGGCACATCGCGTTCCCGCGTCCGTACACGTCAAACAGCGAGAACGCGTGGACGCCGAGGAACACGTGCGTCAGAGCGCCCTTCGTCTTCTTATCCGCCGTGACCGCGACGTGCGACGTCGCCGCGAGCGCGAGGTCTTTCACGATCTCGCGCGTGACGCTGTCGAAAATCGCATTCGCGCCGTTTTCGATGACGCACGTCAGGGCGACGAGGGTGATGAGGAGCGCTTGCAGCCGAAGCGCCTTGTTCACGAGCGCCATCGATGGTGACGATGAGAGTGTGTATAAATATATACGTGTGCGTATCCGCGAGCGAGAGAGCGTCTCGTCCGTCGTCGTCGTCACCGGGTCGCGCGGCGGCGTGTGACGCTTCGAACGGTCACGAAGAGGGGAACGACGACGACGACGACGCGCTTACTTGAGTGTGTGAAAAAAGACTCTTTTCAACTCTCATATAGCGTTATGTAATACCACAGTACGACGTCGTATATCAGACACATTAATTAGGGTCTAGACATAAGACAACACCCGCGTGTGAACTGAACCGCCGTTTTTTTCTTAATCGTTCATTCACGGTATGTGTATACAGTATGGTACGAGTATAAACGAACGTTCCCCTTGTTCATCGAACGCGGACGGTACGGTACGCGCGCGCGATCGGACGCGACGGACGGACGGCGACACACGCCGACGCGCGAACACGCGCGGGTTGGAACCGACGGAATTTAGCGTTTCGTTTCATCGTTTCATCGCGACCGCGGGAAGACGGAAGACGCGCGCGTTCGACGGTCTCGAGGGATCATCATGACGGAGCCGACGCCTCGGGAAACGGTTAAAGTGCTCGTGCGCGTGCGCCCGCCGAACGCGCGCGAGATCGATTCCGGCTACGCCAAGGCTGTGCACGCCCACGGCGGGGACGACGCGACGACGCTGTCGATCGCGAGACCGGCGAACGCGTCCGGGAAAGGGCCGCTGAGCTTCGCGTACGATCACGTGTGCGATGAGACGTCGACGCAGAGGGAGATTTTCGACCTGGTGGGCGCGAGCGTGGTGGACGGCGTCGTGGACGGGTATCACGGGTGCATCCTGGCGTACGGACAGACGGGGGCGGGGAAGACGTACTCGATGCAAGGGATGACCGGGGACGGGGATGACGACGCGGTGGGGTCGTTCGGGGATAGGGGTGACGATGATGACGTGGTGATGATGGACGAAGACGCGAAGGACGCTGCGAGCGGCGATTTGGACGGCGCGCACGCCGGGTTGATTCCGCGCGTGTTGAAACGGTTGTTTAAACGCGTCGATGACGAGCGCGCGGCGGCGGCTCAGGCTGGGGGTGACGCCGTGTTTGAGGTGAAGTGTTCGTATTTGGAGATTTATAACGAAACGTTGCGGGATTTGTTGATGAGCGGCGAGTACGACGGGCCGGCGCCGAATATTCGCGAGGATGGGAAGCGCGGAACGTTTGTGGAAAATCTTTTGGAAGAGCGCGTCGTCGGTGCGGAGCAGACGTACGAGGCGTTTTTACGAGGCGCGGCGAATCGTCGGGTCGGACAGACGAACATGAATGCCGATTCGTCGCGTTCGCACAGCGTGTTTACCATTTCGGTGACGAGCACGAGTAAGGCTGACGCGTCGGCGACGACGACGAAGAAGAGCGCGCTGTTACACCTCGTCGATCTCGCCGGGAGCGAGCGACAGAAGAGCACCGACGCCGCGGGCGAGCGTTTGAAAGAGGCGAGCGCGATCAACAAGTCGCTCTCCGCGTTGGGGAACGTCATCAAGGCTTTGGTTGATCTCGCCGACGGCAAGGAGCGTCACGTGCCGTATCGCGATTCCAAGCTGACGTTTTTGCTCAAGGATGCCCTCGGAGGACGCTCGAGGTGTACGCTCCTCGCCTGCGTTTCGCCGGCGCACGTCAACTTGGAAGAAACCATGTCGACGCTCAAGTTTGCCCAGCGCGCCAAGCTCGTCAAGGTGCGCGCGGTGGCGAACGAGGAAGCCGTCGGGTCCTCGGAGGAGCTCATCGCCGAAGTCGGTCGCTTGCGCGCGCTCCTCGCCGAAGGCGGCGGCAACGTCGGTGGCGGTAACTTTACCGGCG
>Ga0255770_10000588_pt1 | contig 33812 bp, 31 predicted proteins | sample 071ome_22_FD_179968 | JGI IMG/M metagenome (GOLD analysis project Ga0255770, IMG submission 179968) | Coastal salt marsh microbial communities from the Groves Creek Marsh, Skidaway Island, Georgia - 071404AT metaG (version 2) | ecosystem: Environmental > Aquatic > Marine > Intertidal zone >...
ATATTCCTATGATGTTGCACAAACAAAAGTCACACAAGTTATGGAGTTTTCTCGAAAACATGATCAGCCACTAATGTGTATTATTAGAGAAATATCTGATTAGAAAATATTTTGCTATAATAATTTCATGATTGAACAAAATCTGCAGAAAGAAATCAACCAAGTTATGGCCTCTGCTCGAGATAGTAGATTGGAGTTTGTAACAGTTGAGCATCTTTTGCTTGCACTTCTGAATACACCAGATGTGATAGTTTTTTTAAACAGAAGAAACATCAATATTGAAACCCTTAGAAGTGAATTGCTTCAGTATATTGATTCCAACACTCCAACAATTTCAAATGATTCAGATATTGATATTGTTCCCACTGTAGGTTTTCAAAGGGTGCTTCAACGAAGTGTATATCAGGCTCAGTCTTCTCAAAAAACATCTGTTTCCTCTTTAAATGTCTTGGTAAGTATATTTTCTGAAAAAGAGTCTCATGCTGTATATTTGCTAAAATTAAATGATATTTCTAGATTGGATGTCATGGAACATATTTCAAATAATGTACCTGAAATTCATGAAGAAAATGAAATTCCTCATGCTGAAAATCAAAACACTTCCGGTAGCAACCTTAGAAAATTTACTATCAATCTCTGCCAAAAAGCTGCTGATGGAAAAATTGACCCATTATTGGGTAGAGAAGAAGAGGTGTTAAGAACTATTCAGATTCTTTCCAGAAGAAGAAAGAATAATCCATTGTTTGTTGGTCAAGCTGGAGTTGGTAAAACAGCTATTGCTGAGGGCATCGCTAAGAAAATTGTCGATGGAGACGTTCCAGAAGTACTTGAGAGCGCTAAAATATTTTCATTGGATATTGGTGTTTTAATCGCAGGCACTAAGTATCGTGGAGACTTTGAAAAAAGACTCAATGCAGTTTTGGAAGATCTAAAAAAAATTGAAAATGGCATACTTTTCATTGATGAGATTCATACACTTATTGGTGCTGGAAGTGTCTCGGGAGGATCTCTGGATGCTTCTAACTTATTAAAACCTGCGCTTGCTGATGGTTCATTGAAGTGCATTGGTTCCACCACATATGATGAATATAGAAAAGTATTTGAAAAGGATCATGCATTAACAAGACGTTTCCAAAAGATTGACATTGAAGAGCCTTCTGTAGATGATGCTATCAAAATACTAAATGGACTTAAGAAACATTATCAGGATCATCACAGTGTTAAATACTCTAAAGCTGCTCTTGTTTCTGCCGTGGAATTGTCACATAGATACATGAGTGATAGAAGGTTGCCAGATAAAGCAATAGATGTAATTGATGAAGTTGGAGCATTACAAAGAATACAACCCAAATCAAAGAGAAAAACTAACATCAATGTGAGTGATATTGAGGATATTGTTGCTAAGCTTGCCAGAATCCCAAGTAAGCAAGTTACTAATGATGATAAATCTATGCTCAAAGACCTTGAAAAGAGGCTTAAGCTTGGAGTTTTTGGTCAGAACCAAGCTATAGAATCACTCTCAACTGCTATTAAACTTTCAAGATCTGGTCTAAATCAAAAAGATCAGCCTTTAGGGTCTTTTCTGTTTGCTGGCCCAACTGGTGTTGGTAAGACTGAAATCTCTAAGCAACTTGCATCAGTTCTTGGGGTTAAGCTCCTTAGGTTTGACATGAGTGAGTATATGGAAAGACATTCAGTGTCAAAATTAATTGGTTCACCTCCAGGCTATGTTGGATATGATGAAGGAGGGCAACTTACTGAACAGGTTAATGCAAATCCATATGCTGTCCTTCTTCTTGATGAAATTGAAAAAGCGCATCCTGATATCTTTAATATACTTCTCCAGGTGATGGACAATGGGAAGCTCACCGATGCAAATGGTAGAGAGGTTGACTTTAGAAACGTTATTTTAATTATGACCTCTAATGTAGGAGCCAGAAACGTACAAAGATCATCAATTGGATTCTCAGAACAAGATCATTCGCTTGATTATGATTCTGAACTGAAAAAAGCTTTTGCACCAGAATTCAGAAATAGACTATCAGAAGTTATTTACTTTAACTCACTCGATAAGAACACAATTATCTTTGTAGTGAATAAATTCCTTTTTGATCTTGAGTCAATTCTTGAAGAAAAGAATGTTTCACTTATTGTTTCTGATAAAGCCAGAGATTGGTTTGCTAAACATGGCTATGATAATCAGATGGGGGCAAGACCTATGTCAAGATTGATCGAAAGAGAAGTTAGAAAACCACTGGCTGATGAGTTGTTGTTTGGTAAACTCGTGAAAGGTGGAACCGTCAAAGTTGGCGTTAGAAATGATCTCATTGTACTAACTTATTCTTAGTGAAAATCTTAGTTAGTAACGATGATGGCTATCTTGCACAAGGCGTCAATGTTCTTGCGAAAAGGTTACAAGAAAAACATCAAGTTACCATATTTGCTCCCTTAGAGAATAAATCAGCCTCAAGTAGTTCATTGACTATCGACAAACCTTTAAAACCAGAAAAAATATCGGAGTCAATCTATACAATTAATGGAACCCCAAGTGATAGCACACACTTTGCATTATGTGGTTATTTCGATGAAGAATTTGATTTAGTAATGGCTGGAATAAATCTTGGTCCAAATTTGGGTGACGATGTTATATACTCTGGAACTGTAGCAGCAGCAATAGAGGGAAGATTTGTTGGCCTTCCATCAATTGCTATTTCTTTAGCAAGTTGGGACGGAAAAAATTTTGATTCAGCTGCTAAAGTTGCCGAATTAATTGTCGATAATGTCGAGTTTTCTGAGCTATCAATAAATACTGTATTAAATATTAATGTACCAGACATCCCTTATGATCAAATCAAAGGTTTTAAAACGACTAGACTTGGTAAGCGCCATAAATCTGAAAATATTGTCCAAGACGAAAATGATGCCTCACTTTATTGGATTGGTGAAAATGGAAAAGAAGCTGAAAATGGACAGGGTACTGATTTTTATGCAATAAAAAACAATTATGTTTCAATAACCCCATTAAAAATTGATCTTACAAATAATACTGAAATAGAAAAAGTAGAAAATTGGATTAGTAAAATTAACTAACTATTCCAAGTATCTCTAAGTGAGACAGTTTTATTCATTACCAACATGCCATCATTGTCTTCATCCCTACAGAAATAACCATTTCTCTCGAATTGATAAGATTTATATAGCTCAGCACCAATCATATTTCTTTCGCAAAAACCATAAGTTGTTATAAGAGAATTAGGATTGATTAAGTCTTCAAAGTTATCGTGTTTACCAGGGTTTTCTGTCGTGAATAATCTGTCATAGATTCTAAATTCCGTTTGAACAGCCTGTGTTGCCTCAACAAAATGGATAACACCTTTAACTTTTCTTCCATCTGATGGATTTTTTCCAAGGGTCTCTTTATCGTAATCACAATAAACAGTAGTTATATTCCCATCAAAATCAGTATCGAAAGTGATTGCTTTAATAATGTATGCATTTCTTAGTCTAACTTCTTTCCCTAGGGATAGTCTTTTGTATTTATTATTAGGGGCAACTTCACAAAAATCATCTCTTTCAATGAAAATTTCTTTTGAGAAGAAAATCTCTCTTTCACCCATAGCTTTATTTTGAGGGTGGATTGGGGCTTTAATTGACTCTAATGAGTCATTAGGGTAATTTTCAATAATAATCCTAATTGGGTCGATAACTGCCATAGATCTGGGTGCATTATCATTCAAATCATCTCGAATAGAATCTTCAAGAATTTTAATATCAGTCATTGAGTCAACTTTTGATATCCCAATCCTTTCAGAAAAAATTTCTAATGATTTTGGAGTGTAACCTCTCTTTCTTAAGCCTGAAATTGTTGGCATTCTGGGATCATCCCATCCATTGACGTGTTTATTTTGCACAAGGATACTGAGTTTCCTTTTTGACATTACTGTATATTCAAGATTGAGTCTAGAAAACTCAAATTGATGAGGTCTATCCGGTTTGTTAAAGTCATCTAAATGCTCTAATATCCAGTCATATAGTCTTCTATTGTCTTGAAACTCAAGAGTGCATAATGAATGAGTTATTCCCTCAATGGCATCAGAGATACAATGGGCAAAATCGTACATGGGGTAGATACACCAGCTTTTCCCTGTTTGATGATGGTTTTCAAACTTTATGCGATAAAGAGTAGGATCTCTCATACAAATAAAGGAATTCGACATATCAATCTTGGCACGAAGCACACATTGATTTTCTTTAAACTCACCATTTTTCATTTGTTTAAACAGTTTTAGATTGTCCTCTACTGAAGTTTCTCTATAAGGACTATCTTTCCCAGAATCTTTAAGAGTTCCCCTATATTCTTTGGTCTCTTCGGGTGAAAGAAAACAAACATATGCCAAACCCTTTTCAATTAGCTCAATCGCATAACTAAAAAATTTATCAAAATAATTAGAACTATACTTCTCGGGTTTTTCCCAAATAAAACCAAGCCAATTGATATCTTTTTTTATTGAATTAACAAATTCAATATCTTCTTTAGATGGATTAGTGTCATCGAATCTTAAATTGCAAGATCCTTTATATTTTTGTGCAATACCAAAATTAAGGAATATTGATTTAGCATGCCCAATATGGAGATAGCCGTTAGGCTCAGGTGGAAAACGAGTTTGAATTTTCTTGTGAAGCTCCTTGGACAAATCCTGATCAATTTGATTAAAAATAAAATTTGTTGAGAAATTATTGCTGATATCTGACATGGCGATGAGATTATATCATTTTCAGGTATTCGGTTTCTTTGTATGATTCTCTAACATAGTTAAAATATAAATGATGAGAATTGCTATTGTAAGACTTTCAGCTATTGGGGATATTGTTCAATCAATGATTGTTCTTCAGTTTATCAAAAAAGAATTCCCAGATGCTTCAATTGATTGGTTTATAGATAAACAATTCACCACATTGCTTGATGATTGCATCGAGATAGATAATATTATTGAGTTAGATATAAAGAAGATTAAGCAAAATAAGTCATTTATTTTATTATTTAAGACTTTAAAAAAATTACAAACCTTCAAAAATTATGATTATGTCTTCGACTTACAAGGGTTAATTAAATCTGCAGTCATCACAAGGTTTATTCCTGCCAAAGAAAGAATTGGATTTGACAAGAATTCGATAAGAGAAAAATTTGCATCTTACTTTTATACGAAGAAATATTACTTTCCTTATCATGAAAACGTTGTAATGAGATATGTGAATATCGTTGCTTCTACTTTGGGTATTAATGTAAGTAATCGTGAGATCAAATATAAGAAGCCTTTTTTTAACTTATCTGCGAATAAAGTCAAGAAAGATAAACCAAATATTCTTATCGTTTTGGGAGCCTCTTTCGATTCCAAGATCTACCCTGTTGATAGATATGCCCAAATAGTAAATTCACTTCAAGCTAATATCATTGCATTATGGCATTCCAAAAAAGAACTTATCATGTCTGAAAGACTTCAATCCCTCTCCAAGGGTGTGACAATTACTAATTGCAAGAGTTTCTCGGAGCTTAAAGAATTGGTTATTAATTCTGATATAGTCATTGGTGGGGATACAGGTCCAACACATATTGCATGGGCGTTAAATATCCCATCAATTACTATTTTTGGTTCAACGCCGCTTGAAAGAAACTGTTTTATCACCGATAAAAATTTAGCTATAAGCTCTGGAAATATGGTTGATGCGTATAATATAGATAAACAAAATTTTTCGATAAATCTTATCGAACCAGAAAAAATCTTATTGTTAATTAAAGGACTTTTATGAATATTGCTGTTGCAGGAATTGGTTATGTTGGACTCTCGAATGCAGTTCTTTTAGCCCAAACAAACACCGTTATTGCGTATGATATAGATTCAGAAAAGGTAAAAAAAGTAAATAATAGAATTTCTCCAATTGAAGATGCTGAAATTGAAGTTTTTTTCAAAGAAAAAAAATTAAACCTTTTTGCAACAACCAAGCCTTCAAAGGCTTTTAACTCTGCTGAATTTATAATAGTTGCAACTCCAACAGATTACGATACAGAAACTAATTACTTTAATACCCAGACTATTGAGTTTGTAATAACTGAAATCCAGGCAATCAATCCATCTGCTGTAATAATTATAAAATCCACTGTGCCAGTCGGTTACACTCAGGCATTAAGGAAAAAATTTACAAAAAATAAAATAATTTTTTCACCAGAGTTCCTTCGTGAAGGAAAGGCGCTCTATGACAATTTATATCCATCTAGAATAATTATTGGGGACGACTCAGAAGATGCTAAAGAATTTGCAAATCTTCTTTCGTCATCATGTCTAAAAAAAGATGTATCTATACTATTTATGGGCTCAACCGAAGCCGAGGCTGTTAAATTATTTAGCAATACATATTTGGCGATGAGAGTAGCATATTTTAATGAGCTTGATTCTTATTCAGAGATTCATGGTTTAGATTCTAAATGCATAATTAACGGAGTTGGTCTCGATCCAAGAATTGGAACACATTATAATAATCCTTCATTTGGTTATGGCGGCTATTGCCTCCCAAAAGATACCAAACAACTTAGGGCAAATTATAAAGATGTGCCAAATAATATAATAAATGCAATTGTTGATGCCAATTCAACAAGAAAAGATTATATTTCTGATCAAATTCTGAAAAAAGACCCTAAAACTGTTGGTATTTATAGGCTTGTCATGAAGAAAGATTCTGATAACTTTAGATCATCATCTATTCAAGGCATTATGAAGAGAATAAAGGCCAAGGGAGTCAATGTAGTGGTTTATGAGCCAGTACTATCTGTAAATGGACAATCTCATTTCTTCAATTCAGAGGTAGTAGAAAATCTAGAGGAGTTTAAGGAAAAATCAGATGTTATAGTAACAAATAGAATGGTTAAAGAGCTCATTGATTGTAAAGATAAAGTTTATACACGCGATTTATTTAACAAGGATTAGTAAATGAAAATATTAGTAACTGGGGCTGCAGGTTTTATTGGTTCTGCTCTCTCGCTGAGATTGCTTGAAAGGGGAGATTTTGTTATTGGAATAGATAATCTAAATGATTACTATGACCCACTTCTAAAGATTGCTAGAATGGATAGACATAAAGGAAGCAGTAGTTTTGTTCATATTGATACTAATCTTGAAGACAGGGAGGGTATTGATAAGATTTTCAAAAAATATGAGCCTGATGTTGTTGTTAACTTAGCCGCCCAAGCGGGAGTTAGGTACTCAATTGAAAATCCCTTAGCATATGTAGATACAAATCTTACTGGATTTGCCCATATATTGGAGGGCTGTAGGAACAATGATGTTAAACATTTGGTATACGCATCTTCGAGTTCGGTTTATGGTTCAAATACAACTATGCCTTTCTCGATTCATGATAATGTTAACCATCCCCTTAGTCTTTATGCGGCAACAAAAAAAGCAAATGAATTAATGGCTCATACATACAGCAATTTATACAAATTACCTACAACAGGGTTAAGATTTTTTACTGTTTATGGTCCATGGGGAAGACCTGATATGGCCTTATTCAAATTTACAAAATCTATTATCGAGGGCAAGCCAATTGAGGTTTTTAATTATGGAAAGCACAGAAGAGACTTTACATATATTGATGATATTGTCGAGGGGGTTATTAGGGTCTTAGACAAACCTGCAAAGCCAAATCCTAATTGGTCTGGTTCATCACCAGATTCCGGCACCTCTAATTGTCCATGGAGAATTTATAACATTGGTAATAATAATCCAGTTGAATTAATGGACTATATAGGTGCTTTAGAAGATTCACTCGGAATTGAAGCCGAAAAAATCCTTCTTCCTCTTCAGGATGGCGATGTACCGGATACTTATGCTAATGTTGATGATTTAGTAAGTGATTTCAATTACAAACCGGAGATGTCAGTAAGTGAAGGGGTAAGGAATTTTGTTGATTGGTATAAAATGTTCTATAAGGTTTAGTTAATTAATTTTGTTACCTCCGTTAATGAGTTAACAACAAAATCAGCCATTGTATCTGCTTCATTAATTTCATGACCTGTTTTAATTAGAACTTTATTCGATATGCCTGCATTAATAGCTGCTTGAATATCTGTTTCCTTATCCCCTATTAACCAAGATTCTTTTAGATTTATTCCATGTTTATAAGAAGCAGAGAAGATCATTCCTGGTTTTGGCTTTCTGCAGGTGCAATAATCCTCTGGTCCGTGAGGGCAGTATTCTACATCGAGTATAGAGATATTATTGTTTGAAAATTCATTTAACATCCATCTATTAAGAGTATGAAAATCTTCTTCAGAATACATACCACGAGCGATTCCTGATTGATTTGTAATGATTATAATCTCAAAATTTTTCTCCTTAAATAGGGAGCATGCTTTAAAAACATCTGAAATAAATAAGAAATCTTTTATTTTATTTAGATATCCAATTTCTTTATTAATTACTCCATCACGATCTAGAAATACAGCCTTTTTGTTCATAAGTGATATTTATATATATTTAGCTATTAACTTAGGTAGTATATTATTCTATTTTGAAGAAATACTTGTAAAGTGAAATTTTCTATTGTAATCCCAGTTTTTAATGAAGAAGAGGGAATAATTATCTTTTTAGATGAGGTTTTATCTTGCCTAAAAGCCTATGATTTTGAAGTTTTGGTGATTGATGATGGCAGCAATGATGGAACAATGGAAAAATTAAAGTCTTATAAAGTTGATTCCAATATATTAAGGATAATTTCACATGAAAAAAATATTGGGCAATCATCTGCAATTAATACAGGCGTCAGATTCTCTAAATACGATACCATTGTTACTCTTGATGGAGATGGTCAAAATGATCCTGCAGACATACCAAAGCTTTTGCAGAAATTTTTTGATTTTAAAAAAACCGAAGAAAACAACAATATCATTGTTGCCGGTTATAGAAAAAAACGAAGAGACAATCTTCTAAAGATTTTTTCTTCCAGAGTTGCTAATTCTATTCGTTCTAATTTTCTAAAAGATGGAACCCCAGACACTGGATGCGGATTGAAGGTTTTTTCTAAAGATTTATTTTTAAGACTTCCTTTTTTTGACCATATTCACAGATATCTTCCAGCATTATTTTCAGCTTATGGTGCTAGTATTTTAAATTTAGAAGTAAATCATAGACCAAGGTCTTTAGGTAAATCTAAATATGGATTCCATAATAGACTTTGGGTAGGAATAATCGACTTATTTGGAGTTAAATGGCTAATTAAAAGAGCAAAATATACTAAAACAGGAGAGATACAATGAGCGATATACCTCATGCTTGGCTATTTATAGGATTTATTGGTCAGTTCCTTTTTTCAATGAGATTTCTTATTCAGTGGATTTATAGTGAAAAACATAAAAAAAGCCTTATTCCAAAAGCATTTTGGTATTTCAGCTTGGGCGGTGGCTGCACATTACTTATTTATGCGATCCTTAGAGAAGATCCAGTTTTTATATTAGGCCAAAGTATGGGGTTAGTTGTTTATATTAGAAATTTAATGTTCATTAGAAGAGAATCTCTATCTAATTAATTCTATGCATTCATTTTTTGGTTTAACTTCCACTGATATTCTATAAACTGAATCTCCTATTTTAGATTCTGCAAAACTCATTTCTTTTGTACTATTTAATTTGGAAATCTTGTAGTTATTAGAGTCATTATCCTCGATAAGGATGCAACCATTAAAATCATTAGATTCATTGTATTTTTGATTAGAGACGATAATAAATTTGCCTGGAAAACTTATAAGCAAATGAGAACCTAAGAAATTGTCTTTAGTTACTAAAATTTTATTCTCTAAAGAGATTTTGGATTTAAGTTTATTTAAGGTGATAGTAATTGGCGTATTTATCCTTCCATTCAATCCATAATCAGTAGATAAAGTGAACTGAAAAACTCGGACAGATATCACTAGAATAGTTACAAGAAATAATAAGAAATAGAATATTTTTTTAAAATTAATAAAGAAATCTTTCTTATTGTCCAATAAGAGTCCCAGAAAAAATGGAGAGATCATTAATAGGGGATGAAACCATCTTACCTTGAACTCAGGTATAGAAAAAACAAGAAAAGCTAGAACAATTAGAGAAAGTGCAATTAGATAGAAATGTAGGAAGAATTTCTTAAATGTTGTATCTATGTTAATTTTTAAGTGTTTGAAAAAGATTAGGTAGACCAATATCAATGGAGAGATAAACCCAATAAAACCTGATAAAAAATTAATAAAAGGACCCAGTATCGATGCAAAATCTTTTGTTAAGGACGGACTAATTTTCTGATTAACTTGGTGAAAAACTTGTTCATAGTTTTCAAAAATCCAGTACAAATGAGGTCCGGAAATAACTATGACAGTTAATAGAGTTAATATAGTTTTACTATTCAGTAATGACTTTCTGAAATCAGATATGCTTACACATGTGAGTATGAAAATTATTAAAAAAATCAGGTAACTATATTTAGATAAAAGTCCTGAACCTAATGCAATGCCTAGATATATATAGAAGATTGTGTTTTGATTATCATTTATTTTAAATAGCGCATGAATTGTCATCAATATAGACATTCCTAGAAGAATGGTATGGGTAAATCCTTGATGCATATGCCAGGCAAAAGAAGGCATTAGTAGATATGAAAAAATAATAATATTTTGTATCTCCTTCTTGCTAGAGATTCTTTCTGATATAAGCGAGGCTAGAAAAAATGTTATTCCAATAAATAGATATTTTATAAGTGTAAGAGCATAAATATTTATGCCTAAAAACTTAAAACCTAGCCATGCTATCCAGGAGTATAGAGGAGGTTGGGGAATGTTATAACCAAGCTGAATATTCTGACCAAGACGAACTTGTTCCGCATCATCAATTTGAAGTGTGTCTGTAAAAATCAATCTTAAAAGAAGGTGAATAAGCAGGTAAGATATGAATAAAGTGTAAGTTCGATTTAAAGAACTTAATACCTTTAGGTTTTTACTTGGCAAAGTAAGCACTCAATAATATAATGGCCAGATGGCCTTCGCCTGAATCCATAATTAGTGATGTTCCTGCAGAGCCAACTAGTAGAAACAATAAAACTCCAATTTGATTAGTTCTAGTAATTTCATCAGGCTGATTGATAGCTATCTTTAGTAAAAATAAAAAAACTGATGATACAACAGTAATACCAAAAATGCCAAATTGCATTAACCAAAATATTAACTCACTATGAGGGTTGCTGGCTTTGCTCATATCATCATAACTTGACATTAATATATCTAGATTAGAATTAAACGCAAGATTTGTAGAGCCTGTACCATAGCCAAACAATGGTTTTTCAAAAAAAACTAGGATACCATTGTGCCAAAGACTTAATCTATGTTCAAAAGAGTTATTTATTTCTTCAGCATGATATTCCGTAATACCATTAACAATTCTATCAATTGTGACTTTTCTAGTATATTTTTCATTGTGCCCAAAAGATGGAATTTCGGTAAACAAAGATGTGGTAATAATAAAACCTATGGTTGCAAAGAAAAAGATATTTTTGAACTTGAATTTGCTGAATAAAAATATTATCAATAGGGCTGAAATTATTTGACCAGCCATCCCATCCGATAAGATAAAGATATAGTTAAATAATATTAGTGAAATATAAAAATATTTTTTTTCTTTTCTATATAAATACCTTAGAGTGGAAAAAAAACTAGCAATTGCTACAAAAATATTTGTAATTATGTGAGTTTTAAAGGCACCAGTTTGAGAAATTTCGAATTGGGTTATATAAAGATCGATTTCTGTTTGATCATTTAATAAACCTAGAAAAATTAGATGTGGAAGTATGGTTATAAATAGGCTTGTGCCAATAATAGTATTTTCAAGGGTTCTTAGATTATTTTTAACAAAGAAAAATCTAATTGTAAGAAGCGGAATTAGAACTAGTTTAAGGTATTTTAATAAAATTCTATTTATTTCAGTCGAATCAGCAATACTCCAAAAATAACCAATAATCATAACGGAATAAATAATCAAACAGGATATGAATACTTTAGAGGTTACAACTTCTTTTAAATTAATATAAAAATCTTTACTAAATAAACTAAAGATCAACAAGAAAGCGACAGAAATATTCATCAAAGCAGTGCTTATGGGAATAGAGACTGTAAATAACAAAGCGAAAAAAAAGGATAATTTTTCGCTGTACTTAAAACTTCTATCTAATATTTGCATTATTTATTCTTATTAATTTGCCAAAGTTTTAAGTACTTCAGAAGATTTGAATAAGAGGACATAATTGATAAGACAAACCCTTCTTTGCCATCTAAGAAACCTAGTCTAATTATATAAGTTTTAAAAAATTTATAAAAAGAGCTAAGCAAGGAAAAGGCTATGGAAGATTTTTTCCCTTTTTTGGAATAATTGATTGAAGTTAGGTCAGTGTAGTGGTTAATTTTATTAACATGATGAAACAGAGATTCATACGGATAGTGAATAATAGGCTCACTAATAAATGCTAACGACTGTTCATTCATAACAACCATTTCATGTACCTCTCTATCATTAAACGAACCAAAATTTTTGTTAAAAAGCCTTAAGGGATTATCATTTTGCCATCCTGAGAAACGTATCTTTTTACCAAGATAAAAAGACTCTCTTTTAATCTTAAATCCAGAGTGGTAATCAAACTTATTTAACTTAAGATCTTTAATTTTTTCAGCTAATCTTGGAGAAACCTCTTCATCAGCATCAATTGAGAATATCCAGTCATATTTTGCATTATTGACGGCAAGCTGCTTGGTTTTACCAAAACCAAGCCAATCTGTTTCGATAATGCAAACTTGATATTTTTCACAAATTTTTAACGTTTTATCAGTTGACCCAGAGTCAACAACAATAATTTCATCAGCCCAAAATAGAGAAGCTAGACATCTGTCAATATTCTTTTCTTCATTTTTTGTAATAATAGTTGCTGATATCATATTTTTCTTGCAACACAAATTATGTAATCTGATAAGGCAAATTTGCTAATAATAGATACAGGAACTCTATTAAAAAGATTTAATTTCCCCTCAGTCATGGATCTTGGCCAAGACTCAAAATGAATGACCTCGAAACCAGCCTTCCCTAAAATTTTTGTTAGACTTTTTTTATCGAAATTATAAATATGTGCAGGAAAACCAAAATGTTTAAAACTCTTTTTAAGTCTTAGTTTATGAAGTAATTTTTTGAATCTTACGCTTATTCCTTGGTGATTGGGAACATGAATAAAAATTAACCCATTAGTTTTAAGAGTCCTATTGGCTTGATTTAATACATTAACAGGATCATAGAGGTGCTCCAAGACATCAAGAACCAAAATGCCATCGAATTTATAATTAAAGCTTACGTCTTGAATTTGGCAGTTATGAACCAAAACTTTAGTCTTATTCTTAGCTATATTAAATCCAATTTTGCTAACCTCAATACCTTCAGATTTATAACCTTCCTCAATTAACCATCTGATTGTCAGACCTATATCACATCCTAAATCAAGTACTCTTGAACCTGTTCCTATATATTTTTTGACTAATTCAACATTTTTTGCTACTAAATGATAATGTGTAGCTTTGCTTGATTTCCAGTTTTCGTATGTCCAATTTTCATAGTCCTTTAAATCTTTCCAATCTTCGTTTTGATACAACCGAAGTAATTCTTTTTCTTTAAGTCGTGGGGAGGAATATTCAATATTGCAAGAAAGGCAACGGAAAAAATTAATACCATCATCTCTTTCAAAAATTAATTTTTTTATATTATTTTTCCCACATGTTGGGCAATCTACTAATTCATAACCTGGCTTCATAATAATTTTGAATAAGAGTTTACTGTTTGTGACAAGGTTTTTTCCCATGAGAATTCTTTAGCCTTATTAAAACCATTTCTAGACATTTTTTTTCTTAATTCAGCATTATTTATCAACAAATTAAGCTTCTTGCTAAGCTCTTTGGAATCCTTAGGGTTGTCAAGAATTAATACCTCATTATCATCTAAATATTCTACAATTCCACAATATTTTTTGCTACTTACGATCACTGGAATTTTATTTATCATAGCCTCTAAAACCGACATTGCAAATGTATCTTCTAAAGTTGGATGTACTAAAATATCGCATAATTCATATAAATTATGCATGTGCTGAACTTGTCCTAAAAAGATAATTTTCTTATCCGATATATTGTTTTTTAGAGCTTCATTTTTATTCCCTTTACCTGCAACTAAAAGATAAATATCATTAGATTTAATTCCATTGAAAGCTTTCAGTAAAGTTGGCAAACCTTTTCTTTCAAACCCATTACCTACAAACAATATTCTAAAACTATTATCGGGTAATTTAAATTTATTCGAGGGTTTGAATGCACTTTGAGCGTGAGAGTTGATATTAATACCCGGCATAGCAATGTCAATTAAATTTTCATTTAATCTATAGTTTTCGAGCAAATTTTGCTTGATATAATCAGAGACACATATAAATCTTTTATTTTTTCCGCTGAAAGTTTTCTTCTCAAGTAGGAAATAAGCTAACTTTCTCGGGCTAAGAATTAAAGAAATATAGTTAACTAATTTTTTTATACCCTTGGATTTTGAAACATGTGTCTTAAAACATTGCACGTGTATAGTTAGAATGTCGGCATTAGGAAGTATTTCATGGGAATGTATTAAATCAAATGCCCCTTTTGTAAGTTTGCGTGTGTGAAAATAAAAAAATAATTGATTTATGAATCTAGATCCTGGAAAAGACAGTACATGATGAAAATTAATTTTTCCAATATCAATATCTTTTCCTTTTGACTGGCAAAACACATGCACATCATAAAGGTTACTCAACCTTTTGGTTAACTCAACACAATATCTTTCTGCCCCACCCTTGGAGCTATCAAAATTTCTTGTTAAAACTGCAACCTTATGTTTGTTTTTTTCTGTCTTCATATTCTGTGAATATTTTTAATAACAAAGAGTGGGGGTAAGTTCTGTGTGTTATAGGAATTCTAGGCAATTCAAATAAATTAGCATTTGAAGTAGCTCTTCCTCTATTAGTAGTAGTTGCACTCTTATATCCGGTCTCTTCAACGAAGTTTATCAAACGATTACTGTATGAACCATATGGAAAACAAAAATTATTTACTTTTACGCGAAATTTCTTCTCAAGTTCGTTTTTAGATTTTATGATTTGTTCGCTAGCATATTTAAAATCAAGTTCTCCTAGCCTTTCATGCTTATGAGAATGTGATCCAAGTTCCATTTGATTATTTATCCATATTTGAATTTCTTCTTGATTCATCAATTTTTGATATGGCATGCCTTTTGGTGTATCCCAAGAATTAAATTTGCCAATTTCGTCAGAAACAACATAGCATGTGGCTGAAAATTTAAAAAAATTAAGAACTGGAAGGGCATTTTCAATAAGATTTTGATAGCCATCATCAAATGTTATTCCCACAACCTTACCCTTAATATCTCCCTTAAGGTAGGGTAGAAGTTTGTTAATGCTAACACCTTTAAAACCAAATAATTTTAGGATTAGCATTTGAATAAAGAATAATGATTTAGGAACATTTAAACCTCTCATTAATGTTCCTTTAGGCATCCTACAAATACTGTGATACATCAATATTGGTATTTTATTTTTTTGCATGGTTATTTAAAGTTGTTAACTGGTTATATAATTTATACCCAATGAGGCTACTAATTGAAATTCCTACCTGGCTTGGCGATAGTGTTATGGTCACACCCGCTATTGAAAACATTTTAGTAAATTATGGCAATAGTGAACTAACTTTTATCGGGTCAGAAATTGGAACATCTATCTTTAAATTACATCCCAATCTTAAAGAAATAATAGTTATTAAGAATAAAAGCTATAGAAGTCTTTATCAAATCTCTAGAACAATGCCCAAATACGATATATTTTTTTCTTTTAGAAGTTCAATAAGATCATCCTTTTTGATGTTTTTAGTTAACGCAGAAAGAAAATTTAAATTTGATAAGAGTAAATTTTATGAGGGACATCAAGTCGAAAAATATAACAACTTCATTAATAAAAGCTTGGGAATTAAATCTTCTCCTGGGAAATTAATAGTTTACAAGACCGCAAAAAATAAAAAAAATCTTAAATTAAAACTTGGAATAAATCCTGGAGCATCATACGGTAGTGCTAAAAGATGGTACCCTGAAGAATTCGCAAAAGTTGCAATGAATCTGGCTGATAAATATGATATCTTCATATTTGGAAGTGTTAAAGAGAAGTCCATTGCAAATGATATTGAGAGTCATCTGAGAAATTTCAAAATAGGAAATTTTGTAAATCTTGCTGGTAAAACTTCAATTTTGGAACTTATCAACTTAATATCTCAAATGGACCTTTTTATTACTGGAGATAGTGGGCCAATGCATCTGGCCGCAGCATTTCAAATTAAAACTGTTTCTATTTTTGGTCCAACAGATATGAAAAGCACATGCCAATGGATGAATAGGCACAGTATTAATTTATCTAAAGAATTGGAATGCCAGCCTTGTATGAAAAGAACATGCCCACTTAATCATCACAATTGCATGAGAGAAATAAAATCCGATGATGTACTAAGTGTAATTAATTAAATTCTTTGTCAACTAAATCACAAATTATGTGCCCCACTAGAATATGCATCTCTTGAATTCTTGCAGTTTGATCAGAGGGAACAACAATATTAATATCGCATTTGTCGCTCATGTGTCCACCATTTGAGCCACTGAGTCCAATGCAAAAACAACCAATTTCTTTTGCTTTCTGCAAACCATTAATCACGTTATTACTATTGCCTGAGGTGCTAATACCAATGACCAGATCATCTTCTGAGGCCAGAGCTTCAATTTGTCTACTAAAAATATTTTCATACCCAAAATCATTTGCAATAGAAGTTAACGCCGATGAATCGGTTGTGAGAGCTATGGCTGGAAGTCCAGCTCTTTCAGTTTGGAAACGGCCAACCAACTCAGCGGCAATATGTTGAGAATCTGCAGCCGAACCCCCATTTCCAAAAATTAAAACTTTCCCTCTATTTTTGAGACAATCAATAATTTTTACAGAGGCTCTAGATATTACCTCTACAGAAGACTCTATGTCTTTAAGAATTTGTTTATGAGCTTTAATATTTTCAAGAATAATTTTCTTCATTTCTAATTTTATTGATTATATTTGATGAGCTATAAGTTGGAACGAATTCAATAAGCTCAACTCTCTTAACAATATCTGATCCGATTACCTTTTTATCTTTGTAATCACCGCCTTTAACTAAAATGTCTGGTTTAATACTTTCTATAAGTTTTAGAGGTGTATCTTCGTTAAAAATTACTACGTAGTCTACAGATTTAAGTGATGATATAACCGCAGCTCGATCAGCTTCTTTATTTATTGGTCTATTTTTACCTTTAAGTCTCCGAACTGAATCATCAGAATTTATTCCAACAATCAAAATATCACCAAGTGTTTTTGCTGTTTCAAGATAACTAGTATGTCCATAGTGGACAATATCAAAACAACCATTAGTAAAAACAATAGTTTTACCTGAGTTTTTAATCAGGTCTAATTTTGGTTCGATCTTATTAAATGTATAGTCTCTATTGGAGATAGAATAGAAATCATCTATTTCGTCAAGAGTGACTGTAGAAGACCCAATTTTACTTACAACAACTCCAGCCGCTAAGTTTGCAAATCTTACAGACTCATCAATCATATAACCCTGAGCCAATGCAAATGCTATTGATGCTATAACTGTATCACCAGCACCGGTAACATCAAAGACTTCTCTTGCTGCTGTAGGGTGAATTCTTAAATCTTTGTCAAAAACTGCAATACCCTGGTCACTGAGTGTAATTAAACCATATTCCAGATTAAATTTATTCTTTAGAGTTGATGAGGCAAGGCTGATATCATTTTCACTCTTAATATCTATACCTAATGCCTGCATAGCTTCAGATTTGTTGGGAGTTATAAGATACGAATTGGAATACTTACTGTAGTCATTTCCCTTAGGATCAACTAAAACTTTTACATTATTTTCATTAGAAATTTTAATTAGATTTTTACAAAGATCTTCTGTAAGCACTCCTTTTCCATAATCAGAAAGAATCAAGATATCAATATCACTAACAATAGATTTGAAGTTTTCTATTATCTTATTTTTAGTTAATTCGTTAATAGGAAACGTGGTTTCACGATCAAATCTGATTACTTGCTGATGAGAGGCAATAATTCTTGTTTTTTTACTCAGAATTTTGTTTTTTTCAGGAGTAAGAAATCCAATGTTAACTTGTTTCTTTTTTAGAAGATCTATAAGCTCTTTTGAAATTTCGCAGTCTCCAATCACTCCAAATAAGAAGACTTCAGAACCAAGTGCAATAAGATTGCTGAGAACATTACCAGCACCGCCCAAATTAGAAGATTCATTATTTATATCAATTATTTGAACCGGGGCCTCAGGAGAAATACGTTGACAATCACCTTTAAGATAATGATCTATCATCAAATCACCAATTACTGCAATCTTTGGTTTTTTTAGATTATTAAATAACATTTATTCCAAAGACTCATTTAATTTATCCTTAATATAGGGAATATATTTTTTTATTCCTTCTTCAAGGGAAAATTGAGGCTTATATCCAATCTCTAGTGTCGATTCAGCAATATCTGCCTGGGTATGCATCTGGTAGCCAGTATATGGATTATCAATATAATTAATTGGAAGCTTAGTTCCTAATTCTGATTGGAGTATGTCCGAAATATCCTTGAAACTTCTAGGAATTCCAGTCCCGACGTTATAAACTCCGTAAGAATCAGTTTCGCAAGCTTTAATATTCGCCTGTATAGCATCTTCAATGTATACAAAATCTCTGAAAATATTTTCAGAATCTTTGAATAACCTAGGACTTTTTCCATTAAGAATTTGGTGCCCAAGCTGAATTACCATTGATGAGGTTTTATCTTTATAGTATTCACCCTGACCATAAACATTAAAAAATCTTAATCCAGCAATCTTAAGACCATACTGTTGGCTATATATTTTTGATATTTGGTCCATGCTATATTTACTGTATCCATAAGGATTTTCAGGATTTTCAAAGCCTATTTTTTGAGGGGATGGCATGCTACCATATGTTGCAGCAGAACTTGCATAAACTAACACAGCAGAGTTTTTTCTAGCCATTTCCAAGAATTCATAAAAAGAATTAACATTTGTTCTCATAATAATTTCTTGATCATAAACTCTGGTGTCAGAGATTGCAGCATGATGGAATATATAATCAAAGTTATAGTTTGAAAGTATTCTTAAGTCTTCAGAGTTATTAATATTTCCACAAATAATCTCGCCAGTGAAATTAATGAGATTCTTATAGTGCCCGAAACTTTGGAGATTTCCATTGGGAAATCTATCGTTACTTCTAAAGCAGTCGAAGATAAGAATTCTTGCTTTTGGAAAATTGTTCTGGAAATAGAACGCAAGATTACTTCCGATAAAACCAGCACCACCAGTTATCAGAATATTTTTACCGTTAAAATTTATATTGTTGTATTTCACAAGAGTCGCATTCACCTTATCAAATTATGAATTCTATTTTAACTATCCTTTTATGTATCATACATATTTAAATCCCAATAAAATAGAAACAAATTACTAATTTAACCATCTAAATTTTTTAATGAAATACCAAAGAAATTATTATCAAATAAAGTCCAATGATGAAATTTTTGAGAAGATTCTTTCAGAGAAATCTACTGTGGGTTATTATGATTTGCCTTATCAGGACACAAACTCTATAAGAAAATATTGTGCAAATGTTAAAAAAAATAATATAGTTTTAGTAGGCATTGGTGGCTCTAGTCTCGGTGTAGAGGCCATTTTTAATTTCCTGGAAAGCTCAAGAGACTTTAATAAGAAATTATTTTTTCTTAACACAATTGATCCGCAAAAGGTTAATGCAGTAATCCGGTCATTTGATTCAGATGATGCACACTTTATTTTTGTTTCAAAATCTGGAGAAACAGTAGAAATAATAGCATTATTTCATTTATTGGATAAATTAATTGGGATAGATAGTACTAATGCTACATTGATTTCTGAGGTTGACACTTCTTTCCATAAACTCTCTATAACAAAAGATATAGGTTTTTTTACTATTCCCAAAAATGTTGGAGGAAGATTTTCTGTTTTTAGTCCTGCTGGACTAGTTCCATTGTGCATGATGGGCATAGATATTGATCGACTTTTATATGCTTGCAGAAAGGTTTTGGAGAGTTTCTTATCAAAAAAAGATGGTTATCACGCTTTAATGAGCAAAGCAAGATTCTTAGTTGAAAATAAGAGTCGATTTAACATAAATGTTATTTTTTCTTATTCATCTTGTTTAGAGGGATTTAATAAATGGTTTGTTCAACTATGGGCTGAATCACTTGGGAAAAAAAATATAAATGGAACTAGACAGGCCCTTACTCCTATTGGCCTAATAGGTCCAATTGATCAGCATAGCTTTCTGCAGTTAATAGTCGATGGCGTCAGGGATAAAACATTAACTTTCATTAAGATTTATGATCATAAAGAAACCATTGAAATACCCACGAGTTATAACTTGGAATCTGACTTTCTAGAGGATTTTAATGATATGAATCTATCTTTTAACGAGTTGATAAATCTTCAAGCAGATGCAACAATTATGAGTATTGAACAAGAGGAAGATATACCGTTAGATGTCATAACTATCAAGACTATTGATGAATACAATATAGCGGAACTTATGTTTACTTATCAAATTCTTGTTTCAGTTATTGGATCTTTTTTGCAAATAAATACCTACAATCAGCCAGGTGTTGAATATGGAAAAAAACTTTTAAAGAAAAAATTAAAGGAGCTAGATTGAGACCCATAAATTCTTGTATTTTTCCGGTTGCTGGCTATGGCTCTAGATTTTTTCCAGTAACTAAATCAATACCCAAAGAGATGCTTCCAGTTCTAAACTATCCCATAATTCATTACGCTGTTAAGGAGGCTATAGATTCTGGAGTTGAAAATCTAGAGTTTATAACTTCTAGCTTTAAGCAATCAATAAAGGATTATTTTGAAATAAATCATTCGTTAGTTTCGGAATTCAGCGACCATTTAAAAAGAGAGATGTTAGAAAAACCGCAGAAGTTGATTACTGGAAAGCAATTTAATTTTATTAATCAAGATGAAATGCTTGGTTTGGGCCATGCAATTTTGCTTGCTGAAAGGCATATAAAAGAAGATGCTTTTTCTGTAATTTTGCCCGATGATCTTTGTAGATCTGAAAAAATGTCTGTTCTGCAGCAAATGATTAATATTCATAAAGAATTTATTGACTTCTGCATTGTTGCAGTAGAAGAAGTTCCAAAGAGTCTTATTCATAATTATGGAATAGTAGCCACTTCAAATTCTTTGGACGCAAAACTATTTCTGGTAGATGATATGATTGAGAAACCATCTATAGAGTTCGCGCCATCTAATTTAGCCGCTATTGGACGATATATCTTGACCTCAGATATATTTGATATCCTAAAACATGTTGAAAAAGATAAGAGCGGAGAAATACAGATAACTGAGGCATTAAAAGTTAAAGCAAGGCAAGGTAAGTTGCTTGCTTATAAATTTGATGGCGAAAGATATGATTGTGGTTCAGTCGCTGGTTATGTAAAAGCCAATTCATATTTTTTAAAAGATTTAAGCTTGAGCATGTAAGTTTAAAACAATGAAAAATATTCTCCATACTAAGAGGTTTGCTAACGAATGGAAAGAGCTATTAATTGATCTTTATTCCTATAAAAAAGAAGGTGTTTTTATTGTTATTCGTAATTTGTTTTATAGGAAGAATTACATTTATTTACCACTCCTATCCTATACAGATAAAAATCACCAAGATTTTAAAAAGATTTCTATTGAGTTATTAAATGATAATTACCAAGCAAGGGTTTTAGACTTCCATGATAGAAATTTCTCAGAGAATGATATGGTTACAATGAGATTAAATATTTTTAACAAAGATTATTCTGAGATTTACAAAAAATCTTTTAAAGTAAAGTGCAGAAACCAAATCCAAAAATCACTAAAAAGTGATTTGATCTTCAAGTTTGGTTCTGGAAATCTTCTAAATGATTTTTACAATATTTTTTCTGAAACAATGCATAGGTATGGTACCCCAGTATTTACTGAGAGGTTATTTAGCTTGATATTAGAAAAATTTAATTCTGGAATTATTATTGTATATAAAGACCAGATTCCTGTGGCTGGAGGTATTTATATTATCGACTCTAAATTAATGATAGTTCCTTGGGCAGCTTCAAAAAAATCTTTCTCCAAATTTTGTCCAAATCATCTAATGTATTCGAATCTAATCAAACTAGCGATTCAAAATTCATGTGAGATATTTGACTTTGGGAGATCACAATATGATGGCAATACCTTTAAGTTTAAGTCGCAATGGGGCGCTTTGCCTTTCAAAATTATTACGCTAAGAAAAAAAGAAATAGATATTTATAGTAGGTATTCCTTGCTATCAAAAATATGGAGCAACCTTCCAAGAAAAGTTGTTAACTATATTGGTCCGATTATTTGTAAATATATTCCTGATTTATGAGATCGATCCCACCTTTGTTCCCTTCCTTTGCAATAAGAACAGCAAAGGAAAATATTGATAAAAATTTATATTTTTTTAATTTTGGAAGAACAGCATTCAAATTTCTAGCAAATTATCTCAATGAAAAATTCAACAAAAAGATAGTTTTTTTAATTCCTGCATATACTTGCCCCTCAATTTTAATTTCCTTAGAAGAGTTAAAAATAAATCTCGATTTTGTTGATTTAGATAATAATTTAGATTTTAAGTTAGATGACCTTAACAATAATATAGCTAAATACAGTGAGTATAAAGTTGCAATAGTTGCAACTTCTTTATTTGGTATTAGATGCAGAGATTATAAAAAACTGTACCCGAATCATATAGTTATAGAGGATAAATCTCAATCAAATTATTCCGATTACATCAATAGTGATTTTCAAATATATAGTTTTGGTAAGGGTAAGTTTATTTCAAGTTGGAATGGAGGCGCATTAAGATGTAAAGAATTTAATCCTGAAATTGAGAAAGCCTATTCTATTACCGAAGTTAAAGATGATTTTTTGTATAGCTATTTTCTGAGCATACTCCAACTGATATTTTCCAAGTATTTTTATTTTTTTATTAGACTGCTTAGATTTGAAAATTTAATTTTAAAGCAGCCAATAAACAATTATAAAACTCCACATATTTTTAGAATTTCAGATAGAAAAATATACTGGATATTAAATTCAATAAAAAAATTTAAAATGAATTCTTCTATTAGAAGAAATTCTATTTATTATGATGAGAATATAAAGAAAGAACTAAAATTTAACATAAGTTTTGATTGCCAACTACTTCGTTACCCAGTTAAATGTAGAACTGACAGAACTTTAATTTTTAATAATATAGATTATTGGACCACTTATAATTCAGCAGTTAAAAAAAGAAGTTTAGATTTCGATGTTCCATTTATGCTTCTAACTGAATGTACCTTCCTGCCAACCCATGACTTGGTTAAACCCATGACTATAAAGTCTCTTACAAGGATAATTAATGAGAAGTCCCTTTAATTCTTCTAAAATTTGGATAACGCTAGATGTTGAAGAGTTAAAGTCATCAAATTTTGATCTTGGAATAAAAAATAGTTCCAGTATCGATTACGATAAATTGATTCAGAATTGGATTGAAATATGCAACCAATTAAATATTCTATCTACATGCTTCATATTGGGTGAATTTGCTCAAAAATTTCCCTATCTTGTAAAGAAGCTCCATGAACATGGTCATGAGATTGCTTCTCATGGGATGGATCATCGGTTAGTAAATAAAATGACAATTAATGACTGGGAGAAGTCTATAGTTGACTCTAAAAATTTATTAGAAAATATAACCGGAAAAAAAATTTATGGGTATAGGTCAGCAAGCTGGTCAATGCCAAGCAGCCTAAAATATTATGAAATACTTGCTAAAAATGGCTATAAATACTCTTCTTCATATTTTCCCTTTAAGACATACATGTACGGTAACTCAGAAGATAAAAAAGATCCATTCACTATTTCAACTAGTTTTGGAGATATAACTGAGATACCTATCCCTAAGTTTTTAGTTCCATTTTCTGGAGGTTTTTATTTTAGGGTCTTGCCTATCTTTATTCTAAAATTGTTATTTAATAAGATCATACTCTCAGGGCATAAACCAGTATTCTACATACATCCTTATGAGTTAGATAACAACAATTTATTGAAGAGATATATTGGCATTTCTAAATTTAATTTAGACTATCTGCTAGCTTTTTTTAGTACATCGAATGTAATGAAAAAAATTTTTAAAGTGTTAAAAGAATGAAAGTAATTCACCTAATACCCTCTTTAGATATTGGTGGTGCAGAGTTGATGCTTAAAAGATTGGTTTTAAATAAAATTAGTAGCAATATTACCCATGAAATTATATGTATCAAATCTTTGAAAGAAATACCAGCAGAGCTTTCTGTTAAAAACATCAAAGTTCAAAGTCTAGGTTATAAATCCATTTTTTCATTGCCAATAACATTATTAAAATTAAATAAAGTAATTAATACCAATACTCAGGCCCTTTTCCAAAGCTGGATGTATCATTCGAATTTAATCATATCAATTATGTCGATATTTAAAAATAATGTAAAGATAATTTGGAATATTAGGGGAAATCATATTCCTCAGAGTTTTTTATCTTTAACATCATTTATAGTTTTCCTCGGAGCTAAGTTATCTTATTTCTCTCCTTTAAAGATAATTTGTTGTGGTAACTCTGTCAAAGAGTCACACATAAAGAAAGGTTTCAATCCTAAACTAATGACTGTTATTCAAAATGGTTATGAAGTTGAAAAATATATCCCCAATGATTGCAGAGCAGAAGTTAGAGAAAAACTTGGCATAGAATCCAAAATTGTTATTGGGCTAGTTGGAAGGTATGACCCCTTGAAAAATTACCCTCTCTTTATAAAAGCCATTTCAAAAATTAAAGATACAAGCAACTTACATTTTCTATTAGTGGGTAAGAATTTAGATAGTAACAATAAAGAACTTAATGTCTTATTGAAGAAACACAATTTAAATTCAAGATTTACATTATTAGGTGAGCTTCAAAATCCTGTAAATTATATAGATGCTTTTGACTTTTTCTGCTCATCTTCTTCTAGCGAAGGATTTCCTAATGTAGTTTGCGAGGCAATGCTTATGGAAAAAATTTGTATTGTTACAGATGCTGGAGACTCAAGAGAAATTGTTGATAATACTGGATTTGTTGTACCGATTAATGATCATAAAACCCTTTGCAAGGCTATCGAAAAATGTATCAATCTTCCCAGTATTAAGAGAGATTTTTTATCTAAAGAAGCAAGAAATAGAATTATTAACCATTATTCAATTCATTCAATCGCAAAACATTATGAAAATCTTTATACAAGCTTATTATGAAAAATCATAACTCTAAAGTCATAAGTGATTTCGGTGATGAGTGGTCACGTTTTGATCAATCTAACTTATCGGAAAGCGAATTAAGAGTTATTTTTAATGAGTATTTCTCTATTTTTCCTTGGGAAAAAATAAATAAAAAATCAATAGGCTTTGATCTTGGTTGTGGCACTGGGAGATGGGCAAAATTTGTTGCTCCTAAGGTTGCAGAATTAATTTGCGTAGAGCCAAGTAAAGCAATAGAGGTAGCAAAAGATAATCTATCAAAATTTAAAAATTGTAGTTTTAGAAATGAGCTTCTTGAAAATTTATCAATTGATGATGCAAGCATGGATTTTGGATATTCACTTGGCGTCCTCCATCATATTCCTAATACACAAATTGCACTTAAACAATGTACTGCAAAGTTAAGAAAAGGAGCTCCTTTCTTAATCTATTTATACTATCGTTTTGATAATAAACCACTTTGGTATAAAGCTATATGGAGATTATCAGAAGTGTTGAGATTTTTTATTTCTAAGTTGCCGAAATTTCTCAAATTTTCTATAACTTTTTTCATTGCGCTCATAATTTACTTACCATTAAGTAGAATTTCGTTAGTGTTTGAAAGGCTAGGTTTTAATGTGGAAAATTTCCCGCTAAATGCATACCGTAATTTAAGTTTTTACACTATGAAAACTGATGCATTGGATCGATTTGGTACCACTCTTGAGCAAAGATTTACTAAGAATGAAATCTATCAGATGATGACTGAAGCTGGTTTAGTTAATATTAATTTTTCAAGTAAAAAACCCTATTGGTGTGCAATTGGATTTAAGAAATAATCTATGTGTGGAATTGTTGGCTTTATTGACAAAAATAAGTACTTAAAGCATGATCCATCTGCCTTAATCAAAGAGATGCTTAATCCTTTGTTTCAAAGAGGGCCAGATGGGAAAGGAGTTTGGTTTAATAATGCTGATGGAGTTTATCTAGGCCATACCCGTTTAGCAGTTATCGACGTAACTGATAATGCATCTCAGCCAATGACATCTTATACAGGCAGGTATGTAATAACATTTAATGGAGAGATATATAACTATAAAAAATTAAAGAAAGAAGTTAATAAATTTTCTAAGGAAATTATATGGAAGAGTAATTCTGACACAGAGGTTCTACTTAACTCCATCGAAATCTTTGGATTTGAGAAGACTTTGCAGAAGATTGAAGGGATGTTTGCTTTCGCAGTTTATGATAAAAAAAATAAGGTCATTTATCTTGCAAGAGATAGAGTCGGCGAAAAACCTCTTTATTACGGACTAAATAATGATATTTTCTTTTTTGGTTCACAATTAAAAGCATTCAAAAAACATCCATTATTTAAGCCTGAAATTGATAGAGATTCGATTTCAATGCAATTTAGATTGAACTATATACCATCGCCTTTTTCGATATATAAAAAGATTAAGAAGTTATCACCTGGAACTTTTGTCAAAATTACTACAGATTGTAGTAAATCAATTAAGATTGAAGATCCGGTACATTTTTGGTCATATAAAAGTACAGACAAAAATCATCAATATTCTAATTTTGATATTGCTGTAAGAGATTTAGAGTTGCTTTTACAGAGTACTATTGAGAAACAAATGATTTCGGATGTTCCACTTGGTTCTTTTTTATCAGGCGGAATCGATTCTTCTTTGGTAACCGCAATTATGCAATCCCAGAAAGATAGCAAAGTAGAGACTTTCTCAATTGGCTTTAATGAGAGTAACTTTAACGAGGCTCATTACGCAAAGGCTGTTGCAAAACATTTAGGAACAAAACATAATGAGCTTTATGTTTCTCCAAAAGAATCAATAAAATTTGTTGATAAGATTTCAGAAATATACGATGAACCTTTTTCTGACTCTTCACAGTTACCCACTGCTATTTTATGTGAATTAACCAGAAAGTCCGTAACTGTAGCATTGTCTGGAGATGGAGCAGATGAGTTATTCGGAGGATATAATAGATATTTATGGACTAGAAAATTTTGGAAGATATTTGGACCTCTGCCTTTGAGTTCAAAAAAAATTTTAGCTTCTTTTATTTCTCTGTTACCTCCAGCATATCTTAATAATTTCGGAAAAAAAATACTTGGAATTAATTCTTTAGGTGATAAAACGCAAAAGCTTAAAAATTTCTTAAACTCTAGATCAATTGAAGATGTTTATTTGAAATTGATTTCTCATTGGGGGTCAGAAACTTCTCCGGTCCTAGGGGTCGATCAGGCAAGTTTTTTAAATCCTATAAAAAATTCTGATGGATATCTTCACTTTGAGGAGGTAATGATGTCAACCGATATAATTTCATATTTGCCAGATGATATATTGGTTAAAGTTGATAGGGCCGCTATGTTCAGTTCTTTAGAAACAAGAGTGCCTTTTTTATCCCATAATATTATCGAGCTATCTTCAAAAATTCCTATTAATATGAAAATAGATAAACAAAAGGGCAAATTAATTCTTAGAAGAATTCTTTCTAAATATGTGCCAGAAAAACTAATCAACAGACCAAAAATGGGTTTTGGAGTTCCCATTGATTCTTGGCTAAGGGGCCCTTTAAAAGAGTGGGCTAGTGATTTATTAGATGAATCAAAAATAAAAAATCAAGGCTATCTTGACTATTCTCAGATTTCTTCAAAATGGAATGATCATTTGTTAGGAAAAAGGAACTGGCAATATCATTTGTGGGATGTACTAATTTTTCAACAATGGATAGAAAAAGAAAAACTAAAGTAATAGCAATTTTTGTAAATTCTTCATGGCAAGCTTATAACTTTAGATTAAGTCTAGCTAAAAACCTTTCCTTAAATTATAAGGTTATCTTCTTTGGTCCATACGACAAGAGGTATGTTCCTTTGATTGAAGAAAAATTTACATATGTTCCTTTGAGACTTGATCCCAAAGGAGTAAATATTCTGAAAGAAATCAGACTGATTAAAGATTTAATTCTTGAAATTAAGAAAAACAAAATTAGTTTATTGCTAAATTTTACTATTAAGCCAAATATATACGGTTCAATATCGGCAAAATTTATGAATATCCCGGTGATTAATAATATTACCGGTTTGGGTACAACATTTATCAAAGAGAATATCCTGACAAAGGTCGCTATTTTTCTTTATAAATTTATCTTTAGATTGAGTCAACATAATTTTTTTCAGAATGATGAAGATTTAAATTTGTTTATAGAAAGACAAATTATCAATAAGAATTATAGTGTTCTGCCTGGTAGCGGAGTGGATGTAAATTATTTTAAAAGACAAACCATTTATGGAAAGCATGGTCCTTCAGGTGCTTTCAAGTTTGCAATGATCTCTAGATTTATTAAAGATAAGGGTGTTTTAGAATATGTTAATGCTTCGAAAGAAATTGTAAAATTTAACCCTGATATAAAAGTAATTTTTGAATTTATTGGTGAAATGGATGTTCAGAATAAAACAAAAATTCCTACCTCGGAACTAAAAAAAATTAAAGAAACTGGAGTGATAAATTTCTTACCTAAAACAGACAATATAAAGAGGTATCTTGAGGAGGTTGATTGCGTAGTTTTACCCTCATATAGAGAAGGAAGTCCAAGAAGTATAATGGAGGCCTCCTCTATGGAAATTCCAGTCATTGTCTCTAATGCTCCAGGTTGTAGAAGTGTTGTTGACAATAATAAGAGCGGTTTTTTTTGTGAAATTAAATCATCAAAAGATCTATCAAAAAAAATGTTTGAAATGTTGAATCTTTCAATTGATCAAAGGGCAAAAATGGGCGCGTTAGGAAGAGAAAAAATGGCTCAATTTTTTTCAGAAGAAATAGTAATTAATGAGTACTTAAATAAAATTAAAGAGCTTATCAGATAATGAAAAGGTTAGTAGATATATTATTTAGTTTGGCTGGATTTATATCATTATTACCTGTTTATATTTTAATAGCAATCTTAATAAAATACGATTCAAAAGGTCCAATCATATTTTGGTCAAAAAGAATAGGCAAGAATAACAAGTTATTTAGGATGCCTAAATTCAGAACAATGTATCAGGATACGCCTCAAGTTGCCTCACATTTATTAAAAGATAGCGAGCAATATATTTCAAAATTTGGTAAGTTCTTAAGAAAATATAGTCTAGATGAATTGCCTCAGATTTATTCAATTCTTATTGGAGAAATGAGCATCATTGGCCCCAGACCTGCACTTTTTAATCAAAGTGATTTAATAAAGTTAAGAATAAAGTATAAAATTGATAAACTCAAACCAGGTCTAACTGGTTGGGCGCAAGTTAATGGAAGAGATGCTTTATCAATCAAGGAAAAAGTAGCTCTTGAGATTTTTTATCTCGAAAATAGATCGCTATTGATTGATATGAAAATTATTTATTTAACTATCAAAAAAGTTTTCCAAGCTAAAGATATAACACATTGATTAAAGGTTTAATAAGCATTCCCAGAGTTTATAAAAAACTAATTTGGTTTTTAACTGACGGATTCATATTTTTGATATGTTTTTACAGTGCTTATTATACTCGAATGGATACTTTTCCATCTAATACAGCCTCTTTAAATTTGTTTATCATATTGATGTTATTAGCTGGAATTTCGACATTCTACAAATTCAATCTCCATTCAAGTCTAATAAGATATCTTGACAATCAGATACTATTTTCTATTTTTAAGGCGGTTACTATTTATTCTATTATTTCGTTCTTAATTTCCTCAATGTTAATTCCGTCGATAGTTCCCAGATCAGTTGCACTAATAAATTGGGCGTTAGTATTAATTTTTTCTACTGCTGCTAGATTTTTTATTGGTTTTCTCCTTAATTTCTTTTCCGGGGAAAAAAGAAGAAAGAGAATCTTAATTTATGGAACTAATCAATCAAGTATTGAAATGTTATCTGCACTAAAAAATTTAAATAATTACCAAATTATTGGACTTATTGATGACAATATCGAACTCATAGGGGCAAGGATAAGAGGTATTAAGGTTTTCTCCATCAACAAGATTGAGGGCTTGGTTGAAAATTCAAAGGTTGAAGAGATTCTCGTTTCATCCAAAGGAATTACTTCTGAGAAAAAATTAACCCTTTTAGATAAACTGGATAAGTTTCCAATAGGTGTGAAGCTAGTACCAAGTTTTCAGGAGTTTGTTGCTGGAGGCATATTCTCAGACAACATAAAGAATATTGATGTTCATGACTTACTAGGAAGAAAAATTGTTAGGCCTGATACAAATCTTTTAAAAAAAAATATTCACAATAAAGTTGTATGTATTACTGGTGGTGGCGGTTCAATTGGATCGGAGCTATGTAGACAAGTTATAAAACATAAGCCGAAATTACTATTAATAGTTGATATAAGCGAATTGGCAATTTATGAAATTGACAAAGAATTAAAGGCACTTAATGGAACAAACATAGATTACAAACCTATTCTAGGAGATTCTGGCGACATTGGATTTATGTCATCATTACTAGAAAAATATCATATTTCTACAATCTATCATACTGCTGCATATAAACATGTTCCTATGGTTGAAAACAATATTTCTCAAGGAGTAAAGAATAATTTTATTGGAACTATTAATCTAGCATTATTATGCATTAAACAAAATTTAGAAACATTTGTCTTTATATCTACTGATAAAGCTGTAAGGCCAACAAATGTTATGGGGGCGACTAAAAGACTTTCAGAAATAGCAATAATGTCTTTAGCAAAAGAGGCCAAATCTACTAACTTTGCTATTGTTAGATTTGGCAATGTTCTTAATTCAAGTGGATCAGTTATCCCCTTATTTAAGGAACAGATTAATTCTGGTGGTCCAGTTACTGTTACTGATAAGGATGTTATTCGGTATTTTATGACTATATCTGAAGCGGTAGAACTTGTTATTCAGGCTGGCGCAATGACAAAATGCAACGATTTATTTATCCTGGACATGGGGGAGCCAGTAAGAATTGACGATCTGGCAAAAAAAATGATTAAATTATCAGGGCATACTCTTAAGAGTCACATCAACCCTAGTGGTGATATTGAAATTAAATACACAGGCCTAAGAACAGGAGAGAAACTATACGAAGAATTGTTAATAGAAGATAATTCTGCTGAGACCGAGCATCCACTTATCTTTAAAGCTAGTGAATCTTTGCACAATATTTTTGATGTTCGAGAAATGATCAGTCAACTTAATGAACTCGTCAAAGATAATGATGAAGAGTTATTGCTGTCAAAACTTCAAGAATTTGTTCCAGAGTATAAGCCCAATAGATTTTGATTTGTTTTGTAGATTAAAAGATAAACCTGTAGAGGTGTTTTTCGCAATATTAGCCAACCGCTCTTTATAGCATGTCATATCTCTAAAATAATCCGACAATCTAAAACCCTGTTGAAAAAGCATTTGAATTTTATCCCCCTTCCAAATTATGTAGTATCAATTCTATAGCAATATCTTAAAAATTTGAAAAGTAAGTGGAGGCTTTAAGATGTTATCCGGAGTGGATTAAGTAGGGGCTAAAAGTTTTCTTATTATTAAAGACCCTAAATTCAAACAATTTAGGGTCTATTACCAATGTGATTAATTAATACCAATCATCATCGTCTTCATCATCATAGTTATAATCTTTTTCATCGTCATCGTCTTCAAACTCATCATATTCATAATCATCTATACTCATTTTTGTCTCCACAAAATAAATAAATTTAACCAAATTGTCTTTTTGGTAAATTTGAAATATACTCCTTTTGTATAAATTGTAAAGAAAAAATTTTTTTAGATAAAAAAATTAAAAATCAATAACTTATAAAGAATTTTTTTCCATATATTTTCAATAATAAATAAGATTTTTTAGAAAAACAAACTAAAGGATTCTTTATTTGGTAATGGCTTGATAGGTTTTTAAGTTAATAAGTAAATTCAATTTCTTATTCAACAGTTACAGATTTAGCTAAATTTCTAGGCTGATCAATATCACAACCCTTCAAGAGTGCAACATGATAACTAAGTAATTGTAAAGGTATGGTAAAGATTATAGGGCCAGTTATTCTACCAAGTCCTTTTGTAACAGGAATAATTTTCATATTATCTTCAATTGCTATATCTGCTAACTCATCTTTAAAGACGTACATTAAAGAACCTCGGGATTTTACCTCTTGAAGATTTGAATTTAATTTATCTAATAACTCATCTTTTGGAGCAACAACAATCACTGGAGTATTTTTGTCTATAAGTGCAATTGGTCCATGCTTCAATTCACCAGCTGGAAAAGCTTCAGCATGAATATAGCTAATTTCCTTAAGTTTTAACGCTCCTTCCATTGCAATGGCATGCATTGTTCCTCTTCCTATAAATAAGGCATTAAATTTATCGTCGAATTCTTCAGCAATGGCTTTAATATTAGGTTCATGTTTAAGGGCTTCTTCAATTAGTCCTGGAAGTCTATTAAGACCATTTGCAATAAACTTTTCTTGATCAATGTCAATTGTTTTTTTAATTTTTCCTATGGAGACAGTCATCAAAGCCAGCGAAACTAGTTGAGTAGTGAAAGCTTTAGTAGACGCCACTCCGATTTCTGGCCCAGCATGAGTTAAAAAAACTATTTCCGACTCCCTTGTGAGGCTTGATTCTGAAGAGTTGCAGATAGTTAATGTGTGGGAATTTGGATTTTGTAGTTTGGCATTTTTTAGCGCCTCGAGCGTATCAGCTGTTTCCCCACTTTGGGAGACAGTAACAAAAAGTGTATTTTTTGGAGTGATTGAATTTCTATATCGATATTCACTAGCTATTTCAACAGAACAAGAAACCTTGGCAATATCTTCCAGCCAAAATTTTGCTACTAAGCCAGCGTTATAACTTGTACCACAAGCAATAATTTTTACATGCTCAATTTCAGAAAAGATATTTTTAGCATTATGTCCAAAAGATTCGACATAAACTTCTTCATGCGAGATTCTCGATTCCAGAGTATCTCTTATGGACTGAGGTTGCTCGAAAATTTCTTTAAGCATAAAGTGTGGATAATCACCTTTATCAATTTGCCCAGGCTTTAGCTTAGTTATAACTTCATTGCGTTTGACTAATCTACTAGTTCCATCAAAGATTTTTAATTCATTGCCATTTATCTCTGCAACATCTCCATCTTCAAGAAAAATGAATTTCGAAGTTAGCTCTAATAATGCTATTTGATCGGAAGCAAAAAAAATACCTTTCTCACTGAGC
>Ga0255770_10000589_pt1 | contig 33786 bp, 33 predicted proteins | sample 071ome_22_FD_179968 | JGI IMG/M metagenome (GOLD analysis project Ga0255770, IMG submission 179968) | Coastal salt marsh microbial communities from the Groves Creek Marsh, Skidaway Island, Georgia - 071404AT metaG (version 2) | ecosystem: Environmental > Aquatic > Marine > Intertidal zone >...
ATAGACAGATCAGAAGCGTCCAAGTGCCGGCTGCCTGTCTTGAAGGGTTAAGGTTTCATTCATCTCTGATATGAGTTAATTCGTTTTGCTCAATAGTTGGCGGAAGGAAATTATCATGGTGTTAGAACATAAAATATTGTCGATAAGTTTGATAATGCTTCTGCTGGCGGGATGTGTGAACGATCCGATCGTAGACCAGCGAGGCGTCGATCCTGAGCAATATGCACTCGATATGGCTGAATGCCAAAGTTATGCGGATCAGGTTGACACAGGCAAAGAAGCCGCAAAACAGGCAGGCCTTACGGGCCTCGTTGGCGGTGTGCTAGCAGGTGCTTTTGAACATGGTCGTGGCGTTCGGGGCGTTGAGGAAGGGGTCGGCGCTGGCGCGACGATTGGCGCCGCCCGCGGAGCGGGAAAAGCGACGAGCAAAAAAGAGCGCGTCATGAATCAATGCCTGCGTGCTCGGGGCTACATTGTTTACGAGTAGTGCATGCTGAGTCGCGTTGAATGATGATTGATTACCGATGATCTTTCATGAGCCGCTCTTTATCTCTTGACCACTCCCGATCCTTAATCGAAGCGCGCTTGTCGTGCGCTTTCTTGCCGGACGCCAGCGCGATCTTGCATTTGACCCAAGGCCCACGCCAGTAAAGCGATAAAGCGGCGCAAGTGTAGCCTTTCTGATTAATGCCACCCACAAGGCGCGCTAATTCTTTCCGGTGGAGGAGTAACTTTCGCACACGCTTGGGCTCAGCGACCACGTGGGTCGATGCGGAAATGAGAGGATTGATGTTGCACCCGTGCAGATAAGCTTCACCACGATGCATCGTAACGAAGGATTCCGTGAGCTGTACGCGTCCTGCGCGGAGCGCTTTGACCTCCCAGCCGGCCAATTGAACACCCGCTTCAAATTCATCATGTAAGTGATATTCAAAACGAGCTCTTTTGTTCAGCGCGATGGTGTTAGAGGGTGCTTTAGGCGCCATGGGGCGAGTGTCTTATAAAGGGAACGAGCATTTTACGCAGATCCGCCTGACTTGTGGACGAAAACCAAAACAGAGAAAATCCCGCAAAGCCTCAGAGTTCTCGTTATGCCCAGCCAACCATCGACACAACACAGCATGTGGTCCTCCCGCTTGATGTTTATCTTGGCCGCAGCGGGGTCCGCAGTCGGGCTAGGCAACATTTGGCGCTTCCCCTATTTGGCAGGTGAAAATGGCGGCGGTGTGTTTGTTCTGGCTTATCTAGCCTGTATCGCGCTCATTGGCCTCCCGATTTTGATTGCCGAAATCCTGATGGGTCGGGCGGGTCGACAAAACCCGATCACCACAATGAAACATCTGGCCCAAGCCTCGGGTGCAAGTCAATTTTGGCAGGTGATCGGTTGGATGGGCGCCCTAGCGGGCTTCATGATCTTATCTTTTTATGGCGTCATCGCTGGTTGGGCGATGGCCTATGTAGGCGATATGGCTAGTGGTGACTTTGTGGGCGTAACAGGGGCAGACGCAGCGACAGTCTTCGAAACCTTTATCAGCGATCCTGTGCGGGTAATCACTTGGCAGACAGTCTTCATGTTAGTCACGATCACCATCACTGCGCGTGGGGTCAGTCAGGGCCTTGAGAAGACGGTGCAGTATTTGATGCCGTTGCTCTTTTTGTTACTGGTTATCTTGGTTGGCTATTCAGCTTTGACGACGGGGCACTTCCTTGAGGGCCTCGCCTTTATGTTCTCGCCAGACTGGGAAAGCTTTAGCGGCGACAGCTTCATCGCAGCGATGGGCCAGGCATTCTTTACGCTGAGTCTAGGCATGGGTGCGATCATGGCCTACGGCGCCTATATGCCCTCTGGATCCTCTGTGGTGGGTACCGCCACGACGATTGCAGTGCTCGACACGTCGGTTGCTTTGATGTCCGGATTGGTGATTTTTCCACTGGTGTTCGCCAATGGCCTTGAGAGTTCTGCGGGGCCGGGTCTGATGTTCATCACCTTACCCATCGCATTTGGTCAAATGGCGGGTGGCCAAATTTTCGGCACCCTATTTTTTGTCTTGGTGACGTTCGCTGCGGTCACATCGTCGATTTCTCTACTTGAACCCGCCGTCGCGTGGGTAGGCGAAAGGCTGAATACCTCGCGCGCCAAAGCGTCTCTCGTGGTGGGCGGCATTGCTTGGGCTGTTGGCCTTGGCAGCGCAGCATCTTTCAATATCGCCAAAGATGTGACGCTCCCCAACGGTTGGAATTTCTTTGATGTCATGGATCAGATATCGAACAACGTACTCCTGCCCGTGGGCGGTATTTTGATCGCACTATTTTCCAGCTGGCTTTTGAATAAGACCATTCTTGATGAACAGCTCTCTGAGGATCAAGCCTTCTTCCTCTCTTGGCTTTGGCTGGCGCGTATTGTTGCGCCGCTCGGGGTGCTAATGGTGTTCACTGTAACTATTTGGAATTGGCTTTAAGCCTTAATGATGAGGTTGGTGGAGCGAAGCGCGCTCATTCCTTTCACGCCCAGGCAAGCTTTTGCAGTGGTTGCTGACATCGAGGCATATGCGTCCTTTCTGCCATGGTGTAGCGACAGTCGTATCCTTGACCAGCAGGCGCAATGTGTGACCGCTCAATTAACGTTGGCCAAGTCGGGTATTCGTCAATCGTTTACCACCAGGAATCATCTAACAACGCCAACTGAGATGACCATGCACCTTGTGGAGGGCCCGTTTACCTCGCTTGAGGGTTGTTGGACGTTCGTGGCCCTCGGCGACGATGGGACAAAAGTCAGTCTCAACATGACGTTTGAATTCAAAAACAAACTGCTCGATCAAACCTTTGGGCGAGTATTCGGTCTTGCCGCAGACACGATGGTTGATGCGTTTTCAAAACAAATCATCAAAGTGTATGGCTAGCATGAAGGTGTTGATTTCTTTTGCGACGCCCTCTGAGCAAAAAGAGGTGGGTTTGGAGGTCCCTCAAGACAGTAGTGTCCGCTCGATCTTGGGCTTCCTTGCCGATGAACTTTCTAGACTCGGTTTTGATCTTGAGGCTTCACCGGTGGGTATCTGGGGGAAAGTTTGCGCTCCCGACACCATCGCCAAGGAAGGCGACCGAATCGAAGTGTATCGCCCCCTTGAAAGAGACCCTAAAGAAGCTCGCCGCGTTAGAGCAAAAAGAGGAGAGGCTTAGGATGGCTGCTCGGTAGATTCTGAAGGGGCATAATCGCCCTCAAACCGAAGCAAGCGATCGTCTTCAAAGATGATCACCAGCTCGCGCTCGATCAAATCCTGACCAGGAATCGCGATGGTATAAACGTAGTTCCAGCGATCCCTGTTGAATGAGTCAGCAAGTACAGGATTTCCTAAAACGAACTGCACTTGGCTTCGCGTCATGCCTGGCTTGAGTCGGTCAATCATTTCTTGAGAGACAATGTTGCCTTGCTGAATCGTCAGCTTATAGACGCCTGGAAACTCGAGCGACCCGCAACCAGCCAAGGCGAGGGCCAGCAAAGAGACTTGATACAAGCGCGAATGTCGCAAAAAGGCCATGGGCCGTTCCAAACGTTTTTTAAGGTTGCGGCATTGTACCGTATAATTTTCGTTCTCGACGAGCGCGGGCAAGTGACATGTCAGAAGAACAAGGGCTTAAGGAAGCGGGATTAAAGATCACCGCGCCCAGACTCAAAATTCTCCAGCTTCTTGAATCGGCAGACGTCAGGCACGTGAGCGCCGAAGACGTTTATAAGCTTCTGTTGGAAAACGGGGAAGAAATTGGGCTAGCAACCGTTTATCGAGTGCTCACTCAATTTGAGGACGCAGGCTTGGTTGCACGCCATCATTTCGAAGGGGGGCACTCGGTTTTCGAGCTCTCACCGGATCAGCATCACGATCACATTGTTTGCGTGAAGTGCGGGCGAGTTGAAGAATTCAATGATCGAGAGATTGAAAATCGACAAAAATTAATTGCTCAGGATCTAGGGTTTGAGCTCACCGACCATAATCTCAACATGTATGGCCTCTGCCCAGCGTGTCGTTGATTCAGGGTTATGATTGCGAGGGCTGACAAGCCTGCAGAGATAAGTGCCGTCCAAGCGCGATCGATGAACGCGACCCTGAGCGAATGTTTTAATGTTAGATCGATGGCGCCCGCCATCAATGATTCTTGATCGGTGTAGCCAATGCCAGCGGCTATGCTGATTGCCCTAGGCTAATCATCTCTTTAGCAAGGGTTAATGTCGCCTGAGTGAGTTTAGCTCCGCCCATCATCCTCGCGATCTCCTCCACTCGGGTATCGCCATCCAGGGCCTCAATTTTAGTTGCAACAGGCTTCCCCGATTTCGACACTCTCAAGTGGTGACGCGCTTGGGCGGCAACCTGACCCAAGTGCGTGACACAAAGAATCTGATGGTCCTGACCTAACTGGGCGAGTAGGTGCCCGACCGTCTCCGCGACTCTGCCGCCGATACCCACATCGACCTCGTCGAAGACCAGCGTTGCCGCAGACTGGCTAGCCGCTCGCGCCACTTGAATGGCAAGACTGATTCTAGATAGCTCACCGCCTGAAGCGATTTTTTGTATAGGGCCAAAAGCTTGGCCAGGATTGGTTGAGATTTGGAAATCAATGATCTCCAAGCCCACTGGGTTCAAACCCTCATTGGGCGTCAAGAGGATCTTGATTTTTGCATCTGCCATGCCCAAGGCTTGGAGTTGATGCTCAATGGTTCTTTGAAAGGGTTTAACCGATGCTTGACGTCGCTTTTGAATCTGTTGGGCCTGCGCTTGCCATTGAGTCTCCAGGCTCTGACGCTTTAGCCGGAGATCGCTGAGATCAGCCTCGGTTTGAGACAGTGCAGAGCGTTCTGTTTCAAGTTGCTCCCAGGTCTCGAGCAGCTGCTCGGGAGAGCAATGGTGTTTTCGGGACAAATCGAGGATGCGCTCTAGCCTATTTTCGATTTCTTTGAGCCGCTCCGGCTGACTTTCGATCTGTTCTACATAGCGCTCCAGATCCCTGGCACCCTCCTCAAGTTGGATCACCGCGGATTCAATTGGCGAGAGGTACTGTGCTAGGTTTGGATCCTTCAAGTGATGGAGAACAACCAAGATTCTTCGAAGCTCATCGGTCAGATTTTCGTCCGACGCTGTCAGGCGATGCAACTGATCGGCGAGCTGTGTTCTGGTTTCATCGGCGTGGCTGAGCCTAGTCTGATCTTCGCTGAGGCTTGCATATTCTCCAGCTGTCAGTTGTAGAGCCTCGAGTTCTTCTAACTGATAGTCGAGCAACTGTTTTGCTTTCGCTCTTGCATCGGACGCTTCAGTGATCGACTGGATCTCCCGCTCCGTTGCGCGCCAGGCGTCATAAAGTTCGGCGAGCTCAGCGCGCTCGCAACCAGCGAACCCATCGAAAATCGCGATCTGTTCTGATCGCTGGCTCAACCGATGATGTTCGTGCTGCGCGTGAATTTCGACGAGCGTTTCAGCGAGCGATTTTAGTTCTCCTGCAGTGACGGCCCGGCCATTGATGAAGTTACGTGATCGACCTTCTTTGGTCAGTACTCGGCGTATCAGGAGTGTGGCGCTCGCGTCTTCGTCCAGTTCCCGTTCTTTAAGCCAAGCTTGAGCTGCTCGTGATCTCGACAGGTCGAATTCGGCAATGACTTCGGCTCTATCACTTCCGGGACCGATCATTTGAGAATCGCTTCGCCCACCCAGCACTAGTAAAAGACCATCGATCAAGATCGACTTCCCGACACCCGTCTCACCGGTAATGGCTGTCATTCCCGACTCAAAGTCGAGATGAGCAGCTTCCACAATGGCCAGGTTTTTGAGGCTGAGGCTAAGGAGCATAGCGCTTAATAGTGATGTGAGTGGGTAGTATATCGTGCGACTTTTAAGCGAGCACGAACCGCAATCATCCGCTTTTTTTGATAAGTCGGACAGGCTATATTGATCTGAGTCACGTGCGAAACAACAACCATGGAAGAAAGTTTGCGCTCAGAGCGATCGCGTCTGGTTCTTCAGGCGATTGTCGAGGAGTATGTCAGCCAAGGCCAGCCAGTGGCGTCAAAGAAATTATCTGAACGTGCGGATTTGCCACTGAGTTCGGCCACGATCCGAAATGTGATGGCGGATCTTGAGGAGCAGGGCTACCTTAAGTCACCCCACACGTCGGCCGGTCGGGTGCCGACAGACCAAGGTTATCGCTACTTCGTTAACCATTTGGCCATTTCGGATGCCGTTGAGGATGCTGACTTGACGCAATGGCAGAGGCGGTTGGATCCAAATTCAACGGTCGGCGAATTGGTGCAGAGTGCGTCTGGATTGCTCGCAGAAATTACCCAGTTGGCGGGGCTCGCAACTAAGCCTAAACCCGCGCTCTCGATCTTGAGACATATAGAGTTTCTTCCGCTCGCGGGGCGGCGCGTTCTTGCAATCCTGGTTTTTAATGATCACGAGGTTGAGCATCGAGTGCTTCATGTTCAAGGTGAGCACAGCAGTGAACGATTAAAAGAGTCGTCGAACTACATTAATGCGCATTATGCCGGGTGCTCCTTGGGCACGATCCGAGCTCGAATATTAAAGTCCATGCAGGGTGATCAACGCCAGATCGATGAATTAACTCAAATGACGTTGAAAATGGCTGAGCTCTTTTTTCAGCACGATGAAGAAGATGTGCTGGTTGCAGGCCAGGAGCGGTTGATTGACACCATTCACTCAGATCAGTTGGATGATTTACGAAAACTTTACCGCGCGCTTTCTTTAAAAGAAGAGTTGCTCATACTCTTGGACCGCTGTTTGGATGCTCAAGGCGTCAAACTTTTTATCGGTCCTGAAGCTGGATCTGATCCGTTGGAAGATTGTGCCTTGATCGCCTCCCCATACCACATGAATGGATCGCTCGTCGGTGTGCTTGGTGTCATTGGGCCCACTCGCATGGCTTACAATCGGGTGATTCCGCTCGTGCAAGCGACCGCGCAATCGTTGAGCCTCGCTTTAACTCAGCGATAAGTCGTCAACGAGATATGATCTCACTCAATGAGGGTGAGATTGGCGTTCCCAGGTGCTGTCCCCGCATCCGTCGAATTGATCCCATATCACCTTCTTGAGTGATCAGAAGCTTGGACGCCAACCGCATGTCATTGAGCCGGTCCGTCTTTCGGTTTTTGGCTGCCGGTTGGAATAACCGCCAAGAATGTGGCCTGTCGAGTTTGGGGTACGGAGCGCGTTAAACCCCCGCTCGCTTCAAGTCATCGCTTGGAAGATTGGGCTTGGTTTGCTCGATAAGGCTCGAGCCGTTGCCGTGAGCTTTAGTGCCTGCACGATCACGGTTAGCGAGGTGATGGCCCTCGCGCCGCCGAATCCATCCTGATGGCTCTGATCCTTGTCTCGAGAGAGTCGTGGTATCCCCTTATGATGAGTGGGCTGCTCCTGTCGGTGTCATTCAACTTGTTGAAAATTATGAATTTAGGGACCGCCCAGCTTGCGTTTGAGCTGCTAGGCGCTCTAGTCCAAGCGCCCCTTGAAAAGAGAGAAATCAGCCCCATTGTTCGATGGTTAAGGGAGGTTGCAGCGATATGACCCAACAAACAAATCAAGGTGCCGCGCCAGGTGAAGAGCAGCGCGAGGAGTTAGAGGCCTCAGGTCAATTTCAGGACAGTTCACCCGAGGAATCTGAGGAAGCGCAGACGCCATCGGGAGACGATGCCAGCGAATCAGAGGATAGCCTTGTCGCCGAAGTGGACAAATACAAGGACATCGCCTTACGTGCTGAAGCGGAAATGCAGAACCTTCGCCGGAGGGCAGAGCGTGACGTTCAGAATGCGCACAAATATGGCATCGAACGGCTGTTACAGAATCTTTTGCCAGTGCTGGATAGTCTTGAGAAGGCGGTGGAAGTCAGTGAGGCTGCAGCTTCCGATAATGATGATCCTCAGCTAGAGGGGATTCGATTGTGCAGCAAACTCTTTGTTGATGTCTTAACACGAGAAGGGGTTGAGGCGCTCGATCCGCTCGGTGAGCCGTTCGATCCGAACCTTCATGAAGCCTTGTCGATGATCGAAAACCCAGATCTAGAACCGAATTCGGTGATGACGGTCATTCAAAAAGGCTACCGTTTGAATGAGCGATTGGTGCGACCAGCCAAAGTGATGGTGTCTAAAGCGGTCTCGTGACTTGAAGACAGTTTGACTGGACCTATATAGCGAATTAAGAAACGCCGCGGACTGACGGCTGCAGAGGGAGAAAGAAATGGCAAAAGTGATTGGTATTGACTTAGGAACCACGAATTCATGTGTTGCTGTGCTCGATGGGAGCAACACAAAGATCATTGAGAACTCAGAGGGTGATCGAACCACCCCGTCCGTGGTCGCCTACGCAAATGATGAGATTCTGGTCGGGCAGTCGGCTAAACGGCAGGCCGTTACCAACCCTAAAAATACGTTGTTCGCGATCAAACGCCTCATCGGGCGGCAGTATGCTGACGACGTCGTCCAGCGCGACATCAAAATGGTGCCCTATGAGATCGTAAAAGCTGACAACGGTGACGCCTGGGTGAATGTTAACGAGCAAAAGATGGCGCCGCCGCAAATCTCCGCACAAGTACTGAAGAAGATGAAGAAAACCGCGGAGGATTTCTTAGGTGAGGAAGTCACAGAGGCAGTGATCACGGTACCCGCGTATTTCAATGATTCGCAGCGACAGGCGACGAAGGATGCTGGCCGAATTGCGGGCCTCGAAGTGAAGCGGATCATCAACGAGCCCACGGCGGCAGCGTTAGCCTATGGCATGGACAAAGCGACAGGCGATTCAACCATTGCGGTTTATGACTTGGGTGGTGGAACTTTCGACATCTCAGTGATTGAAATCGCTGATGTGGATGGCGAGAAACAATTTGAGGTGCTGTCTACCAATGGAGATACATTCCTCGGCGGTGAAGACTTCGATATGCGTCTGATCGAGTACCTCGTTGAGGAATTCAAAAAAGACCAAGGGATTGATCTGAGTAAAGACTCGTTGGCCCTGCAGCGGCTCAAGGAAGCCGCTGAAAAGGCCAAGATAGAGCTCTCAAGTAGTTCTCAGACAGAGATCAACCTGCCCTACATCACAGCGGATGCCAGTGGCCCGAAGCACATGGTCTTGAAGATCACCCAAAGCAAATTGGAGTCTTTGGTTGAGGATCTCGTTGACCGAACTATTGAGCCAGTTCGCACAGCGCTCAAAGATGCGGGCATGAGTATCTCAGAAATCAATGACATTATTTTGGTGGGTGGCCAGACCCGTATGCCACTCGTGCAGAAGAAGGTCAAAGAGTTCTTTGGTAAGGAAGCCCGTAAAGACATAAACCCAGATGAAGCGGTTGCCATGGGTGCCTCGATTCAAGCTGCGGTTCTTTCCGGTGACGTAAAGGATGTCCTGCTGCTAGACGTCACGCCGCTGTCTCTGGGTATCGAAACCATGGGTGGCGTCATGAGTGCGTTGATTGAGAAAAACACGACCATCCCAACCCGCAAGTCTCAAGTCTTTTCAACCGCAGAAGACAATCAGCCTGCGGTCACCATTCACGTGCTTCAGGGAGAGCGAAAGCAAGCCGCGCAGAATAAGTCTTTAGGACGATTTGATCTGTCAGATATTCCTCCCGCCCCGAGGGGGACACCCCAGATTGAGGTGAGCTTCGATCTTGATGCCAACGGCATCTTGAACGTGTCCGCGAAGGATAAAGCCACCGGCAAAGAACAATCGATCGTCATTAAAGCAAGTAGCGGACTTTCTGACGAAGAAATAGAAAAAATGGTGCGTGATGCGGAGGCACATGCTGATGAGGACAAGAAATTCGAAGCGCTGGTGACCGCACGAAACACCGCAGACGCAATGATTCATGCCACCAAAAAAACCCTTCAAGAGGCAGGCGATGAGGCCAGTGACAGCGAAAAATCGGAGATTGAGGCTGCGATTGAAGCGCTAGAAACAGCGCTGAAATCAACTGACTTGGAAGACATCGAGGCTAAGACACAGAAGCTGACTGAAGTCTCCTCATCGCTTGCACAGAAAATGTATGCCAAGCAGGCAGAGGCGGGTGCCGCTGGCAATGCTGAAGAGGCTCAAGCTTCGAACGGGGAACACGATGATGCCGTTGACGCAGAGTTTGAAGAAGTCAAAGACGAAAAATAAGCACTGATCGTCGAAGCAAGAGAACGGAAGCCAAACTATGGCCAAGCGGGATTATTATGAGGTGCTGGGTTTATCCAAGGGCGCCTCAGAAAAAGACATCAAAAAGGCCTATCGTCGTTTGGCAATGAAGTATCACCCGGACCGAAATTCGGATGATGAGTCTGCCGAAGAGAAGTTCAAAGAAGCGAGTGAAGCCGCCGAAGTTTTGCTCGATGATGAAAAGCGCTCAGCCTATGACCAGTTCGGGCACGCAGCCTTTGAGGGCGGCGCCGCGGGAGGAGGGTTCAGTCAGGCGGGCGGCTTTGGCTCGATTTTTGAGGATGTTTTCGGGGATATCTTCAGTGGTGGCCGAGGCCGGTCCCAGGTTCAGCGCGGGTCAGATCTAAAGTACGTATTGGATATTTCCTTAGAGGAAGCCGTTAAAGGCACTAATCCCAAGATTAAGATTCCAACGCTCGTTGAGTGTATGGAGTGCCTGGGCTCGGGTGCTAAAAAAGGGACGTCGCCAATGGACTGCCTTCAATGCGGTGGGTCTGGGCAGGTGACATCGAGGCAAGGCTTCTTCTCTTTGCAGCAGACCTGCCCACGATGTCGCGGTGCTGGTCGCGTGATCAGCGATCCTTGTGGCAAGTGTCACGGTCAGGGACGAGTTCAAGAACGTAAGACCTTGTCTGTAAAAGTGCCCGCCGGTGTCGATACCGGAGATCGTATTCGGTTGTCGGGGCAGGGCGAGGCAGGACCGAATGGTGGCCCATCCGGTGATCTCTACGTGCAAATTCAAGTGCGTGACCATCCTATTTTCACGCGAGACGGCGCTGATCTTTACAGCGAGGTGCCTATCAGCTTTGTGGATGCCGCACTGGGTTGCTCGCTTGAGGTGCCAACGCTAGAAGGGAAGGTGAGCTTAAAGATCCCTCATGAGACGCAAACCGGTCGATTATTTCGGTTGCGCGGCAAAGGGGTCGATATGTCGAAAATTCGAGGCGGTGGTCTGGGCGACTTGTATTGCAAAATCGTGGTCGAAACCCCGGTGAATTTGAGCGAGCGCCAAAAGGAACTACTGAGGGAATTCGGCGGTAATCAAGACGCGTCGCAAAGTCCACGCAAGAACACTTGGGTTGACGGCGTGAAGCGATTTATTGACGCTCTGCGAGATTAGTGTCGCTTACCGAACGCTTCGGAATCGTGGCTTGGTCAAAAAAAACGCGGGGCACTTAGCTCGCCGAGTTGCTTCTGCGTTGAATCGCATCGGTCGCTCTCTTTGCCTTTGTCCTCTAATTTTCTCCGTGTGACGCACCTATGAAGTCGGCACGCTGCTTTGAATCAGATACCATGAGCAACCGCGGCAATATCAAGAGGAATGTACGGTGGTATCACCAACACGCGTTGTAATTTCCGGTGCTCAGGGGCGTATGGGCCAGGCGTTGCTGGAACTGTTAGGTGCCGAAAAGTCGATACAACCCGTTGGGCTGCTGGAAAATGAAGGGTCGTTTGCATCAGGCGCATGTCTGCAGGTGGGCCGTTGGGGAGACGTCGCCTTGCTCAGTCAGGCAAGGGCCGCGAATGATTTTGATGTACTGATTGACTTCTCGGTGCCACTGGCCAGCCTAGCCCACCTCAATGCGTGTGTTGAGCTGGGCAAGGCTATGGTGATTGGCACGACAGGGTTCGATGATGCAGGGCTAGCAAGCATCCGGGAAGCCGCAAGGCAGATCCCCATTATGCAGGCGAGCAACTATTCGCTCGGCGTCGCCATGCTGATGAGATTGGCCCAGTCGGTCAGTGCGAGTCTCGGTCAGAATGCCCAAATCGAAATCGTTGAGATGCATCACCATCGTAAAGTTGATGCGCCCTCGGGTACGGCCTTGTCTCTCTTGGACCGAGTTCAAAAGGGCTTGGGGCAGGTGGTTCCTGTGACTCATGGGCGAGAGGGGCAGGTAGGCCCCAGGCCCCCGCAAGAGATCGGCATGCATGCCCTGCGAGGCGGCGATGTGGTGGGCGAGCATTCAGTTATCTTTGCTATGGAGGGTGAGCGCTTGGAACTTGTTCACAAGGCGTCATCGAGGAGTAATTTCGCCCAGGGCGCGTTGGCCTGCGCGAAATGGCTGGCTGACGGTCAAAGCGCTGGCCTCTATGGAATCGAGGATCTAGTGGGCGCCGATTAAGGCGCATGGTGTTTGAAAATAAGAGGCTGGGGTGAAACTAAACAGCGGGTGTTGAAATTAAAAAGTCTGCTTAGATTCCAAGAAATTGGGTAAAGCTCGGGTTGGACCCATGGCGTTACTTGGCTGGATGCGAATTAGGTGTCATCTGAATCGATCAAAAAAGCGATTTTACTGGCGTCTTGCAGCTGCCTGAATTACAATGCGCGCCTAGAATGAGCACTCAAAACTATTTCAAGAAAGCGAGGAAGGGTCACCTTCCTCGTTTTTTTTTGACTGATACGCAGGCGTCCGGGCCTACTCTCGCAGCAAGGAGCGCATCGTGCCGTTAGATGCAATTCTCGCACTAGCCAGTGGAACCGTATTCAAAGGTCAAAGCATCGGTCGGCGCTCGGGCTCCTCGGTGGGAGAAGTGGTATTTAATACAGCTATCACCGGTTACCAGGAAATCCTCACCGACCCTTCGTATGCCAAACAGTTGGTGACACTGACCCACCCTCACATAGGCAATGTGGGCTGCAACACGGAGGATAGTGAATCGGATCACGTGCATTGCGCGGGGCTGATTATCAGAGATCTGTCCCCCGTGGCCTCGAATTGGCGACATCAGACCTCTCTGCCGGATTATTTAGACGCTCATGAAACACTTGGGATTACAAATTTGGATACCCGTGCTTTGACGCGCATTCTGAGAACCCAAGGTTCGCAAAGCGGTTGTCTATGGGTCGGCGAAAGCATTTCAGATGAAGACGTCGCGGCGGCGATTTCTGCAGCAAGCGCCTTCCCTGGGCTTGCTAATATGGATTTAGCTCAGGATGTCACCACCCAGATGCCCTATCGATGGTCGGAACCGAGTCTCGCCGGATTTAGAGCAGAGTCGCCTGCAACACAAACCCCTGGCCAAGGAGCGCCTTTCAAGGTGGTCGCCATGGATTTTGGGGTGAAGAAGAACATTCTCCGGATGCTAGTTGACCGGGGCTGTGACGTGACGGTTGTCCCAGCGAAAACTACAGCAGACGAGATTTTAGCCCTTAAACCTGACGGTATTTTCTTGTCGAATGGCCCGGGAGATCCAGAGCCTTGCGGTTACGCGATTTCGGCGATTCAGCATTTTTTATTGGCCGATGTGCCCATCTTCGGCATCTGTCTTGGTCATCAGTTGCTGGGACTGGCAGCGGGTGCGAAAACCAAGAAGATGCCTCACGGCCACCATGGTGCGAACCACCCTGTTCAGGACTTGAAGACAGGTGAAGTGTTGATCACCAGCCAGAATCACGGATTCTGCATTGATGAATCGGCGTTGCCGGAGCACATTGAGGTGACACATGCATCGCTGTTCGATGGGACGATCCAGGGGATTTCGCTCAAGAACGCGCCAGCCTACAGCTTTCAAGGCCACCCCGAGGCAAGCCCAGGCCCCCATGATGTAGCCCCCTTGTTTGATCAGTTTATTCATCGAATGCAAGAAAGGGCGCAGCATGCCGGCTAGATCAGACCTAAAGAGCGTGCTCATTATTGGTGCTGGCCCCATCGTGATTGGCCAGGCCTGCGAATTTGACTATTCAGGCGCTCAGGCATGTAAAGCGTTAAAGGAAGAGGGTTTTCGAGTCATTTTGGTCAATTCAAATCCAGCGACCATCATGACAGACCCAGACACAGCTGACGCCACCTACATCGAACCGATTAACTGGCGAGTCATTGAGAAGATCATCGCGAAGGAACGGCCCGATGCGTTGTTGCCTACGATGGGCGGGCAAACTGCACTGAACTGCGCGTTGGACTTGGCGCGAGAAGGTGTGCTCGACCGATATAACGTCGAATTGATCGGAGCGAAGAAGGAAGCGATTGATAAAGCCGAGGATCGGCAGTTATTCGATCAGGTTATGAAATCAATCGGCCTAGAAACCCCGAGGAGCGGGATTGCCCATTCGCTAGAAGAGGCGAAGCAGGTCCAAGCAAGACTGGGTTTTCCGTGCGTGATTCGGCCCAGTTTTACTCTGGGCGGTTCGGGCGGTGGCATCGCCTACAACTTAGATGAATTTCTAGAAATCTGTTCAAGAGGCCTTGATCTCTCACCCACCAATGAGCTTTTGATTGACGAATCGTTGATTGGTTGGAAAGAGTTTGAAATGGAAGTTGTTCGCGATGTGGCGGATAACTGCATCATCATCTGCTCGATAGAAAATTTTGATCCGATGGGAGTCCACACGGGTGATTCAATCACGGTGGCACCGGCGCAGACCTTAACGGATAAAGAGTATCAGGTGATGCGTAATGCATCGGTGAATGTCCTACGTGCGATCGGAGTCGAGACCGGCGGCAGTAACGTGCAATTTGCAATTAATCCGCTCGATGGCAGGATGGTTGTGATTGAAATGAATCCTCGAGTATCGAGATCATCCGCACTCGCTTCAAAAGCGACGGGCTTCCCGATTGCGCGGGTCGCAACCAAGCTTGCGATTGGCTACACCCTGCCCGAGCTCGAAAATGAGATTACCGGTGGTGCAACACCGGCTTCCTTTGAACCCACGATTGATTACATTGTCACCAAAATTCCTCGTTTTACTTTTGAAAAGTTCCCCCAGGCTGAAAACCATCTCACTACCCAGATGAAATCGGTAGGTGAAGTCATGGCTTTAGGTCGGACCTTCAAAGAATCACTTCAGAAAGCACTCCGTGGTCTAGAGATCGGGATTAATGGTTTTTCGCCTAAGCCGCACGATGGTTCGAGTGAAGCAATGGCGGATATTCGGCATCATTTGAGCGTCCCGGGCGCTGAACGCATGCTGTACATCGGCGAAGCTTTTCGGTCCGGCGTGTTGCTCGGCGAAATTAAGGAATTGACCGGCATTGATGAGTGGTTTCTTGCTCAAATCGAAGCCCTGATCGCGAGTGAATCCGCACTTGTTGGACAGTCGATCGAAGCGTTGGATGTGACCGCTTGGTTAGATTTGAAGAGAGACGGGTTTTCAGATGCTCGCCTGGCCGAGCTGCTGGGTACCTCTGAGCAAGGTGTGCGTGATCGGCGCTTGGCCCTTGGCGTAAAACCGGTTTACAAGCGCGTGGACAGCTGCGCTGCTGAGTTCGCGGCAACGACCGCTTACATGTATTCGACCTATGAGCAGTTTTGTGAAGCAGAACCTTCAGATAGAGAGAAAATAATGGTGCTCGGTGGCGGTCCGAATCGAATCGGACAAGGGATCGAGTTCGATTATTGTTGCGTCCATGCCGCGCTTGCCATGCGGGAGGATGGTTACGAAACCATTATGGTGAACTGTAACCCAGAGACTGTCAGCACGGATTTTGACACGTCTGATCGGTTGTATTTTGAACCACTCACGCTAGAAGATGTCCTGGCCATTGCTGATATAGAAAAACCTAAGGGCGTTATTGTCCAATTCGGTGGTCAAACGCCTTTGAAGCTCGCGCGCGCACTCGAGGCGGCCGGCGTGCCGATCATTGGTACCTCGCCAGATGCCATTGACGCGGCGGAAGATCGAGAGCGCTTTCAACAGATGCTCAATCAGCTAGGCCTAATGCAGCCCGCGAATAAAATCGTGCGAAACGTTGAAGAAGGCATCCGAGCTGCGGAGGAGATTGGTTACCCGCTTGTCGTTCGTCCCTCTTATGTTCTTGGCGGTCGAGCGATGGAGATTGTGTATCAGTCATCCGAACTTTTGAGTTACTTAAAAGAGGCTGTGGTTGTGACGCCGGATTCTCCGGTCCTGCTTGACCGGTTCTTGGATCAGGCAATTGAGGTCGACGTAGATGCGGTTTCTGATGGGAGCCAGGTCGTCATCGGCGCAATCATGGAGCATATCGAGCAAGCGGGCATTCATTCCGGAGATTCAGCTTGCTCCTTACCTCCTTACAGCCTGTCACAAACCTTAATTGCTGAAATTGAACGACAGGTTGATGCGCTTGCCAGAGCGCTCAAAGTCGTTGGCTTGATGAATGTGCAATTTGCCATTCAAGGGGAGCAAATCTATGTGCTCGAGGTGAATCCTCGGGCTTCGAGGACGGTGCCTTTTGTCTCAAAATGTATGGGGCGCTCGCTCGCTAAGATTGCTGCGCGGTGCATGGCGGGCATGTCACTCGCAGAGCAAGGGTTTACTCAAACCATTCACCCCGAGTTGTTTCATGTCAAAGAGGCCGTGTTCCCATTCAGTAAATTCCCTGGTGTTGACCCGATTCTGGGCCCTGAAATGAAATCAACCGGAGAAGTGATGGGTATTGGGCGAACCTTCGGTGAAGCCTACGGAAAATCACAGTGGGGGGCCAACGATCCAATTCCAAAACGGGGCCGAGCGTTACTCAGTGTGCGCGACCCCGATAAATCCCAGCTTGTGCCTTTGGCAAAAGATCTATTGGAATTGGGGTTCAAGCTTTGTGCGACCCGAGGGTCAGCCAAAATCATTGCCGAAGCGGGACTGCCGGTGGACCGAATTAACAAGGTGGTTGAGGGTCGACCCGATATTACCGATGGCATCAAAAACCATGAGATTGATCTCATTATCAACACCACAGAAGGCAAACAGGCCATCGCTGATTCCTTCGCGATTCGACGAACTGCGCTCCAGAATAATGTGTACTACACGACGACCATGGCGGGAGGGCGAGCCGTTATTTCGGCCTTGCGTCATCGAGAAGAAATCGAAGTATACTGTTTGCAAGAAATGCACAAGTCGCTGGCAACCAGCGCCTAGCCCTATCCTCAATACGAGTCCGTTCACATGGACAAAGTCCCGATGACAGCAGAAGGCGCAAACGCGCTCCGCGAAGAAATGAATCGACTGAAATCGGTTGAGCGGCCGAGAATTGTTCAGGAAATATCAGAGGCGCTAGAGCAAGGCGATCTGCGTGAAAATGCCGAATATCAGTACGCGAAAGAAGAACAAGGCCTCATAGAAGCTCGGATCTCGGAAATCGCTGGCAAGCTGTCAGCGGCGCAAATCATCGATATCCGCTCTATTCCCCCAACGGGGAAAGTCATTTTCGGCACTACCGTGACACTTTTAAACGTGAATACGGATGAAGAGGTCCGCTATCAAATCGTGGGCGACGATGAGGCGAGTATTGCCGAGCAAAAAATTTCAGTGTATTCCCCTGTGGCGCGAGGTTTGATCTCGAAGGAAGAGGGGGATGCTGTCGTTATTCAGACGCCTTCTGGGCCCGTCGAGTATGAAATCCTGACGATCGAACATCTGTAACCCCCACTTAGACCCTCTATGACAAGGCGGTCGCGCACCAAAGCTTCAAAAGTCGCTCCGCCCTCGTAGGTCGATGAAGCTTTCTCCCGAGTCAGCTGTTAGCCGTGTCTGATGAGGTTAGAGAGATGAGGCTTGGGTGTGGCAGCCGAGCGCAAAATAAGGAACATGCCACCGACAGACTGAATGCAGGTTGCGGCGGTTATCTCTAGAATGGAGGCGATCATTTCTGAACGCTCAGCGCGATCACCGACGATCTTGATTTTGATTAACTCGTGATCAGAGAGCGCTCGGTCGAGTTCTTTCAGAAGTTGATCGGTGAGACCTTTGCCGCCCACGGTGACGATGGGCCGTAACTGGTGACCAATTGCGCGGAATCGCTTCCTGTCTTGTTGAGAGTAGGTCGCCATAGCGTTTGACCTGCCAAAAGAGGTGGGGCAGTTTACCCAAAGAAACCCTATTCAACTAGTCATATGAGCCGATCAAAATCCAGTCACGAATGGTTGAGAGAACACGAAAAGGATCCGTTCGTGCACCGGGCCCGGATCGAGGGCTATCGGTCTAGGGCAAGCTATAAGCTCCTTGAGATCGAGGAGCGGTACCAATTGTTGAGTGGTTGCCGTCGGGTCCTGGATCTGGGCGCCGCCCCAGGCGGTTGGTGTCAGGTGGTTAATCGTTTGCGCGGTGCTCAAACTGACGTGTTTGCGATCGATTTATTGCCCATGGAGCCCATTCCCGGTGTGACCTTCTTTCAAGGTGATTTCACTGAAGATGCCGGTCTTGACGCTATCAAGGGGTTTTTGAGGGATCAGCAAGCAGACCTTGTAATCTCAGATATGGCCCCCAATTTGAGTGGTATGAAGGCAGTCGATTTGCCTAAGAGCGTGGATCTCGTCGAGCTCGCAATTCACTGTGCGGACGATTTTTTGGTCAGCGGCGGTCACTTTCTTGCAAAAGCATTTGAAGGTGAAGGGATTGATACCTTGAGACGTGAGATTCGTAGGAGGTATGAGAAACAGGTTAACATCAAGCCGAAAGCGTCCAGAGGACGTTCGAAAGAGATTTATTTACTTGGATTGGGCAAAAAGCCATCAACCTCTGAAGGTTAGCGTAACCCGCCGTCCAAAATTGAACCGACGAAGTCAAAACGAGTTACCTAAAGATCGGCAAGAGTGCAATCGCATGGCCATCGGTTCATTTTGGCGGCGCTAAGAATAGGATATTAACGTGAACGATATGGGAAAAAATCTGCTGCTCTGGCTCGTGATCGCCGCCGTGCTACTTACCGTCTTCCAAAATTTCAATGTTCAGCGAGGACCTGAGGAAATCGAGTATTCGAGTTTTCTGGACCTTGTTAATCGTAACCAGGTGACGCAGGTCGAAGTTGATGGGCTTACAATTCGCGGTGAAGGCATTGATGGCCGACGCTTTGAGACGATTCAACCGCAAATCGTTGACAAGGCATTGATCGATGATTTCTTGGATCACAACGTCACCTTCAAAGGTGAGCGTCCAGAGCAGCAGAGCATTTGGACGCAACTGCTAGTGGCGAGTTTTCCAATCCTCGTCATTATTGCAGTGTTCATGTTTTTCATGCGGCAAATGCAAGGGGGTGGCGGTGGCCGCGGTGGTCCGCTTGCTTTTGGGAAGAGTAAGGCCAAGTTGCTGGGAGAAGATCAAATCAAAACGACGTTCGCTGATGTCGCGGGTGTCGATGAGGCTAAAGAAGACGTTAAAGAATTGGTCGATTTCCTCCGTGAGCCAGGTAAGTTCCAAAAGCTTGGTGGCAAGATCCCAAGGGGGACGCTCATGGTGGGCCCTCCGGGCACCGGGAAAACACTTCTCGCTAAAGCCATTGCTGGCGAGGCCAAAGTGCCCTTCTTTTCGATCTCTGGATCAGACTTCGTTGAGATGTTCGTGGGTGTCGGTGCTTCCAGGGTGCGCGACATGTTCGAGCAGGCCAAGAAAGCAACGCCTTGCATCATTTTCATTGATGAAATTGACGCAGTCGGGCGTCATCGAGGCGCAGGGCTGGGGGGTGGTCATGACGAGCGTGAACAGACCTTGAATCAGCTGCTAGTTGAAATGGACGGTTTCGATGGTAATGAAGGCATTATCGTCATCGCATCAACGAACCGGCCCGATGTCTTGGACCCAGCGCTTCTGAGGCCCGGTCGATTTGACCGCCAGGTTGTGGTTCCCCTGCCAGACCTCCGTGGGCGCGAGCAAGTATTGAAAGTCCACATGCGAAAGGTGCCTATGGCTGACGATGTGGTTGCATTTGACATTGCCCGAGGCACGCCGGGTTTCTCAGGGGCAGATCTAGCCAATGTGGTTAACGAGGCAGCGTTGTTCGCCGCGCGACAGGATGAGCGGCTGGTGTGCATGCGTCACTTCGAACAAGCCAAAGACAAGATCATGATGGGTGCAGAACGAAAGTCGATGGTCATGTCGGAGAAGGAACGTCGCAATACGGCCTACCACGAAGCGGGCCATTGTATCGTTGGTTATTTGGTGCCCGAGCACGACCCGACTTACAAGGTGACGATTATTCCTCGAGGGCGAGCACTAGGCGTCACGATGTTTCTACCCGAAGAAGACCGTTACTCAATGAGTAAGCGATCGATTGAATCTCAGATTTGCGGATTGTTCGGTGGGCGTATTGCTGAAGAACTCACTCTAGGCTTCGCAGGCGTCACCACGGGTGCTTCAAACGACATTGAGCGGGCGACACGGATGGCTCGGTCTATGGTTACAAAATGGGGGCTGTCAGAAAAACTGGGCCCGTTACAGTACGAAGAGGATGATCAAGAGGTCTTCCTTGGAAAGTCAGCGGGTAGTTCAAGATCTCATGTCTCGGCAGAGACAGCAAAGCTCATCGATGAAGAAGTTAGGCTGATTATTGATCAGTGCTATGAGACTGCACGAACAATTCTGATCGAAAATCGAGACAAGCTGGACGCGATGGTTGAGGCGCTTTTAGAGTATGAGACCATCGACCGTGGGCAGATAGATGACATCATGGCAGGTCGAACGCCGAGACCGCCATCCAACTGGAACGATGATGCACCGGATGAGCCGCCAGTCGCACCGACCGACAAAGTGTCTCAATCCGACGCCGAACCCGGTTTAGGAAATGCTCCCTCTGGCGCCTAGTTAACCTCGTGGGACCGATATCGCTCAAAGACAAGATGGCCGAAGGGCCGCTTGTCATGGGTATCCTTAATGTAACACCGGACTCATTCTCAGACGGCGGTTTGTTTTTAGATCGAGATGCTGCGCTGCGCCATGCAGAGATGATGATGGACGCAGGGGCGGATGTGATTGATATTGGCGGTGAATCCACCCGCCCTGGGGCAGGTCGAGTCTCGGAAGCAGAGGAATTGGATCGGGTGTTGCCGGTTATTGAGGCAATCAGAAAACGCTTGCCGATTGCCATCTCTGTTGACACAAGCACCGCAGCGGTGATGGCTGCTGCATTCGAATTTAATGTTGAAATCATCAATGACGTGCGAGCGCTGTCGAGGCCTGGTGCGCTGCAAGCGTGTGAGCAATCTGAAGCGCTTTTGGTCCTTATGCACATGCAAGGCACGCCGTCGACGATGCAAGACGCACCCTACTATGCGGATTTGTTTGGTGACCTTAACCAATTTTTTGAAGAGCGAATCGAGGCGTGCGCTTTAGCTGGGATTCAATCGGAACGTCTCATTCTTGATCCGGGGTTTGGCTTTGGTAAAGAATCACACCACAATTTCAGTTTGGTGGCCGGATTGCATCGATTCGCACATCACGGGCTCCCGATGATGGTGGGACTCTCGAGAAAACGCTCAATCGCTGGCATTGCGCGAGATGTTATTGCAGCATCGGTCGCAGGCCATCTGCTGGCGATTCAAGCCGGCGCGTCAATTGTTCGTGTTCACGATGTTGAGCCGATGGTGAGTGCAATCAACGTCTTGCGCGCAGTCAGAGAGTGGGAAGGCTAAGCGTTAAAATCGGTGACACGATTACCCCAAAGGGTTGAGGAAGCAGAGTATGTCACGACGATACTTCGGTACGGACGGTATCAGGGGATTGGTGGGCGAAACCCCGATGACGCCGGACTTCGTCATGAAGTTGGGTTGGGCAGCGGGTCGTGCGCTGGCAGCCGAAGGCAAAGGCACTGTATTGATCGGTAAAGACACGCGCATATCTGGCTATGTTTTCGAGTCCGCACTTGAAGCTGGGCTGGCATCGGCAGGGATGGACGTTAGGCTGCTTGGGCCGCTCCCGACGCCTGCGGTTGCCTATCTAACCCGAACTCAGAATGCAGTAGCCGGTGTGGTGATCAGTGCCTCTCACAATCCTTATCACGATAATGGCATCAAGTTTTTTTCGGCTGAAGGTAAGAAGCTCACCGATGAAATGGAATCGACGATTGAGACTTTTTTGGATCTCCCGTTTGAGATGAATACGGACTCGGGTTTGGGGAAGGTATCGAGGATCGAGGATGCTGCGGGACGCTACGCAGAATTTTGTAAGAGCACTTACCGAGAGAAACAAAAGCTTTCGGGTTTGAGAATCGTGATTGATGCTGCACACGGGGCTGGATACCGAATTGCGCCAAAGGTTTTTTCTGAGCTAGGCGCTGAGGTCTTCGCCATCGGCGTTGAGCCCGATGGCCTAAATATCAATCGCGATGTGGGGGCAACCAGTCCAAAAGCGTTAGCAGAAGAAGTGGTGGCCCGTCGGGCCGACGTGGGCATTGCGCTTGACGGTGATGGCGATCGATTGGTGATGGTAGATCACAAAGGCGTCGTTGTTGATGGGGATGAATTGCTTTTTATCATGGCTCAAGAAGAGGTGAGACAATGCCGGCAGCCGTTAGGCGTGGTGGGTACTTTGATGAGTAACCTTGGGTTAGAGCAAGGCATTGAAGGGATGGGTCTTGGGTTCGTTCGGGCAAATGTCGGTGATCGATATGTCATGCAGGAACTCGAATCTCGTGGCTGGACCTTGGGAGGGGAAAGCTCCGGGCATCTCATCTGCCTTGATCGAACCACCACCGGAGATGCGATTGTTGCGGCCTTGGCAATTCTAGGCGCGATGCGCAGTTCCGGTTCTAAGTTGTCCGAGCTGACTGAAGGGATGGTTAAGTATCCCCAACATATGATCAACGTGCCATGCCAGAATAGAGAAGACGCCTCGCATCCATCAGTTCAATCCACCGTGAGGGAAGTTGAAGCTCGACTGGGCAGTCAGGGAAGAGTCTTACTCAGGCCTTCGGGAACCGAGCCGCTGATTCGCGTGATGGTCGAAGGTGCCCATCAAACGCTGGTTGAAGAGAGCGCTCAGGTGATTGCTGATTGTGTTTCAAGTATTGGGCACTGACGCCAAAAAGACGGGCACAGAATTATCAATGCCCGTGGATGCATAACTATGGAAGTGTTTACTTGAGTCGTTACCTTATTGCCGCCAACTGGAAAATGAATGGCTCCCCCGCTTTGGTGCGAGAGATGGCTCTGGCGCTCTCATTGATGAAGCAGGCGTCACTCGATCTCGCGATCTTCCCACCTTTTCCGTTCTTGAGTGACGCGGTTAAAGCGTTTGCCGGCGTGGCCAGCGTGGGCGCTCAACATGTATCTGAGTATCACGAGGGTGCTTTCACAGGAGAAATCTCAGGCTCAATGCTGAAGGCCATAGGCGTAACGGCCGCGCTAGTTGGGCATTCTGAACGTCGGCAGCTTTATGGTGAAACCGACGCGTTGGCTGGGCAGCGCCTCGTGAACCTCGCTAAGCAGAACATCCACCCTATCCTGTGTGTGGGTGAAACCTTGGTGCAAAGAGAGGAAGCGAAAGTTGAGTCAGTCATTTTTAATCAGCTCTCTGCGTTAGACGCACTGTCTGATGGGAACGAATGTCAAACCCAACTCACCATTGCCTATGAACCGGTTTGGGCAATTGGAACGGGCCAGCAAGCATCGCCAGATCAGGCCAATGAAGTGCACGAATTTATCCGCCGTTGCATCAGAAAAAGCTATCCTAGCTTCGAGCCGGGTTTGCGGGTCTTGTATGGAGGCAGTGTAAAAGCGGATAATGTGCGGCCGTTTTTACAGCAGCCTAGCGTCGACGGGGTGCTTGTGGGTGGCGCGTCCCTCTCCGTAGATGGGTTCCTAGCGCTATGCACTGAGGCGCTTTTGGTCGATTGACAATCGGTGGATAGGCCTTTGCGCGGTGGGGTTTGCTCTGAGGGGGAGCGAGCTAAGTCTCGCACGGCAACGTTTGAATAGGCTGTGTTGAACGTTGATGCTCATTCGAAAGTGTTAGAGAGTTAAGAAGATGAATTTAGATTTATTTGAGTCGCTAGTGCTGGTTGTTCATGTCATTGCAGCCCTTGGAATTATTGGGCTGGTGTTGATTCAGCACGGTAAGGGTGCCGATATGGGATCGGGTTTTGGTGGCGGCGCTTCAAACACGGTATTCGGCAGTGGAGGTGCGGGGAATTTTCTAACCCGTATGACTACTTGGATCGCGATTGCATTTTTTTTAACGAGCTTTGGTCTCGCTTATGTTGCACGAGAGCGCTCGACTGCAGCCCTGACCGAGGGTATGCCGCAAATTGAGACGGTTGAAGAAACCGCCCAGAATGATGGCCTTGAGGTACCTGATATCTAAAAAATTGGACCGTCGAAGTGGGTGGCTCTAGATTTAGAGTCAACACTTGAGGTAAGGTCCGCATGCCCTGCCGAAGTGGTGGAATTGGTAGACACGCTATCTTGAGGGGGTAGTGGGGGAAACCCCGTGGAGGTTCAAGTCCTCTCTTCGGCACCATCTCAAAGCCCCCGATATCGGGGGTTTTTTTTGAATCGCTGAATACCTGGCGCTCAGAAAGAGTTGCCCGTAATGGTTGACCACTAATTTTTGGACCCCTATAATAGGCGCCCTTGTTGTTGCGGGGTGGAGCAGTCTGGTAGCTCGACGGGCTCATAACCCGTAGGTCGCGGGTTCAAATCCTGCCCCCGCTACCACTTTTGGAAAAGCCCCTTTAAGGGGCTTTTTGTTATCTGGTACGGGGCAGCAAGGGTCGGTTAGAAGGGTAGGTCAATCGAAGACTGGTGCGCTCTTAAGAGGTGAGCTGTACCCATTCCGAGTCACTAGGATTCGGTTGATTGAGCGGTCGATATTTACCGTTAGGTTTTGGTAAAGCGGCTCACTCGATTGAGAGTATGGTCAGCGCTCGACTTCTAGTCGGGGTGTTGAATTTAAAGTGGGCATTGATGCCCATTTTTTTTATGGGTCGTTAACCGATGCGAGAGCAGGAATTAGAGGCGCTGATCGAACCTACGGTAGAAGTTCTCGGCTTTGAGCTTTGGGGCCTTGAGATTGTTAGGCATGGGCGACGATCATTGCTTCGAATTTACATTGAAGCAGAGCGAGGGATAACGGTAGATGACTGTGCCGCTGTCAGCCGGCAAGTGTCTGGCCTGCTCGATGTGGAAAATCCGATTGAGGAGGAATATACGCTGGAAGTGTCTTCGCCTGGCATCGATCGAAGAATTTTTAAAACTAGCCAGATCCAGCGCTGTCAGGGCCAAAATGCCACTGTGCAGCTTCGTCAACCTTTTGAAGGTCAAAAAAAGTTCAAGGGAGTTTTGGTAGGACTAGAAGGCTCGGATTTAGTGTTGAGGTTGAGCGATGAGGAAGAGATTGTGTTGCCCTTTCACTCAATTGAGAGGGCAAAAGTTCAAATGCCGGAGAGAAGACTCCGGTCGGCTGAGAGTGAGTAGCTGAAAGTGAGTAATAGGTCATGAGTAAAGAAATTCTATTGGTAGTGGAATCAGTCTCCAATGAGAAGGGTGTCCCTGAGGACATTATTTTTGAGGCGCTCGAGTCTGCTCTGGCGACGGCAACCAAGAAGCGATATACCGAAGAAACGGATATCAGGGTTGCGATCGACCGAGAAACCGGCGACTACGAAACATTCCGTCGGTGGCATATCGTAGAGGACGAAGCCTACGAAAATCCTGAAGCCGAACTCACGATCGATGATGTTCTTGAGCAAGGGTTAGATCTAAACGCAGGCGATTACCACGAGATTGAAGTGGAGTCGGTTGAGTTTGGTCGAATCGCTGCGCAGACCGCCAAACAGGTCATTGTGCAAAAGGTTCGTGAGGCTGAACGAGCTCAAGTCGTTGACGCTTACATGGGTCGTGTTGGGGAACTCATCAACGGTCAAGTCAAACGCGTGACGCGTGAAGCAGTCATTGTTGATTTAGGCAACAACGCCGAGGCGATTCTCCCTCGGGAAGATTGGGTGCCCCGTGAGCTGTTTCGAGTGGGTGATCGGGTGCGAGCGTTATTAAAAGAAATTCGCCCGGAGGCGCGCGGTCCGCAGCTGGTCCTCACCCGCACAACGTCGGATGTGTTGATCGAGTTGTTTAAGATCGAGGTGCCGGAAATAGCCGATGGCGTGATAGAAATTCTGGCCGCCGCTCGGGACCCAGGGTCTAGAGCCAAGATCGCTGTAAAAACCAATGACGGTCGGATTGATCCCGTCGGCGCCTGTGTGGGTATGCGAGGCTCGCGTGTGCAGGCCGTTTCGGGCGAGCTTGGCGGCGAGCGAATCGATATCGTGCTCTGGGATGACAATGTGGCTCAGTTAGCGATTAACGCGATGGCACCCGCTGAAGTGGCCTCTATCGTTGTTGACGAGGAAACACAGAGCATGGACATCGCGGTGTCCGAGGACAATCTCGCGCAAGCCATTGGTCGGGGCGGCCAAAATGTGAAGCTGGCAAGTGAGCTCACGGGCTGGATTCTCAACATCATGACGGAAGATGAAGCGAGCGAAAAGCAAGAGGAAGAAGCTGGGCAAATCGTGACTAACTTTATGGAGCAACTCGACGTTGATGAAGATGTTGCCGTGGTCTTGCTCGAAGAAGGCTTCACGACCCTAGAAGAAATTGCCTATGTGCCCCTTGACGAAATGTTGGCAATCGAAGGGTTCGACCAAGACATCGTTGAGGAGCTGCGGTCAAGAGCAAGAAACGTTTTGACAACAAAGGAACTCGCCGACGAGGCAACACGAATTACCGAGGAGCCTCACGAGGATCTGTTGTCGATGGAAGGTATGACCACCAAGTTGGCTTATGACCTGGCGGCAATCGGCGTGGTCTCGATGGAAGATCTTGCTGAACAAGCGATCGATGACTTGATGGAGATTGACTCCATGACCGAAGAATTGGCAGGCGAAATCATTATGACGGCTCGCGCTCCATGGTTTGAATAAGACAATAGGCACGAAGGCGTAGGTGAGAGGAAGAGATTATGGCTGATACAACGGTGAAACAACTGGCGGAGATTGTGGGAACCCCCGTCGACCGTTTATTGCAGCAAATGCAGGAAGCTGGGTTGCCGCAAACCGCGCAAGAAGATGTCGTGGATGAAACACAGAAGGAATCGCTTTTAGCGCATCTTAAGCGCGCTCATGGCGAGGCCGAGGATGGTCCTAAAAAGATCACCTTGAAAAGGCGAACATTGAGCACGGTGAAGGCCGCAGGCTCTGCTGGCCGTGGTCGGACGGTCAATGTTGAGGTGCGCAAGAAACGCACCTATGTCCGTCGAGAAGAAGCGGCGCCCTCCCCTGACGAGGTGGTTGCCACAACTAGCCCCGCGCCAGAACCAGTGATCGAAGAGGTCGTTGCGAAGAAGCCTGAACAGCTTGATCCAGAAGCCATTCGCCGAGCAGCACATTTAGCAGCGGAAAAAGAGGCGGAGATTAAACGGCAAGAAGCCCAGGAGCGGGCCGCAAAGGCGAAGGCAGAAGAGGAAGCCCGCGCCAAGAAGGCAGCGGAAGAGGCAGCGAAAGCATCTAAAGCCAAAGGCGGTGACGCGAGCAAAGAGGGTGACGAGCGCGCTGGCTCCCGAAAAGATAAGCGCGATCGCAAAGAGATCGACGTTGACGAGATTCAAGAGAAAAAAGCAAAGCACGGAAATCGCAAGAAGCGCGTTGAAGAGCTTTTCGTTGAGGAGGTTGATGAGCTCCTTGAGGAGGATGACGCCGAAGTCGCCACGTCCAATACGCTAGGGCTAGGTGACAATCTTCGATCTAAGCGCGCAGCCGCACCCAAGGCTGCAAAGACCCATGAGTTCAAAGCGCCAACAAAAGATATTGTGCGTCAAGTTGAGCTCGCGGACGCCATCACGGTTCAGCAGTTATCACAGAGGATGTCAGTCAAAGCAAACGACGTGATTAAAACACTGATGAATTTAGGCGTGATGGCCAACGTGAATGCGCCAATAGATCAAGAGACAGCGGCCCTCGTAGTTGAAGAGTTTGGTCATGAGGTCAAATTGATTGACGCCAACAGCGTTGAGAAAGACCTTGAAGAGGCGCTTGTATACGACGCTGCGCCTGAACCCAGAGCGCCAGTTGTGACGGTGATGGGGCATGTTGATCACGGTAAGACGTCGCTACTCGACTATATTCGAAAAACGCAGGTTGCAAGCGGCGAAGCGGGCGGTATTACCCAGCATATTGGCGCTTATCGAGTCGCGACCGATCATGGCGAAATCTGCTTCATTGATACGCCAGGTCACGCGGCTTTTACAGCAATGAGGGCTCGCGGAGCGACGTCAACCGATATCGTTATTCTGGTGGTTGCTGCTGATGATGGCGTCATGCCGCAAACCGAGGAGGCGGTTCAGCACGCACGCGGCGCTGGTGTCCCTTTGGTCGTGGCGGTAAACAAAATGGACAAAGAAGGTGCCGACCCCGATCGCGTAAAAAACGAACTTGCAGCAAAGGAAGTGATTCCAGAGGAGTGGGGCGGAGACACGCAATTTATCCCTGTCTCTGCGCTGACCGGCGAGGGCGTCGATCAGTTGCTTGAAGCGGTGCTCTTGCAAGCGGAGCTCTTGGAATTAACCGCGGTTGAGGACGGGCCTGCGCAGGGCGTCGTGATTGAGTCACGCCTGGATAAAGGTAAGGGGTCGATTGCAACGTTGCTGATTCAAAACGGTACGCTCAAACAGGGCGATATTGTCGTGGCCGGTGAGCAATACGGTCGAACGCGAGCGATGACCGACGAAAATGGTCAGCCGCTGAAAATGGCGGGTCCAGCGACGCCCGTTTCTATTCTAGGTCTCGATGGCACACCTGCTGCTGGCGATCAGTTTGTTGTGACGAAGGACGAAAGGTCTGCCCGGGAAGTCGCGGAATTCAGACGAGATAAGAGCAAGAGTGAGCGAATGGCCTCGCCAACGGTCTCACTTGATAATTTGCTCGCCAGCTTTGGAGGCGATGAGGCCCAGGCACTGAACATCGTTGTTAAGGCGGATGTGAGAGGGTCGCTTGAAGCCATTGTGTCCGCGCTCAATGACTTGGGTAATGATGAGGTGAAGGTCAACGTCGTGTTTTCAGGCGTTGGGGGCTTGTCAGAAACAGACATTAACTATGCGGTCACAGCGAAGGCGGTGGTGTTTGGATTCAACGTTCGAGCGGACAATCAAGCGAAACGATTGGTTGAAAAGGAAGGCATTGATCTTCGTTATTACAAGGTCATTTATGACCTGGTAGATGATGTAAAAGCTGCACTGTCAGGAATGCTCGCCCCTGAAGTTCGTGAGGAAATTGTGGGTATTGCTGAAGTTCGTGACGTTTTTGATAGTAAAAAGTTTGGTGCCATTGCCGGCTGTATGGTGGTGGAGGGAACCGTATTCAGAAGCAAGAAGATTCGAGTGCTTCGAGACAATGTTGTGATTTATGAAGGTGAGCTCGAAAGCCTGAGGCATTTCAAAGATGAAGTGGAGTCAGTGCGAAGCGGAACTGAGTGCGGAATCGGGGTCAAGAATTACAACGACGTTCGCGTAAGAGATCAAATCGAAGTTTTTGACACCAAAGAGGTCGCTCGAGCGCTATAGCTCGCTGAAGAACGATGCACGCTGGATTTAGCCGAGTTGATCGTGTCGCAGACCAGATCCAAAAGGAATTGGCGATCGCAGTTCAGAGAGAGTTAAAAGATCCCAGACTGGGCATGGTAACCATCAGCGATGTTGAGGTCTCAAAGGACTTCTCTTACGCAGATGTGTTTTTCACTGTCTTCCCTGAAGATCGTGCCGAACAAACAGCACTTTTGTTGAGTAACTCTTCAGCATTCCTTCGTAAGTGGCTCGGTCGCGCGATGAAAACTCGAACGACGCCCAAGCTCCGATTTCACTTCGATGACAGTCTAGTGACTGGGAGTAGAATCGATCGAGCCTTACGCGAATCTAGGCCCGTGAGCGAGCAAGAGTAACCCAGGTTGGGAAGACGAAGACCAAGAGGCCGGTTGGTTAACGGCATATTGTTGCTGGACAAACCAGCAGGAATAACGTCAAATGGCGCGCTCCAACAAGCCAAGCGGCTATTTGATGCCGCAAAAGCTGGTCACACGGGCAGTTTAGACCCCATCGCGACAGGCGTGCTTCCCATTTGTTTCGGCGAGGCAACGAAGTTTTCTCAGTATTTGCTCGATGCAAATAAACGCTATGAGACAACGATCAAGTTGGGTGTGAAGACGACCACTGGCGACAGCGAAGGCGAGGTGATCGAGGAACGAGACGTTCCTAAGCTAGATCGAGAGACCATTGATGCGTGTCTCGAGACATTTAGAGGAGAGATAAAACAAGTCCCTTCGATGTACTCAGCCATCAAAAAGGACGGCCAGCCACTTTATAAATTAGCGAGACAAGGGATCGAAGTAGAACGACAGGCAAGAGACATCAATATTTATAGCTTAATGCTCTCAGCGTTTGACGAGACGACGCTCAATCTAGATGTCCATTGCTCAAAAGGGACCTATATCCGGTCACTCGCGGAAGATATTGGTGAGTTACTGGGATGTGGCGCCCACGTGATCGCGCTCAGGAGAACGGGCGTTGGCGCATTCGATATCGCTGACACGGTTGATTTTAACGCCGTATCGCGGGCAAGCGGCGGTGATGCACGAGCTTTGGATGGTTTGTTGAGGCCCGTGGAAGAAGCGGTTTCGGCAATGCCCAGCGTGACGCTATCGACTTTGTCGGGTGCTTACTTGCTTCAGGGGCAGCCGGTGCAAGTCGCCAACGCACCCAGGGATGGACTGGTTCAACTGTTTCAGTCGTCAGGAGACCATGATCAATTCATAGGAATTGGTGAGGTGCTTGATGACGGAAGGATTGCGCCGCGGCGACTTCTCGCGGCGCAAACTTAAGAGGGTGTCTGCAAATATGCGCGGACATGCCTTAAACACAAAGGAAGTAAAACCAAAAGTTGCTTTCGAGCAACGGCATATTAAAAAGGAAACTAAACATGGCGTTATCTAACGAAGAAAAAGTTGCGATCGTAAAAGAGTACGGTTCATCCGAAACGGACACTGGGTCCCCGGAAGTTCAGATTGCATTGCTCACAGCCAACATCAACAAGCTCCAAGCGCATTTCCAAGATCACAAGCATGATCACCATTCACGAATAGGACTCCTTCGAATGGTGAGCCAACGTCGAAAATTGTTGAACTACTTGATGAGAAAAAATGCGGACCGATATGCCGATGTGATCAAGCGGCTTGGCTTGCGTCGATAAGTGCTGGATTTAAATCGGAGAAAAGTGTGAATCCAATTCAAAAGAAATTTCAATACGGCGACCACGAAGTCGTCCTAGAGGCCGGGCGCATTGCGCGTCAGGCGACCGCATCGGTCCTCGTGACCATGAATCAAACTTCAGTGTTGGTCTCTGTGGTTGGGCGTAAAGAAGCGAACCCTAATCAGAGCTTCTTCCCACTGACGGTCAATTACGAAGAAAGAGCCTACTCTGCAGGGAAGATTCCAGGTGGATTTTTCAAGCGTGAGGGTCGACCTTCGGAGAAGGAGACCTTGACGTCTCGATTGATCGATCGACCCATCAGGCCACTCTTCCCGAAAGGGTTTATGAATGAAGTTCAGGTCACCTGCCAGGTTGTGTCAGCAGAAAAGGATATTGATCCGGATATTCCAGCGATGATCGGTGCCTCAGCAGCATTGGCACTATCAGGGATTCCTTTTGCCGGCCCTATCGGGGCGGCAAGGGTCGGGTTCACTCGCGAGGGCTACTTACTAAACCCTAGCATTTCCCAATTGGCTGACTCCTACCTTGACATGGTGGTTGCGGGCACCGATGCAGCGGTTCTTATGGTGGAATCAGAAGCGAAAGAACTCACCGAAGATCAAATGTTGGGTGCAGTTTTATTCGCGCATCAAGAAATGCAGGTGGTTATCCAAGCCATCAACGAATTCTGTGAGGCGGTCGGGGTTGACGCTTGGGATTGGACACCCGAGCCCGTGAATCAAGCCTTGCTGGATGCTATGACGGAAGCTTGCGGGTCCAAGTTGGCTGAAGCCTATCAGATCAGTGAGAAGCTCAAGCGACAAGATGCGGTGGCTGCGCTTCGGGATGAAGCGGTGGGTCAATTTGCAGTTGAAGGTGGGCCTGCACAAGACGAAGTCTCAGATATTTTTGGGAAGATAGAGAAGAAAACGGTTCGTCGAGCCATCATTGATGGACAGCCACGTATTGATGGTCGTGACACCAAAACCGTCAGAGACATTCGTGTTGAAGTCGGCGTCCTCGCGAGAACTCACGGATCTGCGCTCTTTACGCGGGGTGAAACTCAAGCATTGGTCACGACCACCCTAGGTTCGATGCGAGACGCGGCGATTATTGACGCCTTGCAAGGGTCTTATCGAGACACCTTTATGCTGCACTACAATTTTCCCCCCTATAGTGTCGGTGAAACCGGTTTTGTAGGCGGGCCCAAGCGTCGGGAGATCGGTCATGGTCGCTTGGCTCGACGAGGGATTGCCGCGGTGCTGCCGAAACCCGAGGACTGGCCTTATACAACGCGCGTTGTGTCCGAAATTACGGAATCTAATGGGTCGTCTTCTATGGCCTCGGTGTGTGGTGCCAGTTTGTCTCTGATGGATGCCGGGGTCCCCTTGAAAGCGCCTGTCGCGGGTGTTGCGATGGGTCTCGTACTTGAGGACGATGGTTTCGCCGTGCTGACCGATATCCTGGGTGATGAAGATCACCTCGGTGATATGGACTTCAAAGTCGCTGGAACAGAAACGGGTGTGACCGCGCTGCAAATGGATATCAAGATCCAAGGTATCACCGAGCAAATCATGGAATCCGCCTTGGGTCAGGCTCGGGACGCGCGTCTTCATATCTTGGGTGAAATGAACAAGGTCATTGGCCGGTCGCGAGAAGCCGTCTCAGACACAGCGCCTTCGATGATTACCATGAAGGTTGACTCAGATAAGATCCGTGATGTCATTGGTAAGGGTGGCGCAACCATTCGTTCAATTACCGAAGAATCAGGCGCCTCAATTGATATCGACGATAACGGCACCATTACGATCTTTGGGGAAGGAGCAGAGTCTAGAGATAAAGCGGTAGCTTTGATTGAAGGTATTGTGGCCGAGGCTGAAGTTGGCCAGATCTACACAGGCAAAGTTAACAAAATCGCCGATTTTGGCGCTTTCGTGAACATTCTTCCGGGTAAGGATGGATTAGTGCACATTTCTCAGATCGCCAAGGAGCGTGTCGAGAAAGTGTCGGATTACTTGACGGAAGGGCAGGAGGTTCGCGTCATCGTGCTTGATGTTGAACGAGGTCGAATCAAGCTCTCGATGAAGGAAGTCCCGGAAGAGGCAGCGCAGGAAGAATCTGAGAGTTCCGAGACGCAATCGGAATCATCTTCTGAGGAGATTGCATCTGAAGCCCCGGCGGTAAGCGATACGGGGCCAGAGGTTGCTGAGGCTGAAGCGTCAGACTCAGCCTCAATTCAAGCGGAGTCAGAGGCCGCGACAGAAGTTGAGCCAGTAGAGGAAGTTGCGCCGGAAACCGAATCGGACGACACACGTCAAAGTTAGATTTGGTATCCCGAGTCTGGAACTAAAAAGGGGCGCGACCAGCGCCCTTTTTTATGTTTGCGCGGTCGGACTATTTTCGATCAAATCTTCAACCACGCTGGGATCTGCCAAGGTGCTGGTGTCGCCCAGTTGATCGAGCGCATTTTCAGCGATCTTGCGCAGAATGCGCCTCATAATTTTTCCTGATCGGGTCTTGGGAAGGGCTGGCGCCCACTGCAGGATGTCTGGCTTCGCGATCGCACCAATTTCCTTGCGGATCATTTGCTCTAATTCACTTTTGAGTTCGGGTGTTCCCTCGATGTCTTGCATGAGGGTCACAAAGCAATAAATTCCTTGTCCCTTCACATCGTGGGGGTAGCCGACGAC
>Ga0255770_10000591_pt1 | contig 33760 bp, 30 predicted proteins | sample 071ome_22_FD_179968 | JGI IMG/M metagenome (GOLD analysis project Ga0255770, IMG submission 179968) | Coastal salt marsh microbial communities from the Groves Creek Marsh, Skidaway Island, Georgia - 071404AT metaG (version 2) | ecosystem: Environmental > Aquatic > Marine > Intertidal zone >...
ATGACGAACTTGGTGTTCTTCTCACCCGGGCCGGCAAATACCAGGCCAGTGGCAGACATCAAGACGGTGGAAATAACAGCAAAAACCGGTTTCTTGTTCATCAGTGGAACGCCTCTTGTGAGCACCTTGAGAACGCCTCTTATGAGCAACTTGAATATGAGCAACTTTGGGACACTGAACACCCTTTACGGGTGAATTGCGTGGATCCTAGAGAGGCGTTACAAGCGCAACAATGGGAATTTTTCCCGACCTCCCGGCAACCACCCGACACATATTGACGTCATTTTCTTCAAGACAGGCACGGAAGTCCTTGGGTAGTATGTGCGAGGGATTACCCACAACAACAAAAACACCATAAGCACAGACGGCAGGACTGTCGTCACATCAGCTGGGGGAAAACATGATCAACGGCCCGAAAACCCTGCAAGCCCGCTTGCGCCCTATCCTGCTCGGCATCACCACCCTCCTCGTGTCAGCCCTGTCAGCAGCATTGCTGGCACAGGCGCTACCCGGGGATATTCATCCTGACACGCTGTCGCGGCTGCCCCCGGTTGACCGGGAACAACTCGACGATTACGGCAAGTCGGTCTATGACCGGGTCGTTGGTCGCTATCCCACCGGCCCCATCACCGGCCCGGCCTCCTTTTCGCCCCACATGCCGCGGGTGGCTGACGGCATGGACCTGATCAACCAGTACCTGCGCATTGACAGCGTCATCGGCCGCGACAATATCGAAACCGCCATCCTGGTCGCCGCGCGCTTCTTCGATCAGCAATACGAATGGGCTTCTCACGAACCGGCAGCTCTCAGCGCCGGGGCTCCGCAGGCCGCTGTCGACGCCATCAAGTTCAACCGCCCCACCGATGGCCTGCCCGCGGAATCGGCCATGATCATTCGCTTTGGCCGGGAATTACTTGAGGAAAATCATGTCTCTAGCGCCACCTGGGCGGAGTCTGTGTCACTGTTCGGACAACAAGGCACACTGGAAATCGCTGCCATCATGGGGGATTACGCCATGGCCGCCATCATTCTCAACGCGATTGACCAGCAGGTGCCAGATAACCGGCCTGCCAGGATGCCCATCGAATAAACCGGGCTGGCGCGTCAGGGACCCTCGTCACAACCGTTCACGGTCGTTGAACCCGGACGCGCCCTTCTGTATCATCCCTGTGATACAGAAGGAGCCGCCATGAAACTTGTTCTCGACAGCGATGCCGCCACCCCGGTTTTTCAGCAGATCATTGACCAGATCCATTTCCAGATTAATACCGGCGAACTCAAGCCCGGCGACAAGCTGCCCAGCATTCGCACCCTGGCCGCCGAGCATGACCTGGCCACCAATACCGTCGCCAAGGCGCTGCGCCAGCTCGAATTCCGGGGCCTGATCACGGCCCAGGAACGCAGCGGCTACCATGTCTCTGGGGCGGCCGATAATGCCAGCCGCTACCAGGCCCGCGGGGTGTCTTCCGACAAGACCGAGGTCCACAACGTTGTGGATAACCTCGATCACGGCCTGTTCAGCAACGCCTTCTGCAAGATCACCGAGGATTACCTCACCGGCAACCCGGAACAGTGCAATGTTATTCATGCCGATGGCAGTGGCACCAAATCCATCCTGGCTTACCTGGCCTACAAGGAAACCGGCAATACGGATGTGTTCCATGGCATTTCCCAGGATTCCATTGTCATGAACCTGGACGACCTGCTCTGCGTCGGCGTCAACGGCCGCATCTTGATTTCCAATACCGTCAACCGCAACGCCCTCAACTGCCCGGGCGAAGTCGTTGGCGCCCTCATTGCCGGCAGCGAGCACTTTCTCGCCAGGTTACGCGAGGTTGGGGTGAACATTTATTCCGGCGGCGGCGAAACTGCCGATGTCGGCGACCTCACCGGCACACTGGTAGTCGACAGCGTGGCGGTGTCGGTCATGAAGAAAAAGGACGTGATCACCGGTGACGGTATCCAGCCCGGCCTGAGTATTGTTGGGCTCTCCTCCACCGGCCAGGCCACGTACGAAGAGCGTGAAAACAGCGGCATGGGCAGCAACGGCCTGACCAGCGCCCGGCATGACATGCTCAGCCATTACTACGCCGAAAACTATCCCGAATCCTGGGATGCCAACGTCGACAAGAGCCTGATGTACTGCGGCCCTTACAAACTGGAAGATCCCCTGCCCCATTCCTCCATGACGGTCGGGGAAGCCCTGCTCAGCCCGACCCGGACCTATGCCCCGGTCATCTACAAGCTGCTGGATGAACACGCCGGTGTCATCAAGGGGCTGATCCACTGTTCGGGCGGCGCTCAGACCAAATGTATGAAATTTGGCCGTGTCGCCGATGGCCAGAGCGTGCATTTCATCAAGGACAACCTCTTTCCCACTCCGCCGGTGTTCAACGCCATTCAAGCCGCCTCGAAAACTGAGTGGAAGGAAATGTACAAGGTCTTCAACATGGGACACCGTATGGAGGTGTACTGTGATCCGGCCGATGCCGACACCGTCATCAACGCCGCCGCCCATTTCGGTATCGCTGCCCAGGTCATCGGGCGCACCGAGGCCAGTGGCAACGGTCCGCGGCTCACGCTGTCCCATGACGGGCAGACATTCAAGTACCAGGGGTAAAGCCTTCACACGGCGCCGGTCATGAAGCACTATCCCGTCAGGCAAGACTCTTCCGGGGGCGGCTTCGGGCCGCAAGCAACATCATGAAAAAAGTATCACTGGACGGCAGGAAAGACTGGAACAACGCATGGTATGACACCGAATCCACCGGTGGCCGGTTTGAGCGTCATGACTCCTTGTTCCGCAACTGGATAACGCCAAACGGTGAACCGGGCCCCTGCGGTGCCGGTGGCTTTGAGCCCGAAGCCGGCCGCTATCATCTCTTCATCTCCCTGGCGTGTCCGTGGGCGCATCGCACGCTCATCACGCGCAAATTGAAGCACCTCGATGACATCATCACTGTGTCAAATTCGAACAGCTACATGGGACCGGACAGCTGGACCTTTGAACCCGACGCCGGACGGATTTTTTCAGGTGAGGGTGACGATGACGAATACATCGAATATCTGTATGAACTCTATCGCCTGGTCGATCCCGACTATGACGATCGTGCCACGGTCCCGGTGTTGTGGGACAAGAAGCGCCAGACCATCGTCTCCAACGAATCAGCCGAGATCCTGCGCATGTTCAACAGTGCGTTCAACGACCTCATCACCGATGACGAGATGCGCCAGCGCGATTTTTCCCCGGCCCATCTGCGCCAGGATATCGATACGCTTAACCACTGGATCTATCCCAACGTCAACAATGGCGTTTACAAATCCGGCTTTGCCACGACGCAGGAAGCGTATGAAGAAGCCGTCATCCCCCTTTTCAAGACCCTCGACAAGCTGGAGGGTATGCTTGCCGACAAGCGCTTCCTGCTTGGAGACAAGCTGACCGAGGCCGACATTCGCCTGTTCCCCACCCTGGTGCGTTTTGATTCGGTCTACGTCAGCCATTTCAAATGTGCCCTGCGCCGCATAGTCGACTATCCCAATCTGTGGGCGTACACCCGTGATATCTACCAGTTGCCCGGCATCAATACGACCGTGGACATTGATTACAACAAGGCGCACTACTACGGCAGCCACGACACGGTGAACCCCCACCTCATCATTCCCGTTGGACCGGCTATCGACTTCTCCACGCCGCACGACCGCGAAAAACTGGCGCAGGATAAATCGCCCTTCTGAGAGGCAGGAGACAGGAGGAAAGAGGCAGGTAAAGACTCGTCGAACCTGCGGATAATTTACTGGTATACGCTCAAGAGCTGATATTTAAATCTTCTTCTGGAGAAAATGATGCATGGATGGTGAACGTGTTGTTACCTGACTCTTTCCTCCTGCCTCCTGCCTCCCTACAATACGCCCTCCTTCCAACCCCCAGACCTGAACGGCGCCAAATCGAAAGCCGTGGATATCCGGCTATGGTGAAAGATTGGCAATACAACCCGACCACCCTTGGGGTGTTGCTGCGTATGGCGGTCCCGATGGTCGTGTCGCAGGGGGCTTTTGCGCTGATGATCTTCACCGACCGCTGGTTCATGGCGCAGCTGAGTCCCACCCACATGGCCGCCACACTGGGCGGTGGCGTGGCCTGGTATTTCACGCTCTCGCTGTTCAACGGCATTCTCTCCTATGCCACGGCCATGACCGCGCAATACCTCGGTGCCGGCGACCTGCACAAATGTTCGCGTGTGATCTCCCAGGGCATACTGATGTCGCTGGCCTGCATTCCGATCTTCTTGGTCGTCGGCGGCATTCTGAAAAACATGTTTGCCTGGATGGGCCATGCCGATGAACTGCTGGCACTGGAAGAAACCTATTACGTCATCATGACCGGGTTCAGCGTGCTCATGCTGATTCGCACCTGCCTGTCCTGCTTTTTCTCCGGCATCGGGCGCACCAATGTGGTCATGTTCTGTGATGTGGCCGCACTCATCTTCAACGTGCCCCTGACCTGGGCCCTGGTGTTCGGACATCTCGGCCTGCCGGCCATGGGCATCGCCGGTGCCGCCTACGGGTCGGTGCTGAGCATGGTGTTTGCCATCGTGCTGTACGGCGCGTTCTACCTGGCCCGGGACAACCGCGAAAAATTCGCCATTGCGCAATCGCTGGTGTTTGACAGGGGCATTGCCCGGCGCTACCTGCGCCTGGGCTTTCCGTCGGGGATGGAAATGTTCATGAACATCGCCGCCTTTAACCTGTTCCTGCTCATGTTCCAGTCTTATGGCATCGTTGCGGCGGCTTCGGCTACTATCGTCTTTAACTGGGACATCCTGTCCTTTGTGCCTCTACTGGGTCTGAACATTGCAGTCATGAGCATGATCGGCCGTTTTGTCGGTGCACGAGACATGACCCGGACCAACGAAGTGACCTCCGCCGGCTACATCCTTGGCCTGGGGTATTCGCTGGTCCTGGCGACCTGCTTCATCGTGTTTCGCAATACCCTGGTGGATGTCTTCATCTTTCACGACGACCAGGCCGACGCCATTCGCCAGCTGTCACGCTATATGATGGTCGGCCTGGGAATATACGCGTTTTGCGAGGGTGTGCTGCAGGTTGCCGCCGGCGTCCTGCGGGGTGCCGGTGATACCCAGTGGGTGATGCGCGCCTCAGTCACCCTGCACTGGAGCATGCTGGTGATGGAGTACTTCATCATCAAGGTGTGGGACTTCGGCCCGCGCGTGGCCTTCCTGGGCTTTGTCGGCATGGTGCTGGCCATCTGCCTGGTGTTCCTAGCCCGTCTATGGGGCAACAAGTGGCGCGATCCGGAACGGCTCGACACCGTCATGGCGGAATAACGGTGATCCTGATCTGGGCCAAGAGCTAGCCAACCGGAATTCGCAGCACGACGATAACCCCTTCATCCTCGATCAGGTTGTCGGCATAGACGAAGCCACCGTGATACTCAGCGATCATGCGGGCGATGTGCAGCCCCATACCCAGGTGTGGTTGCTTCTTCTTCCCTTCAGGGCGCACCGAGACCATGGAATCGAATATCCGATCCTTCATGTCGTGATCCAAGTAGGGCCCTGAATTGGCCACACTGACGATGGCTTCGTCGTTGTCTTCGTAGCATGCCACCCGAATCGGTTTATCCGGATAGGAAAATTCCACCGCGTTGGCCACCACCTTGTCCATGAACTGGGCGATATAGTCGGCGTTGCCCATGATGCGCACCGGCTGCAGGGAAATCTTGGTTTCAAATTCCACGTGCGGGTAAATCTGCTGATATTCCTGCACGCAGGCATCGATGACTTTGGTGAGGTCGGTTTCTTCCTTGTCGGAAGACTGCAGGATCTGCTCCAGGCGCGAGGCCTCGCTCATGTTAGTGAGAATGAGATTGAGCCGGGTAATGCCTTCTTCCGCGCGCTGGATATAGACTTGGGCGTCTTCTTCCTGCGTCACCATGGCAAGGTTCTCGAGAGACGAGCGCACCACGGTGACCGGTGTGCGCAACTCATGGGACAAACGGGATGACATGTTTTCCAGGTAATGGGTGTACTGGCTCAGGCGATCGACAATGCCGGCAAATGAGCGCGATAGATCACCCAGCTCATCGGCACTGCGCGAAGGCATGATGGTGTTGGAAATGCGACCGGCATCATCGATGATTTTCTCCGCCTGGTACGCCAGGCCGCGAATTCTTCCCGACAGACTGGTGGCAAACAGGAACAATGCCGCCATGGTAAAGACCAGGATGCCCAGCATGGTGTCGAACAGGGTTTCCAGGGCCTGGTTGCGGAAGGTGCGGATGCCGTTCATGTTCTGGTCGACGATCACGGCACCGAGAATTTCATCGCCATCCACAATCGGATAGGCCGCTTCCAGAATGCGGGTGACAGTGTCCTCCCCTTCGCCGACTTCCTCGCTGTACACGGTGCGGTAGCGTGTGGTGGCCTGTCCGGTCAGCGCCGGAATCAGGTGATCGCCATCCACGACGCCACCCTGGTACAACTCGTCTACGAATTCCGTCGTGGGTTGGGTCAGGACCTGGTGATACAGGGGATGCAAGATATTGTCCTCCAGCCAGCCAAGCACGCCGGTATTCACCGGCTCTTCCTCGGCCAGAATCAGGCCGGTGGCGGTGCGAATGTCGCCGACACTGAGCAGCACGCGCTGGCTGCGATCCACCACCTGCACCCGGGAGTTGGTGTGCCCCATGCCGGCCACGATACGGTCAATTTCCGGGGTCGGACGCCGCAGGGTGCCCAGCTCCTCCGGATGATCCATGCCGGAAGTCGACACGATCGCTGCTATTGAGCGGCTGTCGGCATTGTCGACATCATAGACCGCCAGACCCAGCTTGCTGCCTACCATGTCGATCGGCATCTGCAGTTCGACTTCATACCCCTCAGGAATGCTGCGCCAGCGACCGCTGATACGGGGTTCGTACATCAGGGCCGAAATGTCGGTGATGTCGTTACCGATGCGAAAGGGATAGATGATTTTGTCGTTGTAGGGGGCAATCGCATAGCGCTCGAACACGCCATCGCGATTGACCACGGACAACCTGAGTGAATCACTGCGGTCCACCCGCAGCCCGGCGGAATCACGAAAGACCACCTGTTCATCAAGAACGCGGAAGTAGATAAACAGGGAGCGGTTGTTCTCGCCCAGCATGAGCCGGAAGCTGAGCGGATCACCCAGACTTTCCTGACCACGAAAACTGGAGAGCTGGTTTTCTGGGTTCGGAATCAGACTGGATTCGCGGTAATGCTGTTCGTATTGCTGGTAGTCCTGCCAGTCACTGAGACTGTCATCCTCCAGGCTGAGCGGATAGACCACCGGGTAGACATACAGGTCCTGCCCGCTTTCGGCGCGGCTGTAACTGCTTTCGTTAAACAGTTCCGGGCGTTCACTGAGCGCCGTGGCCAGTGCGGCAGCAGTGCCCAGCACGGTCTGTTCCTGGCCGCGGCTGAGGTACTCCTCCATTTCCAGGATGTAGCGATTGCCCAGCCAGGGGATGACCAGCAGCAGGCTCGACAGCAGGACCAGCTTGAAGCGAATGCTGAAGACATGTCTGAATACGTTGGGCATGGCGGTACCGGTCAGCTGCCCCAGCGGTAGCCCATGCCGTACACGGTATCGATGCAGTCGAAATTCTCATCGGCCTGGATGAACTTCTTGCGCATGCGTTTGACGTGAGATGTGATGGTGCTGTTGTCGACGAAGATCTTGGATTCCTGCATCAACGCATCACGGCTTTTGACATGGCCAGGATATTTCACCAGGGCATGCAGCATCCAGAATTCGGTCACGGTGAGCGGAATGGTTTCCCCCTTCCATGTCACGCTCAGCCTGCTCAGGTCCATGACGAGATCACCGCGCTCCAGCAGGCTCTCCGGCGCTGTCGGCTGCCCCATGGCATCTTGACGCCTGAACAGGGCCGCGATGCGTGCGGTCAGGTGTGGCAGGGAAATATCCTTGGTCAGGTAATCATCCGCGCCCATGCGCAAACCGCTGACCGTATCAAAATCATTGTCACGTGCGGTCAGGAAAATAATCGGCAGCGTCCCGGACTGGGAGCGCAGCGACTGGCACAACAGGAAGCCGCCATCGATCTCATCTTCCAGCCCGATATCGATGATCGCCAGATCCGGCAGGCGGGTGGCAAAGGCCTCCTGTGCCTTGCGCCGGTTCGGGTAGGTGGACACGTCATAGCCCTGCTTGCGCAGGACATCCGCGTAGTTCTCCCGAATGGCAGCTTCGTCCTCGACAATGGCGATACGTTTACTCATACAAATTCCAACACCTTGTTGAACAGGCTAACTCACTGATTTTTCGTCTGATTTGCTCATGACTGGCGCAAGGATACCGGAAATGCCCTGGCGAATGCAGTGATAAACCCCGCTTCAGGGCAAATGCCCTTTTTCCGCCATATTTGATCAGCACCCCGCCCCTTTTTCTCCCCGGCGTTGCTAGACACAGGCCCTTTAATAAGCAACCAGGTTGAAACGTTCCCGCTGACCCCGGGACAACACTGTCTGACAACTGTTTTCACAAGGAGAAAACCATGAAAAAAGCCACCACACTGTCTCGCACATTGCTGTCTGCCCTGTGCAGCCTGACGCTGCTCTCTACCACCGCCCCGGTCTTTGCGGAAGACAACCAGGCGCTGGTCAGTGACAAGGAAAAAATGCGCCATGAAACCACCGGTGTGCTCGGGGGGGCAGTGATTGGCGGCCTCGTGGGTGGACCGATCGGTGCCGTGCTCACCGCCGGCTTTGGGGCCTGGGTCAGTGATCTGACTATCGCGAAAAAGGAAAATTCCCTGATGGCCGCCTCCCTGGACGAACAGCGAGAGGCGTTTCTGGCGCTGCAGGCCGAGTACCGCGCCCTGGAAGCCCGATACCTGGTGACCAGCCGCGATGTGCAGGCAGCACGCATTCGTCATGCCAGTTTTGAGGCGCAGGCCCGTGAGCAAACAGTCTGCTGTGGTGACAGTGAGTTGTCACTGCATTTCAAGACCGGCTCCGCTGATATCGAGCCGTTGTATGACAGCAAACTGAACGAATTTGCCGCCCTGGTAAAAAAAATGCCGGAAGCGGTTATCGAGATTACCGGCCATGCTGATCGCCGCGGTGAAGACGCCAGCAACCTGGCGCTGTCACAACGTCGCCTCCAAGCCGTGGAAAAACGCTTACGCAATCTGGGTGTGCGCAGTCGCGGCATACAGACCAGCGCTTTTGGCGAAAGCCGTCCGGTCAGCGCGACTGACAATTTTGAAAACAATTTCTTTGACCGCCGTGTCGTCGTGAAGGTTGTCTCGCCAGACAACGGCATGCTGACACGGGCTGACGACTGATTCACTCCTGGCACAGCTGATGCCAGTCCGACTCCAGAGAGGAACGCCACTCATGAACGACCTGCACCTGATCACCGGGAACAAGAATTTCTCACCCAGTTCACTGCGCCCCTGGCTTCTTTTACAGGAAACGGGAATTCCCTTCACGGAAATTGCCATCGACCTGTTCCGCAGCGACTCGGCGGAAAAACTCGGGATATATTCGCCTTCACTGAAAGTGCCTGTCCTGATTCATGACGGCATCAAGGTCTGGGATTCCCTGCCTATCTGCGAGTACCTGTCGGAGACCTTTCTGGAGAACCGAGGCTGGCCGAGCCATCTGAAGAAACGCGCCGCAGCTCGGTCGGTAGTGGCTGAACTGCACAGCGACTTCCAGCACTTCAAACGTGAGTGGCCCATGAACTGCACGCTACAGGTGAAGATGAAACCGGACGAAAAGCTGGAACAGGAAATCTGTCGACTGGACGCCATCATGTATTGCTGCCGCCGCAAGTACGGTGACGGCGGCAAATACCTGTTTGGCCAGTTTTCCATCGCCGACTGCTTCCTAGTACCGGTAGCCATCGCCTTGCGCGCCTATGGTGCCGAGCTGAGCTGGAAAACCAACCTCTACATAGACACCCTGCTCGCCAACCCCCACCTGCAGTGGTGGCTGGAACAGGCGCAGCAGGAACAGGAAATCCAGCCGCTGGAAAAAGCCAGCTGACTGGCAAGCCGCATACCTGATACTGGATTGCAAAGGGTGGGAGGGTCGGCAGGAACTGCCGCTGTTGTCTGAAAACGTGTTGACCTTGAGCTGCGATGATTTGGCCCCCGGTACTGCAAATACCGGGCTTTTTTTACCTGCTTAGTGCGCAGCAATCGTGAATGACGGACCGTTTTCGCTCCACTTGCTGGGCTTTTCAATCGGCGTGAGGACCTGGGTCGTGCGAATGGCAGGCGCCAGGAGAGGCCTGAACACCTCGACATCATGAAATGACGGTGCCAGCCAGCGGTTAATCAGCCGTTCATCATCCATGGGTAACATAAGCGGCATGGACTTGGGATGGATGGCTTCCCACTCGGGTAATGGCGGCAGCGTAATGATGGACGCGCTGTGGATGACTTCCCCGCTCTGTTTGTCGATGGTTTCCCGGTGCAGCCCGCCAAAGGCAATGGCTTCGTTTTCCAGGGCAATCCGGTGGTAGGTTTTCTTATCACCCTTGCCTTCCAGGAACGCTGTTGCCGGAATGATGCAGCGGGATTCGCGGTAGGGCTGATAGGCTATAGCGCGGGGACTGTCCAGCTTGTCCGAACGAGAGTTGAAGGAGGCGTATTTGTAATTGGGTTTGCCGGTAACAGGATCGATCAGCAGCCACCAGAGGGCCTGTGTCACGACATTGCGGTCCTTTTCCCGTCGAATGATCGAAATGCGGCTGCCAGGGGCTTTATCCGACGAAAACAGGATTTCGGCCTCCGGGACATCCAGTCTGTTGAGAAGCTTTTTCGACTGCTTGTTTTTTTCGATCTGGAAACGTCCGCACATGGCGGCAGTGTAAGTCGATTCCCGACACCTGACTACTGCTGAAGGCCGCATATGGTGCCGCCTGGCTGCCCGTGCAATAAATGTGCAAATGGTGGCTAATTGACAGGCGGGCTTTTATACTGCCCCAGTAGTAAAAAGAGACTGAACTAAGGCGCAGTGCAGTCGAAAACAACAGTTAGGAGACCCAGCATCGATCATGAAACACCTTTCCTTACGTATTTTTCCATTATCCCGCTGCCTGGGATTTGCGGGCAGTCTGGCACTTTGTGCACTGGCCCAGCCAGGCTTTGCGGCCAGCAATGACATTCCTGATCTCGACGGACTGTGGTCATTCCCATCCTGTGAAGACGGCCGATTCAGTGGCTGCACCACATTGCGCGAGGATGACGCGCGTCTGACCGAGCGTGCCAAGGCTTACCAGGCGGCATTCGATGAAATCGCCCAGCCCAAATACGACTGCGCTCCGATGCCGATCCCGCACATGTGGACCGACCCTTACAGCTTCAAAATCGAGCAGTTGGAAGACCGGGTCCTGATCTACTACGGCAAGGATGATGTCGTGCGCACCATCTGGCTCAAAGGCAGTGACCATGATGAACCTGCCATCAACGAATTTTTCTATTTCGGCCATGCCGACGGCCACTATGAAGATGGTGCCCTGGTCGTGGTTACCGACAAGTTCACCTTCGACCCGCAGGGCTTGAATGCGGATTTCCGGATCCCCTCTTCCACCCAGAAACAGCTAACTGAGCGCTTTTACCTGGATGGTGAAGATCTGGTGCTGGAGGCCTCCACTGTGGATACGTTTTTCCTGAAGGAACCCTGGGAATTCAAGGTACGTTCCACCCCAGTGGTGGAACTGGATGCGAACTGGACATGTGAACTCAGTGGCGCCCGCCGCAGCCTGATGTTTGAAATTTCAAAGTACCCGGACGATCCCGAGCCGGTCCGCGTCGATTACTGATTTAGAGGAGCTGACTCTCATGACTACCAGCAAAAAATTACTCATCGCCCTGCTTGCCACCGTGGGTCTGGCTACCCAGGTCTTTGCCCACCACAGCACCCGTGGCATCTATCACGAAGACCAGGAACTGGAACTGACCGGAACGGTCAAGGAATGGGCCTTTATCAACCCACATCCTTACCTGACCCTCGCAGCACCGGATGCCAATGGCGTCATGCGTGACTGGGACATCAGCTACGGTGGTGCCGCCGTGGTTCACCTGGGCCGCCAGGGCTACACCAAGGACACCTTCGCACAGGGTGAAACCATTACCGTGAAGGGCCACCCAGCCCGCAAGGAAGGTGTTTACGGCCTGCTGATGGAAGGCGGTGGCAACATCCCTACCCGCGAAGACGGTACGCCCGTTGTCAAAGGTGGCTCGATGTTCTGATTCACTTTTAGAATCGCATAAAAAACCCGGCTTATGCCGGGTTTTTTATTTTTGCTGCGGTAAGAATTTGGCATCGCTGCGCGATGCTGAGGGAGGGATGATGATCAATTATCTTGAGGCGAATTGATCACCCTTCGGGCGCAATGTACGGCGCGCATTCGCGTGCGGCGCGTCAGCGCTGCTGACGCTTCTCGAACCCAGGGTTCTCATCGATCATCCATCACCCCAATAAATAAAAAACCCGGCATAAGCCGGGTTCTTTATTTATGGCGGTGAGAGAGGGATTCGAACCCTCGATACGTTGCCGTATACACACTTTCCAGGCGTGCTCCTTCAACCACTCGGACACCTCACCATATTCTCAAAGCAAAACAGTGCTTTTGAAGGGGCCGCACTGTAAAGGATGCGCCCTGCAAACTCAAGAATTTTTACCCCCACTGTTTCACGTAATCGGCGATGACATTTTCCGGGATCGGGCGATCTGGCACGGTCGGCGTACCGATGTACAGGAACGCCACAATTTCATCACGCGGCTGAAACCCCAGCGCTTTTTTCACATTATCGTCGAAGGCCGGGGCACCGGTGCGCCAGATGGAAGAGTAACCCAGCGCATGTATGGCCACGCTCATGTTCTGGACGGCGGCAGCGACAGCACAGATCTGTTCGACAGCCGGGACCTTGGGATGATCCTGGATTTCGGTCACTGCTATGAGCACCATAGGGGCACGAAGCGGTGCATTCAGGAGTTTCGTGCGTCGCTCTTCCGTATCAGGTGCCATGCAATCCACATACAGCTGGCCCAGTTTGGCGCGGGCATCCCCTTCCACCAGCAGGAAGCGCCAGGGACGCAGCATACCGTGATCGGGTGCGCGCAGGCCGGCCTTGAGAATGGTTTCCAGCTCATCCGCTGACGGCGCCGGTTCTACAAGGCGTGGCGAGGCGGTACGGGTTTGTAATGCAGCAATAGCGTCCAAAATATGTCCTTAGTTGATCGTCATAGTATTGTCTTCAGGGCTTAGCGTTTATCTCGATGCCTGTCACCATCCGGAGTCAAACCATCACTGGCGCACATACCGGGGAAAGGCCAGGTAATCAAGCCCGGACTCCGTGGTCCGTACCGGATTGATATCCAGGCCACCACGACGCAGGAAATTGGCCTCCACGGTCAGTGCCTGGGGCTTGAAGGCCGCCTTGAGGTCGCAGAATATCCGCTCCACACAATTTTCATGATAATCATTGTGTTGGCGATAGGAAACCACGTATTTCAGCAGGTTTTCTGCAGGAATCCGGCGTCCGCGATAGCACACGGTCAGCGTGGCCCAGTCCGGCTGGTTTGTGATCGGGCAGTTGGACCGGAACAGGTGGGTATACAGCACCTCTTCAGTAATCTCTTCAAACAGCACATCGGAGTTTACTGCTAGCAAGGCAGGCTCCACCTCGTAACAGTCGGTCTCAATGTCCAGTTGGTCGATGCACTGCCCTGACGGCATCTCAGGCATGGGCATGTCATTTGGCATCAGCAGACTGACATCGACTTGCGCCCCTGCCACCCCGGACAGATCCTTGGAAATGGTCTTTACCAGCTGACCAATTGTCTCGACTCGCTCCTGGTTAAGCGAGTTCAGATACAGTTTTAGCGATTTGGATTCGACCAGGCACTCACTGTCCGCCGGGAACACCACTCGCCCGCAAAGTGACACCGGTTTGCCGCCGCTGTCGAGGCATGAAATTTCGTAGGCATTCCAAATATCAGCGCCCTGGAAAGGCAGCGTGTCAGCTGACAGTCCCAGTGCTGCACGATTGTCAGCACGCGGTATCGGCACCAGCAGTTCAGGCGCATACGTAGCGGGATAAACAGTGGGTTTGCCTAGCGGGTTATCGGCCATGGCTTAGTGTCTGAGCCCTTTGCCCCGGCGCAGCAGGAACAGGGAGAACATAAACAGGGTAATGGTAAAGATCATGAGCATCATGAAGGCATACCAGACATTGACATCGGACACCCCGAGAATGCCGTAGCGAAAGGCATTGACCATGTAAAAAATCGGGTTGAGCTTGGATACCGCACGCCAGAAATCAGGCAGCAGTTCGATGGAATAAAACACCCCGCCCAGGTAGATCAGCGGTGTCAGCACAAACGTGGGGATGATGGTGATGTCATCAAACTTGTTGGCGTAGATCGCATTGATGAAACCGCCCAGGGAAAACACGATGGAGGACATCATCACCACCATGAGCGTGATAAACAGGTTGTGCATATGCAGGCCACTGAAAAACAGCGACATGAACGTGGCGATAACCCCTATCGCAAGACCTCGGGCAACCCCCCCGATTACAAAGCCGGACAAGATGACGTAATTGGGCACAGGCGATACCAGCAGCTCTTCAATACTGCGCTGGTATTTCTGGCTGAAAAACGAGGACACCACGTTGGCGTAGGAGTTGTTGATCACCGCCATCATGATCAGGCCGGGTACGATGAACTCCATGTATGTATAGCCGCCCATTTCGCCAATGCGATTGCCAATCAGGTTGCCAAAGATGACAAAGTACAGCGAGATCGTGATCACGGGCGGCACCAATGTCTGTACCCAGATGCGCAACCAGCGTCGCACTTCTTTCCAGACGATGGTCTTGAAGGCCGTCATCTTGTAATTCAGGGACAGGCTGCTCATGACTTAGACTGCTCCGGTTTTTGCCCGGGCTTCTGTAACAGGGATATAAACAGTTGCTCGAGGCGATTGGACTTGTTTCGCATGCTTTTTACCTGCACACCCAGGGTCTGCAGTTCGGTGAAGACATCGTTGAGATCCTGGTGACTTTCCAGGACGACTTCCAGCGTACCGGGGTCCACCAGTTCACAGGGAAAACCTTTCAGGGTCGGTGCCCGGCTCAGCTCTTCGCGGACATCAAGCAGGAAATGCTCCTGGTGCAGTTTTCGCAGCAGCGACTTCATGCTGGTGTTTTCGACAATCTCGCCACCATCGATCATGGCGATGTTGCGGCAGAGGGTTTCGGCCTCTTCCAGGTAATGGGTTGTCAGGACGATGGTGGTGCCAGCCTGATTGATCTGCTTGAGGAAGTCCCAGGTGGATCGGCGCAACTCGATATCGACGCCGGCGGTGGGCTCGTCCAGCAGCAGCAGCCGCGGTTCATGCACCAGCGCGCGGGCAATGAGCAGTCGCCGCTTCATCCCGCCGGACAGGTTGCGCGCCTGCTGGTTGTGTTTTTCCCACAGACCCAACTGCCTCAGGTATTTTTCCGCCCGCTCCTTCGCCAGTTTCACGGGCAGGCCGTAGTAGCCGCCCTGGGTGACCACGATGTCGAAGACTTTCTCGAAGTGATTGAAGTTAACCTCCTGGGGGACCACGCCCAGGTTCAGCTTGGTCTGGTAGCTGTTGGTGTCCACGTCTTCACCGAACACCTGCACGGTACCGCTGGTTTTGCGCACCAGGGTCGACAGCACGCCGATGGTCGTGGACTTGCCCGCACCATTGGCGCCAAGCAGGGCAAAAAAGTCGCCCTCAGCAACGTCCAGGCTGATCCCTTTCAGGGCCTGAAAGCCATTGTCGTAAGTCTTGTAGAGGTCTTTGATGGAGATAGCGGATGTCATACGATAACTGCGGGTCTGAAAACAGCAACGCAGTATAGCAAATTATTGCCATAAGCCGTGGACAGAAATCACAGGCTTGTCCTCAGCAAGGGCAATACGGTGGTCGGCACAGGGTCAGGGTAAAAAGCTTCCGGAAGCTGACACGTCCCTGTGTCATCCACAAAGTAGTGTGGTTTTGGCTTTTTCGCCAACCTGCGCTGACGTTTGCGAGCCGGAGTGCGATTTGTTGCCTCGACCGCCCCGGGGTGGCTTGATAGAATTTCTGCCCTACTCGTTCACGGTGCCGGTATGTCCCAGATTCTGATCGTCCTGTTCGCTGCTTTACTGGTGACTCTGCTCATCCGGTTACTGCATGCCGCCCAGGCCAAAAAATCCCGCGAAATCGCCGACCAGAGCGATCCCCTGCCGCCACTGACTGACAGCGAACCGCAAACACCGCCTTTTAGCCTGGAATCAGGCCCTGCCGTCATGCCCGCAACGTCCTCGGGGGCCGGTGCCTGGCAGGATGAAGTGAAGGCGCTGCGCGATGCCGGGCAGTTCCGGGAAGCCCTGGCATTATGCAACCGACAGTACCCTAAGATGCTGGCCTTCCGGCAAACCCTGATCACCCTGCGCAGCCAGCTCAAACAGGCCAAAGAAACCCCTGATGCGTCCCTGGAAGACATCTACCGCACCGCCCTGCTCGCGGATCTGGCCAGGGCCACCCGTGAGCTGTCCAAGACCACGGATGAGATCAAGTTGGCCATGCCCGCTCTGGACGATGCCCGCCGTTACTGGCCGGCTGTCGGCTATGAAAAGCTGGACCTGCTCACCAAAACCGATCGTAACTTGCTGGAAAGGCACTGGGGCGCTCCCCAATCACACCATCACGTCAGCGAATGGCTCAACACCGCTGCCAACGTCCATGAGACATCAGAACCCCTAAGAGACTGACACCCATGCTGAAAGAATCCCAGGCCAAAATCATGCTGCTCCTGCAGGCCAAAATGAATGCCAAGGTCAATCCGCAATGGGTCGAAGCGGCCTACCCCTATCTGCGCGCGGTAGTGGTTGAGGGTGCTGAAGCCATAGAACACCATGGCTGGAAGTGGTGGAAAAAGCAGGAATGCGACCAGGAACAGCTGCAGATGGAACTGGTCGATATCTGGCATTTCACACTCTCTCACATCCTGCTGGAAACCCGCGGCGATGAAGCACAGGCGCTGGCGGACCTCATGGCCATGACCCAGACTGAGGACGACCTGGAGTTTGACGGAAAAACGATCAAAATCAGCGAGCTGGACCTGCTCCAGAAGCTCGAACTGACCATCGGCCTGGCCTCAGCCCAGCGCCTGAGCGTGCCTTTGTTCGCCGCCCTGCTCGAAGACTGCAACATGGACTGGAACGACCTCTTCTGCCAGTATGTGGGCAAGAACGTCCTGAACTTCTTCAGGCAGGACAATGGCTATAAGGAAGGTACCTACCAGAAGGTCTGGGATGGCCGGGAGGACAACGAACACCTGGTGGAAGCCATGGCTGACCTGGACTCGGAGCATGCCGACTTCCAGCATCTGCTGTACGAGTCCCTGCGGGACCGCTATCAGAAATTTTCCGAGTAAAATCAGGACAGTTTTACCCCGTTAATTGAAAAGACCGCTAACGGTGGCTGTGGAACGCATTCTCCATGGCAGATTCCAGCTCACCCTCATGAATGGAGAAATCCGGCAATATGCCCAAGGCATCCCTGTGAGACGGAAAGGCCCTCTGCATCAGGCATAGATGCGCCATGAGCTCGTCCAGATTGGTTTCCTGGATGAGTTCAAGTGGTGCTTTGACTGCGTTTAAATCATCAGTATTCATAATCATTGGCCAAAATCCATTTGCCCTATCTATGCATTTGAACGAGTGTAAATTGCTCAACTTTTAGCCCCTCTTTTCTGGAAACTAAAATGTGCAGTCATAAATAACCTTCTTTTAAAAAGGGAGTTTTTTTACTTAACCTAGGCACATAGCCTTACCAGCGTTGACAGCCTTTTTAATTCAAGTCTTGCTTTTAAACAGTGCCGATAAAAAACCCTAATCAAAAGCAGCCCCCCGCTCGGCCTTTTATTTATCCGCTAGCTCGGCATTAGTTCAATTGAGCTTTTAACATACAGCCAGTTAGTTTTACTCACCCTCTCTTTGATGAAACTTTATTACGCTTCATGCTTTTTTGGTTTATCGGGAATTACCTGCCAAGCGTTTCGCTTAACCCCATTTGGCCAAAATCAAAAGGCAATCATCTCAAAATTTATAGTCACTTGCTCTGTACCACTTAGCATAAGCTTATTTACAAGTTCAATTTTCATCACAGGATTTCAGTACATTTCTTATTCGTGCACAAGAGAACCAGGTCCTTATTACTGGATAGTTCAGTTTTATACGCTAACAATGATTATCACGGCTTTTGGCTTGCTGTTTTTCTCAACAAGAAAGAACCCTCGTAATAGCACTAACTCTAAACGTGCTAAAGCTCTCCTAGTCGCAATTACACCGTTATTTGTATTTGGTCTTGCGCTAATTCCTCTAATGCAACTGGGAGTGCCAATATATGCTTACGTTCTATTTCCTATATTTACTGCATATTCCCTGCTAGTGCTGGTTCATACTGAAAAGCGAGAATCACTATTCTCAATTCTCATGAAGATGCTCTTTTCCGACGAAAGAAAGTCTTTAGCAAACATTACAGAGGTAATCCAAAGTTACTTGATCAAAACTGAACTACGTAAACATGCTAATAACAACGAGAGCCCCCTTAAATCCCTTACTTTATCTATTGAAAACAAGATCGTGGAATGGGCTGTACAAATGAGTGATGGTAGCCAAGTATAAGCAGCTAATGTGTTAGGTGTCTCAACTAGCAGTGTCTGCAGAAAAAAGAGGAAGGAAGAATGAAGAAAGAAAAAAGAAAAAAGAAAAAAGAAAAAAGAAAAAGCTTGACCAAATTCTAGTCAGATTTAATACCAAATATTATTGATGTGCATACATGATTGCTTAAGATCTTAAAACTCTTCAATAATAGAAATAAAAAAGGCCTTTACTTATATAAAGTAAAGGCCTTTTTATTTGGGGTGGCCGATGGGGCTCGAACCCACGACAACCTGAGTCACAGTCAGGGGCTCTACCAACTGAGCTACGGCCACCATAAACGGTTGTGAGACACCGAACCAACGGTTCGGTGCGGCCAGACAGGGTTGGTAATCTGGCACGCCCGGCAGGACTCGAACCTGCTACCCTCGGCTTAGAAGGCCGATGCTCTATCCGGATGAGCTACGGGCGCTGGAATCGTCCTGTACATTACTGGAAAAATCCAGTTCAGGCAAAATCTGGTCGGGGTAGAGAGATTTGAACTCCCGACATCCTGCTCCCAAAGCAGGCGCGCTACCAGACTGCGCTATACCCCGAATTTTCGCTTGCACGAAAAGGTCGGCATAATACTCATGCTCCCCTGTCTCGTCAATCAATTCAGCACCTTACGTGGTGTTTTCAGTCCCTTTCGATGCGCCAGCTGGTCTGGCCATCCTTGTCCTCAAGCACCACCTTCAGGGCTTTCAGCTTGTCCCGGATCTCATCGGCCAGGGCCCAGTTTTTATCCGCCCGGGCCTGGTTGCGCTCAGTGATGAGCGCTTCGATTTCCTGCGGGTCGACATCATCGCTGCCGCTGCGTAGAAAGTCCTCAGGACGCTCCTGGAGTATGCCCAGAATACTGCATAAGTGCCTGAGCAGGGCTGCCAGCGGCACCGCTTCGGCTTCCTGGTCGGTTTTTAGGCGGTTTATCTCCCGGGCCAGCTCAAACAACACGCCTATGGCTTCTGCTGAGTTAAAATCATCGGCCATGGCGGCCATGAAACGGGCTTTATAGTTAGTATTGGCAGCGGCTTCCACGCCGTTCAGGTCCAACCCCTTGATCGCGTTGTAAAAGCGCTCCAGCGCACTGTAGGCCTGCTGCAGGGTATCCGACGTGTAGTTTATCGGGCTGCGATAATGGCTGGAGACCAGAAAATAGCGGATGACCTCGGCCGGGTACTGGGTCAAGACATCGCGGATGGTAAAAAAGTTGTTCAGTGACTTCGACATTTTTTCGTTGTCGACGCGCAGCGGGCCATTGTGCATCCACAGCCGGGCAAATTCCTTGCCGGTAGCCGCCTCAGACTGGGCAATCTCGTTTTCGTGATGGGGGAAAATCAGGTCGCTGCCGCCACCATGGATGTCGAAGGTGTCCCCGAGACAGGTGGTGGACATGGCGGAACACTCGATATGCCAGCCCGGGCGTCCCTCGCCCCAGGGGGATGACCAGCCCGGCTCACCCGGCTTGGCGGCCTTCCAGAGCACAAAGTCACGGGGATCTTTCTTGGCCGCCTCGACTTCCACACGGGCGCCTGAGACCAGATCATCCAGGTTCTTGCGGCTGAGCTTGGTGTAATCGGGAAACTGGCCCACGGCGAAATAGACATCACCGTTGTCGGCCGCGTAGGCAAAGCCCTTCTCGACCAGGGTTTCCACCATCGCAATGATTTCGGCCATGTGGCCGGTAGCACGCGGCTCGATATCCGGCGGCAGGATATTCAGGGCTCTTTCGTCCTCATGCATGATGTCGATGAACTTTGCCGTCAGTTCATCATAGGCAATGCCCATGTCGTTGGCGCGATTGATGATCTTGTCATCGATATCCGTGATATTGCGAACATAGGTGACGTCAAACCCCAGCGCGCGCAGATAGCGCACTACTACGTCAAATACCACCAGCATCCGGGCATGACCCAGGTGACAATAGTCGTACGTGGTGATGCCGCACACATACATGCGGACCTTGCCTACCTCCATCGGCGTGAAGGTTTCCTTGCGTTGGCTGAGGGTGTTGTAGATTTGTAACACGTGTTGTTTCGCTGTGGCGTGGATTGCTGTTTTCGGTCTTTGACCGGGGCTATTTCTGTTTCTTCGCCCAGGTATCGCGCAGCGTGACCGTGAGGTTGAAGATCGGCTTTTCAGGCGTCGAATCACGTTTGTCGACACAGAAATACCCTTCACGTTCAAACTGAAAGCGGGCCTCGGCTGGGGCATTGTGCAGGCCAGGCTCTGCCTTGCAGCCTTCAAGCACCACCAGTGACTCGGGATTGATGTGGTCACGATAATCGCCTTCGGCACTGTCGGGGGATTCATGGTTGAACAGCCTGTCGTACAGACGCACTTCTACATCAACGGACGCATCCGCAGGCACCCAATGAATCACGCCCTTGACCTTTCTGCCTTCGGGATTGGCGCCGAGCGTGGCCTCATCGATGGTGCAGCGAAGTTCTGTGACATTGCCCTGCGCATCTTTGATAGCCTCGTTGCAGCGAATCACATAGCTGCCGCGCAGTCGGACCTCTCCCCCTGTTACTAGGCGCTTGAAGCCCGGGGGGGGGACTTCCTCGAAGTCATTGCGGTCGATATAGAGCGTCCTGGCAAACGGAATCTGGCGCTCGCCCATGCTCTCATCCTTGGGATGGCACGGCAGGGTCATGATTTCGATCTTGTCTTCTGGATAATTGTCGATCACCACTTTCAGCGGGCGCAGGACGCACATGGCACGCGGTGAAGACTTATCCAGGTCATCGCGCAGGCTGTGTTCGAGCATACCGACATCCACGACGGAATTGGCCTTGGTCACCCCGACCATCTCGCAGAAATTGCGAATGGATGCCGGGGTATAGCCTCTTCGGCGCATACCATCCAGGGTTGGCATGCGGGGATCATCCCAACCGCTGACCAGCTTCTCATCCACCAGCTGCTTCAGTTTGCGCTTGCTCATGACGGTATAGTTGATATTGAGACGGGCAAATTCGATTTGCTGCGGATGGGCCGGCATATCAAGCTGATCAAGCACCCAGTCATACAGTGGGCGATGATCCTCGAATTCCAGCGTGCACAGACTGTGCGTGATTTTCTCAAGCGCATCGGAAATACAGTGGGTATAGTCATACATCGGGTAGATGCACCACTTGTCGCCGGTCTGGTGATGATGCATGTGCTTGATGCGGTAGAGCACCGGATCGCGCATGTTCATATTCGGCGATGCCATGTCGATCCTGGCGCGCAGGGTATATTCGCCATCGACGAACTCGCCGTCTTTCATGCGCTGGAACAGGTCCAGGTTGTCTTCCACGCTGCGGTCCCTGTCCGGAGAATTCCTGCCGGGCTCGGTTAGCGTGCCGCGATACTTCCGGGCCTGCTCCTGGTTCAGGCTGCAGACATAGGCTTTGCCATCGCGGATCAGCGCCACGGCATAGTCATACAGCTGGTCGAAGTAATGCGAGGCATAATACTCGCGATCTTCCCAGCTGAAGCCCAGCCAGCGGATGCTTTCACGAATTGAGTCGACATACTCTATGTCTTCCTTGGCGGGGTTGGTGTCATCAAAACGCAGATTGCACAGGCCATTGAATTCGCCGGCTGTACCGAAATTCAGGCAGATGGACTTGGCGTGACCAATATGCAGATAGCCATTGGGCTCTGGAGGAAAACGGGTATGCACCCTGCCCTCATGCTTCTGGTTCTTGATGTCTTCCCGGATAATCTGGTGGATGAAATTGGACGGTGTTGCGGCGGAATCGCTCATCTGGGCTTTGACTTTCTAACAAGGCATAAAGGCCGTATTATAGCGGGTCTCCAATCAGCTAACTACACCAACGACAGACGTGAGCGCTGTTATCGCAGCACGGCCCGCCAGTCCGCAAACCACAAAACAGGATTTTCCATGATAGTGCTTCATACTTCAGCCGGCGAAATCACCCTCAAACTCGATCACGACAAGGCGCCTATCTCAGCCGCCAACTTTGTCGAGTACGCCAAGGCCGGCCATTACGACGGCACGATTTTCCACCGTGTAATCGATAACTTCATGATCCAGGGCGGCGGTTTCGAGCCCGGCCTGAAACAGAAAAAAGTCAGCAATCCTATCCAGAATGAAGCTGATAACGGCCTCAGGAACGAAACCGGCACTATTGCCATGGCCCGCACCATGGAACCGCATTCCGCCACCGCGCAGTTTTTCATTAACGTCAACGACAACTCCTTCCTTAACCACTCAGGCAAGACTCCCCAGGGCTGGGGTTATGCCGTCTTCGGCAAAGTCACGGATGGCATGGACGTGGTCAACAGCATCAAGGGCTGCGAGACCGGCTCCATGATGGGACACCAGGATGTGCCGAAGGAAGATATCGTGATCAATTCCGTCACGGTGTCGGATGAGTGAATCCGGGCGGATTCTCTGCATTTCCGATCTGCACCTGAGTGCAGAGCGACCCGACATATTCAAGGCCTTTAGCGATTTTCTGGGCAATACTGCCAGGGGTGCTTCTGCCCTGTATATTCTGGGTGATTTTTTCAATCTCTGGATCGGTGATGATGACCCTGACCCGTTTGCGGCCCAGGTAAAAGCCGAACTGGCCAGCATGTCAGCCTCCGGTACCGAGGTCTTCCTCATGCATGGCAACCGCGATTTCCTGATCGGGAATGGTTTTGCGCGGGACTGTGACCTGACCGTGATTGCCGAGCCTTACGTGCTGTCCTGTTTTGGTCACCGCTACCTGCTCATGCATGGTGACGCACTGTGCACCAGGGATACTGGCTACATGGCGTTCCGGGAACAGGTTCGCCACCCGGAATGGCAAAGCACCTTTTTGTCACAACCGGTGGCGCAGCGCCTGGCCTTTGCCCGCGATGCCCGTGCGCAGAGCAAGGCTATCAGCAGCAACAAGGCCGATGACATCATGGATGTCACCCCTGACGAGGTGGCAAAAGTCCTCTCAGAACATGGCGAAAGCGTGCTGGTGCATGGCCATACCCATCGCCCGGCCATTCATGACATCAGCCTCAATGACCAGGCTGGCAAACGGATCGTGCTGGGTGACTGGGATACCCGGGGCTGGTATCTGGAGCTGAATACCAATGGCTATGCGTTGAAGGACTTCACGATCTGATCAGGACGCATTGGCAACCGCGTTTGCAACCAGATTAGCAATCTGCTGGCCGCAAACAACATTACTGCGGTGCGTCAGGAACCTGTGTGCCGCGGAAGAACAGCGGTGTACCGTCCGAGAATGAAATGTCACGTCCGACCGCCTTATTGCTGCGATCACGGGCCTGGTAACCAAACACTTCCAGTTCCGCTCCAATAGGAATCGTGTCGCGGGTGATGCCCTGGCGAAACAGCGAATTGGGACTGCCGCCTTCAATCATCCAGTTCACTTCAACTCCTTCATCATTGACAACCGCAATGTGAATCCAGGAATGCGGATTGATGAGTTCCACCTTGGTGACGCGGCCGGACAGAGTCACGGGCAGTTCAACGCTGAACTCCTGGGCAAAGGCATGATGGGCATGGGCCTGTACGATGTATGCGGAAAGGCTGAACAAGCAAAGCGCAAAAAAACGTTTCATGGATCAGTCCCCTATTTTTCCGGTGGCTTCATAGGCATCAAGTTCTTCCCGGCGCACGCCGCTGAGAATATTGACGATGCCGTAGTTGCCTTCATGACAGGCGTACTCAAACATGGGGCCATCAATGGCGTTGAACGGATAGTTGCCCGACCAGTCTGATTCCCAAACTGTCGGGTCCGATACCGTGAAATCGTAATCGATAGTGTTGTCATCAATTCGCGTAAAACGCTCCACTACTTTCGCATCCGTGCTCATCGGCGCGCCACGCAAGCCTGGCATGTTGGTGCGTCCGGAATAGCCGATGGTTTCCACGACCAGCGTATCGCCTTCCCAGTGTCCCCGGGAATTGCCCAGCCATTGTGGCAGGCTGTTCTCAGCGGGATCACCACCGTCAAGCGGGATAATACGGACATCGTGGATCATCTCCAGCTGGATGATGACGTAATCCTCGGTCTGCATGAACTGGTAGGTACTGTTGTAACCCAGCGGCAGGATGGGCGGCCCCTCCTGGTCCCAGATCAGGCAGCGCTCTGACTGGGAACGGGTTTTGGCGCTTTCCCACTGGTGCTCGGCGCGCCAGGCATTGTAATCGGCCATGCTCGCCTGCGCGGCTGCCGTCAGCTCGGGGTAACGGCCATTGGCAGGCGCATAGATGATCGACGTGCGCAGATTGCGGGTGATGTTGTCCGCCGTTTTGTTCATCATGTAATCGTCAAACTGGTAATGCACATCCGCCGCCGTACCCGCTTCAGTTTCGCCGTACTCATCCTCGAACTCACGGCGCAGGTTTTCCTGCAATTCCTCAAGGGAATAGAATTCCTTGCTGCCAAGATCAGCCGGACGCTGCATGGGCACCATTGTGGCATTGGACCAGTACCCCTGGATAAGGGGGGCGCCCCACGACGTGCGGGGCATCTGCCAGGTCTCATTCTGGGCGGCTAACGGGGCATTCATGAGTATGCCCACAGCCGTCATGGTGGTGACAACGGTCAAGCGCTTGTTACTCATCATTTTCTCCATCGAGTTCGATCCCAAGATTGCGGAAGTAATTTTCCCGTGTCAGGTGATCGTAAAGAATCTCCTCAGCAAACTCAGGACATTTGAATTCAAATAGCCGGGCATGGTCCTCAATGCGTTTGTACAAGGGCATGCTCATCTGCCATGGCCTTTCATAAACGGCGGGGTCTTCCACCGTGACCTCATACAGCATGTGATACGGCGACAGCAGTGTATAGCGCTCGGTCATGGTCGTGGTATTGGTGTAATAGTTGCCCGAACGGTCAAGCCAGTTGCTGTTCAGCCCGCCCACTTCAATGACCAGGGTGTCCCCTTCCCAGCGTCCGTTTGACCATCCCATCCAGCTGTCAATGGGCGCACGCATGTGGTCTTCCATGTAGACCGTACGAACAGCCCCGGCAAACTGGTAGGCCATCAGAATATCGGTATCGGTCTGGAAGATCTGGAACGGCTGGGGAATATAGGTAGCGCGGGGTATGCCAGGCATGAAGCACTTGGCTTCCGGGTCCTCGGTACGGCGACTGGCAAAATTTGCTTCACGCTGGGCAAGCGCATCATCCCGGTAGGGGATGTTGCCGCCAACGACCACACTTTTGCCGGGTGGCACAGCACCAATGGCACCCAGCGTTGTGACCGGCCCCTGTTCTGCCACCTGGTCCTCAAGGTTCCAGTTGGCATTATTCAGGCTTTGCCAGATACCACTGATATCCGGTTTGCCGTCGGGTTGCCGTGGAATGTCCTGCTGGGCCTGTGACACTGCGCTTGCCATCATGCATCCCATGACCAGGCAGGCAGCGGTCAGTAACCTTCTTTTCATTATTGTTATCCCCTTTACTCGCACGAGGATAAACTGGGGAATTTTAAAAGTCTATGCTTGAGGGGGCGGCCGAAAATGGCGGCTCCGATGGCTCCAAACCGGCCTTCTTACAGCCTTACGGGATCAGCCGAAGCCGGGGTCACTGCCCACTGAAGGTATGCGGCCCGGGCGTGAATTTCTGAATGCGCCGGCCATTGTTGACCTCACCCGTGTACAGGTTACCGGCACTGTCGACGGCGATATTGTGCACCCAGTCGAACTGACCAGCCTGACGTCCGCCCTGGCCAAAACTTCCCATCGACTCCAGGCTGGTACGCTCCAAGCGCCTGATCACGCGGTTGGCGCCATCGGCCACAAACAACCAGCGATAGTTCTCCAGCGGTGAAATGGCTATGTCCCAGACCGCACCGTTAGCCAGTGTCTCCTGCGCCAGTAATTTTTCGCTGACAAAAGTGCCGTCCTGGGTAAACACCTGCAGGCGATTGGCGGTTCTGTCCGCAACATACAAGAGCCCCTCCGGACCCAGAACAACCGCATGCACAGGACCCATGAACTGATCCGGCACATCACCTGGCCTGATTTCCGTTGCCGCTGGCAGGGGCCGGTCATCAGGCACATTGCCGTAAGCCCCCCAGTGCCGCTTGTAGGCCCCGGTGACACTGTCAAAAACAATAATGCGCCTGTTCAGATAGCCATCCGCAACATAGACTTCCCGCGCCTGGGTATCCACGGCGATATCCGCCGGGCGTCCCAGCCTGGCCGGATCATTGCTGCCGCCTGTTTCACCCGGTGTGCCCAGTGTCAGGACATGTTCGCCGTCTGGGGTGTATTTCACGACGATATGCATGCCGCCGGCATCCTGGTTGCCCCCTATCCAGACATAGCCTTCGGCATCCACGAAAATGCCATGCTCGTTCAGTGGCCAGTCGACGCCTGGCTGCCGCCATGACTGAGTATTGCGATCCCAGACCGGACCACCCCAGGCCTGCAGCAAGGTGCCCTCTCCACTGAACTGCAGGACGGCCGGTGCCGGGTTACAACATGCAGAAACAGGTGGCTCCTGCACAGCACCCAGTTCATCAGCTGACAGGGATTTCGGACGGTGCAGCACCCAGATCGTGTCATCCGGTGCAACGGCAATGCCAGAGACCTGACCGAGTATGAGGTTATTGTCGTAAGGCAGGGGCCAGTCAGCATCCACGGCGTACAACGGCTGGGCTTGTGCGAACCCGGCACCGAGGAGACTGATCCCGAGCAACAGTGTGTATGACAATGATTTCATGACTCCCCCCGGAGTTTCAGAACCTGCGACTGTGGTCAAAGTAGCGTTCAAAGTGAGCTTCGCTCAGCGTGAACAGTTCCTGGTTGATCTCCAGCATTAGATCACGGATATCCTGCCCAGCATAGGCCGGTGCCAGTTCGGCGCCCACCTCCTGCAAACTGCTGACTCGATGCAGGCGCTTCTGCAACAGGTTGTGCAGCCAGCACCAGGGCGAGACTTCGGGATCATAGAAAAAACGAAAGTCCTCCATGGCCTGCTGCAGTTTCTCGACGGAAAATATGCGGAATCGCTCGGCCATGATCTGGCTAGTTAACTGGTCGATGCGCTTGAGCACCGCACGTTTTTCAGGCTCGCTGTACTGGTTCCAGCGAATGACTTCGAAATTAAAGCGTTTGCAACCGCGACAGATTTTGTCGCCCAGGGACGTGGTTGAGCAGATGCCAATGCAGGGAGTTTTGACGGTGTTCATGGCTCCCGATTGTAACGTGACGTGTGGGCGCGACCTAGTCTTTGAAGGCCAGTTCGAGTAAAATTATCGCCCGCTTTACTGGCCCGACCAGGCGTCGGGAATGACCCTGCAGCGCCACCTAACCTATTGAAAAAAAAGAGGAAATCCAAAGTGCTTGAAGCGTATCGCCAACATGTGGAAGAACGGGCAGAGCTGGGCATTGTGCCCAAGCCACTGGACGCAGAGCAGACTACCAGCCTAGTGGAACTGCTCAAGAACCCGCCCCAGGGCGAAGAGGATTTCCTGCTGGACCTGATCAGCAATCGCGTCCCGGCCGGTGTCGACGAGGCCGCTTATGTGAAAGCTGCCTTCCTGTCCGATGTGGCCAAGGGTAAGGCTTCTTCTCCCCTGCTCTCGAAACTGGATGCGGTCAAGTTACTGGGCACCATGCTCGGTGGTTACAACATCACTACACTGGTGGAACTGCTGGATGACGCAGAACTCGGTGCTGCCGCGGCCGAGGAACTGTCACAGACTCTGCTCATGTTCGATGCCTTCCATGATGTCGCCGAAAAAGTCGACGCCGGCAACGAACACGCCAGGAACACCATGCAGGCCTGGGCCGATGCGAAATGGTTTGAAGCCCGCGAGGAAATCCCCAAGGTTATTACCGTGACCGTCTTCAAGGTCCCGGGTGAAACCAACACCGACGACCTGTCTCCGGCACCGGATGCCTGGTCGCGGCCTGATATTCCGCTGCATGCCCTGGCCATGTACAAGATGCCACGCGAAGGCATCACCAAGGCCGTTGAGCAGGTGGAAGAGCTGAAACAGAAAGGTCACCCGGTTGCGCTCGTGGGTGATGTCGTGGGAACTGGCTCCAGCCGCAAGTCCGCCACCAACTCCGTGCTCTGGCACATGGGCAACGACATTCCCCATATCCCGAACAAGCGTGTCGGCAGCATTGTCCTGGGTTCCTCCATCGCCCCCATTTTCTACAACACCATGGAAGATGCCGGCGGTTTCCCGCTCGAATGCAACGTTGACGACATGGAAACCGGTGACGTCATCGACATCCATCCGTATGGCGGCAAGATCACCAAGCATGGCAGCGATGAGGTCATAACCGAATTCAGTCTGAAAACCGCCATGCTGCTGGACGAAGTCCGTGCCGGTGGCCGCATCAACATGATCATCGGCCGCGGCCTGACCGACCGGGCCTGCGAAAAGCTCGGCCTGCCGCCGTCAAAAGCGTTCCGTCGACCGAAAGCCCAAGAAGAAAGCGACAAGGGCTACACCCTAGCCCAGAAGATCGTCGGCAAGGCCTGCGGCGTCGACGGCATACGTCCGGACACCTACTGTGAGCCCCGCATGACGACAGTCGGCTCCCAGGACACCACAGGTCCCATGACCCGTGACGAGCTGAAGGACCTGGCCTGCCTGGGCTTTACCGCCGACCTGGTCATGCAGTCCTTCTGTCACACCGCCGCGTATCCGAAACCCGTGGATATTGAAACCCAGCATTCCCTGCCCGATTTCATCCAGACTCGCGGTGGCGTCTCCCTGCGTCCGGGTGATGGCATTATCCATTCCTGGCTGAACCGCATGCTGCTGCCGGATACTGTCGGCACCGGTGGTGACTCCCATACCCGCTTCCCGATCGGTATTTCCTTCCCGGCCGGCTCCGGCCTGGTGGCCTTTGCGGCCGCTACCGGCGTCATGCCGCTGGACATGCCGGAATCCGTGCTGGTGCGTTTCAAGGGTGAGATGCAGCCTGGTATCACCCTGCGCGACCTGGTCAACGCCATTCCATACGCAGCCATTCAGCAGGGCCACCTGACTGTGGAGAAGAAAGGCAAGAAGAACATTTTCTCCGGCCGCATCCTGGAGATAGAAGGCCTGCCGGATCTGAAAATCGAACAGGCATTCGAGCTTTCTGATGCCTCTGCCGAGCGCTCTGCCGCCGGCTGTACCATCAAACTGAATCCCGAGCCAATCATCGAGTACTTTAAGTCCAACGTTACCCTGCTGCGCTGGATGATTTCCCAGGGCTATGGCGATCCGCGTACCCTCGAACGCCGTGCCAGAGCCATGGAAGAGTGGCTGGCCAATCCGGAACTGCTGGAAGCCGACGCCGACGCCGAGTACAAGGAAATCATCGAGATAGATCTCAACGAGATCAAAGAGCCCCTGCTCGCCTGCCCGAACGATCCGGATGACGTCAAACCGCTATCCGAAGTCGCCGGCACCGGCATCGACGAAGTCTTCATCGGTTCCTGCATGCTCAACATCGGCAACTTCCGTGCTGCGGGCAAAGTGCTCGAACAGCATGCCGGCGACGGCTCCATTCCGACCCGACTGTGGATCGCCCCGCCGACCAAGATGGATGAACACCAGTTGACCGAGGAAGGCTACTATGCCATTTTCGGCAAGGCCGGTGCCCGTACCGAAATGCCGGGCTGTTCACTGTGTATGGGCAACCAGGCCCGTGTCGCACCGAAGTCCACCGTGGTGTCGACTTCCACGCGCAACTTCCCGAACCGTCTTGGTGACGGCGCCAATGTGTTCCTGGCGTCAGCCGAAATGGCCGCCGTATGCTCTATCCTGGGCAAGATTCCCGATATGGAAGAGTACATGGCGTACATGAACAGTCTTGACACCATGGCCTCGGAAATTTACCGGTACATGAACTTCAACGAGATCGAGGAATACATGAAAGGCGCTGAAAATGCCACCAACATTCCGTTGCAGAACATCAGCGATGCCAGACCACCGGCAGAAGGCTGAGATGTGAGATCGATGAAAAAGATCGATAGCGTATATCGCTAAAACCGGTAAAAACGCCCCATAAAAAAAACCGCTGCATGCAGCGGTTTTTTTATGCCTGGCAGAAAAACCGGTGTTACTGTTTCAGGCTCTTGCTGACCACCTCAAACACATCCGGCGACAGGTCCTGTACTTCCAGAATTCGCTTGAGGGCATCCTGCATCAGAGCCTGGCGTTCCGGCATGTGTTTCTTCCAGCGTGTCAGCGGGGTCAACAGGCGTGAGGCAATCTGCGGATTCATGCTATTGAGAGTGATGACCTGCTCCACCAGGAAGTCATAACCACTGCCATCCAGGCTATGAAAACCGACACTGTTGTTGAAACAGAATGCACCAATGACCGAGCGCACCTTGTTCGGGTTTCGAATATCAAAGGCCGGGTGTTCCATCAGGGCTTTCACCTTGACCAGGTTGTCCGGCACCATGGCCGCACTCTGCATGAGGAACCACTGTTCCACGACCAGGGTTTCATGCTGCCACTTGTCGTAAAAGGCGGCCAGTAACGTATCGGCCATGGCGTTACTGTCCGCCGCTGGGTTGTTCACCAGCGCCCGCAGAGCAGCGCTGGAATCCGTCATGTTGTCGGCCTTGTCATACTGGACCTGAACCCGTTGCCAGTGTTCCCGCTTGTCGAGACAGGCCAGGTAGTTCAGAACGGTATTGCGCAGACTTCGGCGTGCCATTTCCTCAGCGGTATAAACATAGGCCGCGTCGCTGGCACAACTTTCATAGACCGCCACAAAGGCCTCTTCGAGTTGCTGAGCCAGGTAATGACGCAGGTATTCCCGCACCTCGTGAATACCATCCACATTCACCACATCGGCCAGTTCGGCCAGATAGGCCTCTGTCGGCAGCAGCAGCAGATGGGCAACCATGGCCTTGTCCATCTCAGTCTCGGTCAGGGCGGCCTTGAGCAAGGTGTTGTAGGCACTGATCAGGCGGTCGTCAACCGCAAAGGCTTCGCCCTTGTCACGACTGGCCATCAAATCATTGATGACCGCCAAGGCCAGCTGCTGGCAGGCCTCCCAGCGGACAAAACCATCTTCCTCAAACTGCATGAGCAGCATCAGTTCATCGCGGGTATAGGGATAAGCCAGTTTTACAGGCGCGGAAAACCCACGCAGCAGGGCCGGCACCGGCGCTGATGCTAACCCGGTAAAGACAAATTTCTGGGCGGCTTCGCTCACATGCAGCACCATGTCCGTCCCTGACTCGTAACCTGCCAGGTGCAGGGTCTGCGCATTACCCTGGCTGTCCAGCAATCCCATGCGCAACGGAATCGTGAATGGCTCCTTATTTGGTTGTGCCGGCGTGGGCGGACAGCTCTGGGTCACTGACAAGGCAAAGGTACCGGCACTCTCATCGTAGTCACCCGTCAACGCCAGTATTGGAGTCCCGGCCTGGGTGTACCAGCGACGGAACTGCCCCAGATCCAGCCCGGACACTTCTTCCATGGTGCTGACAAAGTCTTCCGTGGTGACGGCCATGCCATCGAATTTTTCAAAATAGCGGTCAGTGCCCTGACGGAAGAGTTCCGGCCCGAGCAAGTTGGCCTGCATGCGGACCACTTCGGCACCCTTCTCGTAAATGGTCACGGTATAGAAATTGGAGATTTCCATGTAGGACTCGGGCCGCACAGAATGGGCCATGGGGCCGGCGTCTTCGGCAAACTGCACGGTGCGCAGCATGCTGACATCCTCGATGCGGTTGACGGCACGTGATCCCATGTCCGCCGAAAACTCCGAGTCACGATACACCGTAAAGCCTTCCTTCAGACTGAGCTGGAACCAATCGCGGCAGGTCACACGGTTACCCGACCAGTTGTGGAAATATTCGTGCCCAACAATGGATTCGATACGCTGGAAGGCCTGGTCGGTCGAGGTTTCCGGACGTGCCAGTACGCAGGAGGAGTTGAAGATGTTCAGACCCTTGTTTTCCATGGCGCCCATATTGAAATCATCCACCGCCACGATCATGAAAATATCCAGGTCGTACTCCCTGCCGTAAACGTCCTCATCCCATTTCATCGAACGCTGCAGTGCACCCATGGCGAAGTCGCACTTGTCGAGATCCTTTTCCTCGACAAAAATGCGCAGCTGCACTTCCCTGCCGGAACAGGTGGTGAATGTGTCATCGACGGATTTCAGATCCCCGGCCACCAGGGCGAACAGGTAGCTGGGTTTGCGGAACGGGTCGTGCCAGGTTACCCAGTGGCGACCGCCTTCAAGCTCGCCGCTGTCGATATTGTTACCGTTGGACAGCAGCACCGGATACGTCGCCTTGTCTGCTTCGATACGGGTGGTGAAGGTTGACAGTACATCCGGGCGATCCAGGTAATAGGTAATCTTGCGGAAACCTTCCGCCTCGCACTGGGTGCAGAACATCCGGCGGGATTTGTACAACCCCTCCAGGCTGGTGTTGTCCTGGGGCATGATGCGGGTATCACATTCCAGTACAAAGGCATCCGGCACATCCATGATGATGAGTGACTCGTGGGCCGTGGTGTAATCGGATTCTGCCAGCACCTTGCCGTCCAGGCGCAGTTCCAGCAGGGTCATGTTGGCGCCATCCAGCACCAGTTCCCGTCCGACTGCCTGCCCGTCAGCGTCCGGATTGCGCCGAATGGTCAGCCGCGAGTGCACCAGCGTTTCCTCTTCAAAGAGTTTCACGGTCAACTCGGTTTCATCGATAAAGAAAGCCGGCGTCTGGTAGTCTTTCAGGTAAACGGTTCTACCCTGGGATTCTTTCATTGTCTGTCCTGTTTACTGCACTTGGGTGAATGGTATTGCGATTTATATGAGGATAGTGACGGAAAAATTACGCCGAAATGGCTATCTCGTAACCGGTAAAACGCCTGAGATTGATCACGCCGGTATCGAAGATCAGGTACTGACCCTTGATACCCTGCAAAGTACCGGTGATTTCAGTGTCCTTGTCAAAATTGAACGAGACGATTTTTTCCGGGTAAACCTGCACCGGGTAATGGATGGCCACCGGGTCGACACCGTTCAGCACACTGATGGCATGGAGTCCGAACTGGTGCTGCAAATC
>Ga0255770_10000596_pt1 | contig 33706 bp, 25 predicted proteins | sample 071ome_22_FD_179968 | JGI IMG/M metagenome (GOLD analysis project Ga0255770, IMG submission 179968) | Coastal salt marsh microbial communities from the Groves Creek Marsh, Skidaway Island, Georgia - 071404AT metaG (version 2) | ecosystem: Environmental > Aquatic > Marine > Intertidal zone >...
CCCACAATGATGTAATCCCAGTGTTGCGGCACGGCTAGCGGGTCCGGATAGAGGGGTCCGCCGTGCCGGCGCGCAAGGTCTCGAGAAACTTTTCCGCCGGAGCCGGCGGCGCGACCTGCGGCAGTTCGTCGCCGGGCGGTTGATCCCAGAAAGCGCGCCAGGAGGGAAAGAGCGAATGAAACTCGCCCTCATAGGCGGCGCGATCAGGCCAACGCATTTTATTCTCGCCCGTAGGCGGACGATTGAGGTCAGTGGCGTACCAATAACAAGGGAGCCGCCGATGGAATAGCCATCGACCCTCGTGGCGAATGTAGTGATCCCAATAGATCATCTGCATGATCACCCATTCGCACCCCCCATCGGCCGTGGGGGTTTCGTGCTCATTCTTGGAATACACCACGCCTACTGCCCGGTCTGGCGATTCAAACTCGATAATGTGATTGCCAATGTGATGCGAGGTACCGGTGAACTGCTGCCGCAGGGTGTCATCCATCCACTGTTTGAAATGCGCGCGACCCACTTTGTCCCGCCCGACTTTCACGTCCTCCGGGAACAAGTTGACCAGTGCGTCCAGATCACGCATATCCAGCGCCAAGGAGTACTTCGCCGCCAGCTGGCGAATCGCATCCAGCGATTCGAGGCGATCTATCCTCGCTAACAGTTCGTCGCTGTGATTCATGGTGCACTCCCTCCCATAGCGGCCGCGCGGCCCGCGCGACGGCCAGAAAATGTGGCGTCTCCGACCGAACTCCCCGAAGCATAACCGTCGCCGCGACGCGGCACACCACAGGCGGTGCGGCCAGCCGCGAACAATCCTGGGATCGGCTCTCCTGACATCGACAGCACTGCGCCAGCCACTGTGGTGTCCAGCCCGCCCAAGGTAAAGTAGGGAAAGAAAGCACCATGGCCCGGCGTACAGTCGAGCGCTACCAGAGGCGCTTTAAGCGGCTTCAACCAATCGGCCTGCTTGTGTAGGTCAGCATCGATAGCCGCCGCCGCATCGGCGTTATATGCCTCAACGGTGCGTGCCAACGCGCCCGCGGGCAGATCCAGTTCGGCACAGAGCTCCTCAAGTGTCTCGCCAGTACCGGCGATCGGCGCGCCCAAATAGGAGACCGTCTCGTAATCGGCGTAATCCTCAACCGAGACAATGAAATACACCGGCCAAGGTTGATCAAGTATCAGCGTGCCGGCGCGACCGTGATACACGTCCTCATTAATAAATCGCTTGCCCTCTCCATTGACCAAAATTCCGAAGGTCAATGAAGCCGGCGGATAAAATGGCAAACTGACAAAACCCTCATCCATATTAATGAGGCGTCCGCCAACGGCCTCCGCCATGGCGATTCCGGCACCGGTGTCATTGGGGTTACCAATAGGAATCGTCGCCTTCTGTAGCCGCGGCGCATAGTGCGCGAGCATGTCGGCATTCATCACGAATCCTCCGAGGCATAACACAACACCACGGTTAGCGCGGTAACACTGTGCCTCGCCGTCCTGGCGAACGACCAACCCCACAACCCGCAAAGGGCCTTGCGTGTCATCAACAATCAGCCGCAACACCCGTGATTCCAGTGCCACCGTCACACCACGTTGACGAACGGCTGCTTCCAGAAGCCGCATGAGCAAGGGGCCGCCATTGTCTCCCTCCACTTTGAGGTTGTGACCCCGCGGGGCCGGCGCAAATTCGTCGCAGTAGGGCCACGCTTTTTCGCTCCCGGTGTAGAGCAGGCAATCATCGGTCAACGCCATCATGGCGCGGTGGGGGTATTCGGTGGGTTTAAAGGCTACGCCCAGTGATTCCAACCACGCGAGGTGGTCCGCGCCGCCCTCGGCGTAGGCGCGGGTCTTCTCTGGGTCGGCCTGAGGCCCGTTGGATGCCATCAAATAGCCGTAGGTGGCCTCGACCGTATCGTGATAACCCGTGGCTTGCTGAATCGAGGTGCCGCCCCCTAAATACAATTCGGCCGAGCTGAGCGCGGTGGAACCTCCCGCCCCTGATGCTGCGTCAAAAATCATCACGTCGGCGCCGCTGTCCGCCGCTTCAATCGCCGCACAAGCGCCCGCACCGCCGAAACCCGCGACCAGCACATCGGTCTGTCCGGCCCATTGCGTCACTTCAGTTACAGGCAGTGGCAAAAAGTCCACGCGTCATCCCCTCTCCTCGCGCCAACCGTCCCGCGCAGGGTGCCGGTGCGGCTCGGGCCCCACAGTAGGCAGCTCCGCGCAAGGGCGCAGCCCTCGTTTGGACGATAGCATGTAGTCCGTACGGGGGCTGTAGCGCGACCAGCAGCAACCGACAATGCTATCGACCAAGACCGGCCCACTTTATGGAGGAACTTGCAATGACCTGGTACACGGGCGACGCCCTCTACGACACGCTGTTACTGATCGGTTTTGCCTACGCCGCGCTAGTGCTGGTGAGCAGTTTCTATGGCACCGCCGCCTACGGCGGGCGATTCGGTGGCGGCAAGCGCGCCAAAGGTCTCAAGTTGGGGGCCAAGCAAGGCTGGGTGCTCATGGAGTTACCGGGCCTGATCGTGTTTCCGGTCGTCTTTTTCATGGGTAGCAATGCGGACCAACCGGTGCCACTTTTCTTCCTGGCGATCTGGATGATGCATTACACCAACCGCGCGTTGATTACCCCGCTACTCATGCGGGTGCAACCGGGTTCGCAGGCGAGTTTTTCGTTTGGCGTGGTCATCGCGGGCTGGGTCACACTGTTTCTGCACGGCTACTTCAACGCTGCGTATCTGACTGAGCTGGGCACCCAATACACCTACGACTGGTTTACCGATCCCCGATTCCGCATCGGCTTTGCTATCTACATTGTCGGCTTTGTGCTCAACATCCACTCGGATCGTATCCTGCGTAACCTGCGGTCCCCCAACCCAAGACCGGACGAACCGCGCTACAAAATCCCCTATGGCGGCGGCTTTCGCTTTGTCAGCTGCCCGCAATATCTGGGTGAGATTCTCTCCTTTACCGGCTTTGCCATCATGGCGTGGAATCTGGGCGCCGTGTTTGTCCTCGCCATGACCGCAGGGAATCTCATCCCCCGCGCGATTTACACCCACCGCTGGTTCCACAAAAACTTTGAGGACTACCCCGCCGAGCGCAAAGCGATCATCCCGGGTATTCTCTGACATCGCGTTCATCGAGGGGCTGCCATGGAGCTGTCACTGAAAGGCAAAAAGATACTCATCACGGGCGCAGGCGCCGGCATTGGCCTGGCCTGTGCGGAGGCGTTTGTGACTGCCGGCGCGGATGTCGCCATTTGTGATGTGGAGCAGGCGCGACTGGATGACGCTCTGGCAACGCTGACCTCTATCGGCGGGAACCATTATGGCCAGCTTTGTGACGTGGCCAGCGCCGATGCCGTAGCAGACTTCTTCGCCAACAGCGTGAAAGCCCTGGGGTCACTCGACATTGTGCTCAACAACGCAGGCGTCGGTTCACCGCTGGTACCACTCGAGGAAACCGACGAGGCCGACTACGACCGGCTCATGGGCATCAATCTCAAGGGGGTCTGGCTCTGCATGCGCGAGAGTCTCAAGATCATGTCGCCTGCAGGCTCCGGGCACATCATCAACATGGCCTCGGCCTTGAGCAAAACCACTTTCCCCGGCGCCGGACTCTACGTGGCCTCCAAACATGCTGTGGGCGGGCTGACCCGCAATACGGCGGTGGAATATGGCGAGTCTGGCATTCGCATTAACGCGATCTGCCCTGGCTTTATTGAAACGCCTCTACTGAGAGAATCGATTCCCGAGGAGGATCGAGCGCACCTCGCCAGCCGTCACCCCATGAATCGCCTCGGCACTCCCGAAGACGTGGCCAAAGCCGCCATGTGGCTGGCGAGTGATGCCTCGAGCTTCGTGACCGGCATGCTGTTTTCTGTGGATGGCGGTTGGACCGCGGTCTGATGCTGGCTGCACCGCGTTAATCTAGACCGCAACGCAAAATGTGAGCGACAAGCGCGCAAACGCAAGCAAAAACATTTGGTTGATTACGTTATCTTCGAGGAAAAAACTCGCCGAAAGAGCTGGGAAATGGAGATGCCTCCGTCTCAGCTCGTGTCAGTCAATATGAGTAACCTTTCTGTCTTTCTCGGTTTTGATGGTAAATCTCTCTCGGCTCTGCAACCTAATAAGAATATTCTAGTTGCCAAAGGTTAAATATTCTTATAGATGCCAATCATTACAGAAGACTCCCCGATCACTTTTAACGATGCGCTACCTGAAGCCGTCGACGTCGTCATCATTGGCGGTGGTATCGCGGGTGTCATGGCGGCCTGGTTCCTCTCAAAAGCCGGAAAATCTGTCTTCATCTGTGAAAAGGGGCGCGTTGCCGGAGAGCAGTCATCCAGAAATTGGGGGTTTGTTCGACAGGCGGGCAGGGACGCTAGCGAGTTACCCATGATGATAGATGGCATGAGCATATGGCAGGAACTGCAAGATCAGATGGGAGATGCGATCGGGTTCAGGAGACCCGGCTCTCTATTTTGCACCAGCTACAGTGATCTGCATGCTTCCTACGAAGCCTGGGTCGATAACATTGGGAAACCCCATGGGCTGCCATGCCGAATGATCTCGACGAGAGAAATCGACAAACACCTGAATGGTCAACCGCATCGATTCAGTGGCGGGCTCTACACAGAGAGAGACGGATGCGCGGAACCATTTACGGCGGTACCCGCGATAGCGAAATACCTGAACCAGAACGAGCGCGTCTTGATTAGAGAGCACTGTGCGGTCCGACTTCTCTGCATTGAAGGCGGCGAGGTCACTGGAGTGCACACGGAAGATGGTGACGTTCGTGCTGAGCAAGTTTTGGTGGCAGGCGGAGCATGGACCGGGAAGCTACTTCACAATCACGGCATCGTTTTCCCGCAGCTTCTCGTCAATACAACCCTTGCCCGAACAGCGCCCGCCAAAGACCCAATAAATTTAAATTTCGGATTCACAAAGGCCTGTTTCCGCTCGAGGGTAGATGGGGGCTACACCGTCACTCCGGGTGAGATAATGGAGCACCACCTATGCCTCGATACGCTCAGGTTCGGTTACAAATTTCTGCCCGCATTGAAATTTTTTTATCGTAACTCGAGACTGCGATCGGGCTTGGGACCAGGATTTCTTAATCGTATGGCTCCGAAACAAAGATGGAAAAGGGATGAAGTGACGCCTTTTGAGCTAAACCGCATTGCAAATCCTCGGCTGTCGGGACGTCACTTTAAATTACTGAAGCGTCGCTTGCGCGCTCACTTCCCCGATTTGGCACAACTCGACATTCTGGAAGCTTGGACTGGCTCGGCAGATATGACGCCCGATATCCTTCCTGCAATCGGCCCGATTCACAGTCTGCCTCGCTTGTACATCGCTAGCGGCCTCAGCGGCCATGGTTTCGGTCTTGGGCCAGCGGTCGGGAAAGCCATTGCAAACAATATGCTCGGCAGGTCCGATCAATTTGACTTGACGCCCTTCAGATTCGAGCGGTTTTACGAAGGCAAGAAATTGCGCGCCGGGATTCTTGAATGACGTCTCTCTTGCGATGACTAGCGAGCCGTGGCCAGCCAGATACAACATGATGGCACTCTTGCTAGTCGCCTTACTGCTTTGTTACGTGGATCGCACGATCATATCTCTCGCTGTTATCGACATGCAAAAAGAGTTCGGTTGGAGCAACAGTGAAAAAGGCTACGTGCTTTCAATTTTTTCAGCGGGTTACATTATTACGCAGCTTCTGGGCGGCTTGATGTCAAATCGCTACGGCGGCCGTAATGTCTACCTTTTCGCCGTATTTGCTTGGTCACTGTTTACAGTGATCACCCCAGCAGCCGCATTGATTTCTCTACCAGCACTTCTCGCCACGAGGTTCATGTTAGGCGTGGCAGAGGGTGGCGCATATCCCGCCGCATACAACCTAATACATCACTGGATCCCAGCAGAGGAAAGATCCACCTCTATCTCCCTAGTCTCCACAGCGGCCGCGGTAGGGACCGTCGGGGCACTCCTTGTGAGCGGAAAAATCATAGAATTTTTTGGGTGGCAATCGATTTTTTATATATTCGGTTCCATGGGTTTTTTCTGGTGCGCCGCGTGGGCGTTGAAAATCTCTCCGACCGCGCCCTCTCCTCAGGGTGCAGTATCTGGCAGGTCGGAAACGTCTTTTCTGAAATCAGTCCCGTGGAAAATTTTAATCACCCATCCGGCGGTCATTACACTTTATGTCGTCAATTTTGGCGGTCAGGCAATTACCTTCCTAATGGCATCATGGTTACCTAGTTACTTGGTCGATACATTTGAAGTGTCAACCACGCAAGCCGGTGTTTACGCCATCCTGCCCTGGTTAAGCCTTGCGGTAGTGACCTTCCTCGCCGGTCGCTATGCAGACAGTTGCATTGCAGCCGGCGAGGCCAGTCTGCATCTGAGAAAACGGCTCATGGCGATCGGTTTTCTCCTCTCTATCACGAGCGTCATTGGCATTGCTCACGCTGACTCTCTATATCTAGCCTTAATGCTGGTTATCATCGTATTTTCGGGAGTTGGAATCCTAATTCCCGGCATTTCCACGATACCCGGAGAGCTGCTGCCAAGGCACGGCGATGTTCTCTTTGGATTTATCACAGCATCTGGCGCCATCGGCAGTATCATTTTTGTATCAGCCACCGGAATTCTCCTAGAGAAAACTGGCTCGTACATCGCCATTTTTTACGCCCTCGCTGCGTGCTGTACTCTCAGCATGATTACGTTCCACTTATTTTCTCGCACTGAAGAGATTAACTATTAGCCGATTCACCCATCGAGGAACAAGGCAATGAGAAAACTCATAGATGCTGCCCTGGTTATTATTGTGTCGACGTGCGCGTCAGCCCATGAACTCGAATTCGACCATGTTCACGTGGATGGTGGATGGAACGCGAAAGCGGGCTTTGTGTCCGACTCCGATATTCACGCGAGGTTATTTAATACTCGGGGCAAATCCAGGGAGACACTGAATGAGCGAGCGGAATGGCTCGCAACTCAATATGACGCCAAAGTTAGCGAGGAAAGCATTGCGCGAGCGGAGAAAGCTAAAGAGAAATACGGTCACGCCGTAACGATCAATTCTCTGCTCCCCTGCTCCGTGGGTATTGTTGGAAATACACCCGCAACCTTTCGTAAAGCGTTGGAGCGAAACCGAGAGGCCAACTTCACCTTATCTTCCAGCACGGTATTCGCAACCTATGGCCAAGGGCCCGCTGACAAAACTGTTTATGAGGTCGTTGCAGACTCCGATAAAGTAGTCGCGGATCTCGGGCTTACTAAAGCCCTCTCCGTAGACGATATTCGACGCGCGAAATCAGAAGACAGTATGGCTGTCGTGTACAACACGCAAGGGTCAGATTTCGTCATCGAAAACTTAGCAGATCATGCTAAGAGAGCTTACGCGCATGGGATTCGCATCATGAATTTTGTTTACAACCTGAACAATGCCCTAGCGGGCGGCGGCAGCAAACAAAATCAAGGGCTAACTGACATGGGGCGGCACTGGGTGCAGATAGCTCAGGCCAATGGGATTCTGCTAGACGTATCCCACTCCTCGAACCAAACTGCCATCGACGCGGCAGCTATTGCAACCAAACCGATCATAGCAAGCCACTCTAACGCGCAGTCTCTTTTTAATGTCTCACGAAATATATCTGACGAGGCGATCAAAGCCATTGCCTCTACAGGGGGCGTTATATGCCCAAGCGGCGTTGGGCTCCACCTGAATGCAGATGGAGAAGCAACCCCAAAAAGATATTTGGAGCATGTCATTCACGTGGCGGATCTAGTTGGAAAAGATCGCGTTTGCTTTGCCTCCGACTATGTTCACAACGTCCTCGACTATTACAAAAAGGGCCTCGATAAAACTGACATTTACCCGCCGGAGTTGGGATTCGGCGCGCCGACATCCAATCTTGCTGCCGAACATATTTGGCACGTGGTAGCGCTGTTAGAGGACGAGCACGACTGGACGGAAGAAGAAATCGTTGGCTTTCTCGGCGAGAATTTGATGCGTGTCTACCAAACCAGTTGGTAAGGATGATAGTCCCACCGTAAGGGCTCTGCGTTGTCGGGGACCTTACCGTTTTATCAAACTTACTGCGATGGAACGTTGATACCAGCCACATTTAGTGAACGATAGGCATCTGGATCTTCCCTCAGCAGATCACTGCATTCTGCCTTTTCATAGGCTGCCTCGATCAGCTTTGAGCGACGACTAACTTCGTCTCGAGTACGCGGGTGAGTAAAGATGTACAACGCGCCCTGCTGAACTTGCTCGATTGCATACCTTGCAACGACATCTGGGGACATCCCATTCTCAACAGCATTCTCAAATTCCAATGTCTGATTCTCATCGCTTGCGAAATTTGAACTGCTGGTCATCGCACTCACAATTTGTGTTCGTGTAAATCCCGGGCACAACGCCGAAACACCAATATTCTCATTTCGTAGCTCTTCAGCCAGCGCCTCTGTAAGACCCACCACGGCATGCTTACTGGTCGAATACGCAAGTACTGCACTGTAGGCGACATGACCGCCTACTGATGCCGTGTTGAGGATGTGACCGCCCTCCCCATGGGATCGAATTAAGGGCAGAAATGCATCAACACCGTGAACCACGCCCATCACATTTACATCCATGACTCTTCGCCATGTATCGAGAGAGTTATCACTGGCCCCACCAATCACCAATATGCCGGCGTTGTTGATTAAAAAGTGGACTTTTCCAAAGCGTTGGATGGTGACTTCAGCGGCGTGTCGCATCGCTGCTGGTTGCGCCACATCACACACAACGCTGTCACAGTCGATCCCTGCTGCTCGCAGACACTCTGTAGCGGCATGCAACGCCACATCATCGATATCACTCAGCATGACGGACATGCCCGCACTTCCGCATACTTTAGCTAGAGCAAGTCCAATGCCCGATGCGGCTCCCGTAATGAAAACGGTTTTGTTTTCTAAACTCTTCATGTGTGATCCAAACAAAAAAAGGATATTGCCATGCTACGATCACACATCAATGTCGATCTAGAGAAATCAGTGATCCATGCGCCCATATTTCTGAATCCATACCAGCACGATTCCGGTTATTGGCATTTTCGAGCAGGCGCCTGAATATATGATGATTGCAGCGCGAGCATTTTTCATTTTCGTCATAACGCTTCCCTCTGCAGCTCATGCGAAACCGGAGCCTGGACTCACGGGCCAATTCGCCACCGCTATCATTGACTTTTCTTACCAAGACCTACCGCCCGAAGTCGTTGAACGCGCTCGCTACTTAATTGCCGACTCACTTGCGACCGCCATTGGCGCTCACCATACATCTATATACCAAGAGGTAGAGAATATTATCGGTCCTTCCGGGGGTGACCACCTTCTGCTGGCATCTGGAAAGCGAGCTAGCATGTCTGAGGCTGTTTACCTCAACTCCTTCGCTGCCAACGTTCTAGATTTCGACGACAGCCATACAGAGGTGGGCCATCCTGGCGCCACGATCGTCCCTGCGGCTCTGTTGCTCAAAGAAGCATTCGACAAGTCGGAACAAGAGTTGATAGAGGCGGTCGTAGCCGGTTATGAATTCAATATCCGCTGGGCGAGATCCGTATTCAACTATTCAAACAAGTTTGATGGCCCGTGGAGCTCATCCACATTACAAGTAATGGGCACAACTGTAATGGCCGCCAAGTTGCTCGACCTATCCACTGAAGAAATTCAACGCGCTTTATTCTTCGCAGCTTCCAACACACCTATTCCCGTCAATCAAAAAATTGGGCTGCAACGCAATCAAATTATGAGTGGCATGAAAAACAACTATGGCCATGCCGCTCGGGGAGCTGTAGAGGCCGTGCTCGCCGCCAGAGCCGGCATTCCAGCCGAGAAAACTGTACTAGACGGGGATCAGGGACAATGGCGCATGATCGCCGCCAAGGAATTCCACCCAGAGTATTTACTTGCCGACATTGGAAATATTTGGGAGCTCATGTCGGTACAAATCAAACCTTATGCGGCGTGCAGGTGGATGCATTCTTCTATCGACGCGTTCAAGGCCCTACTCCAACAGGTCGAGCCACAGGAAATTGAAAGCGTAGAAGTATTGATCTATCAGTTTGGATATCAATCCCTTAGAAAATCAGAGCCCAAGACATTACTTGAGCTGCAGTTTAGTCTCCCCCACATTTTTGGTTTACTCGCTAATAAGAACTCACTGGTCGATCTAAGGCTTGAGGACACACTTCACGAACCCGCCATCGAATTTTCCAGAAAAATTAATTTGGTCATGGATCAGTCTCTAGAGGATCTTTTTCAGAAAGAAAATAAGATTGCTGCTGAGGTAATCGTCACTGGCATCGATGGTAAAGAATATCGAGAACAAGTCCTCTCTCCACTCGGGTCGGCGGGTAACGAAATTAGTTCAGGCGCCCACCTCATTAAAATCAGAGCCTTGGTGGACGGATCTCCGCATCCACAGGTCAGAGAGCTTGCGTCTAGATACTTACCGTGATCTGTCGCCGCCCTGTCAGATTTAGTTCATACGATTTTATGACTTCTATGCTCTGATTAACCTGCCTGGCAATTCATCGGTGGGCTCTCCATTAGAGTAAGTCATTTCTCCTGTGACCAACGTCGCCACGTACCCCTCAGATAATTGCTGAAAACGCCCGCCCCCCGCTGGCAAGTCGTGCACCATAAAAGGTCGCAACGCCTTAAGATTTTTAATATCAATCACGTTTATGTCCGCTTTTTTACCCTCGGCGATCAGCCCTCGATCTTCAAGGCCAACGGCCGCAGCGGAATCGCGTGTCTGAAGCTTAACCAGGGTTTCAAGTTTTATGGGCCCATCAGAACCTCTATCGCGGTGCCAGTGAGTAAGCAATGTGGTGGGGAAACTGGCATCACAAATGATGCCGACATGCGCCCCTCCATCCCCGAGCCCAAGCACCGTATTTGGATGAAGCACCATCTCCCGGCAGGCATCCAAGTTTCCGTGTTGATAATTGGCCCTAGCCGTGTAGAAAAGCGTTTTGCCTCCGTTATCGACCATCCTGTCGTACATGAACTCCACTGGGTTTAGGCCCTGCGCCAAAGCCTTGAACGCCACAGTGTCGTGCTCAGATGGCTCATAGTTGGGTTGCTCGTCCATTTCCCATAACCATTTGCCGCCATCAATCAAATCTTCCAAACGCTCATATTCAGCGTCGCAGGGCTCTGCAATAATTTTCGCTCGAAGCTCTGGGTCTTTTAGCGCATGACACTTAGCCTCGAGCGGAAGCTCACTCAATGCGCGAAAGCTCGATCTTCCTGAAAAAGGGGACAACGAGGATGTCAAACCCAATACCGCTCCAATAGGCCTTGGTGCCACCTGCCCAAGGATACGGAGCCCATCCGCATTAGCGATCTCTATTTGCGCGAGCACGTCGCGCCAACTCACTTCGCTAAGCTCCTCAGACAACGATAAGGAGAGCGGCCTTCCTGAGCGCTCCACTACTTCTCTTAACAGAGCAAACTCGCTTTCAAAATCATCAAATTGCGATATCACCTGAATCACACCCTTGCCAGCATCGGCCAGACCCATAGCTATACCCACCAGCTCATCGGTTCCAGCTGTTAACGTTGGCGTATGGTCTCCGGAACTTGTTTTGTGATGCAGCCACCTAGAGGTGGAAAAGCCCAGAGCCCCCGCTTGCATGGCGGAGCACGCCAATTTTCGCATCTGGGCAACGTCCTCTGCAGTAGCGGGCAGTCGATCCACGCCACGCTGCCCCATCACATATACGCGCAAGGCCGCATGAGGAAGCTGGGCGCCCAAATCCATATCGAACTGGCGTTCCGACAAATAATTCATAAATTCGCCAAAGGACTCCCATTGCCAAGGGAGCCCCTCGTTCATAACAACCCCAGGAATGTCTTCAACCCCCTCCATCAGTTCAATTAAGACATCGTGATCGGCTGATCGCACAGGTGCGAAGCCCACCCCACAGTTACCCATAACCGCTGTTGTCACGCCATGATGACTGGAGGGGGATAACCTACTAGCCCACGTAGCTTGCGCATCGTAGTGGGTGTGAATGTCTACAAAACCAGGAGTCACTATTGCCCCGGTGGCATTTATGACTCGCTTCGCGGTCTGCGTGATTTTGCCAACACAGACGATCTTCCCATCTTTTATCCCGACGTCAGCGGTCTTTCCAGCCTCACCTGAGCCGTCAAAAACCGTTCCGCCAGAAATCAATGTATCGAGCATATCGGCCCCTTTGTTAAAGCGTATTCTTGAATATCGACCCGTCCTTCATGATTAGACGTATAGATTCAATATTCTGGTCACGATGAGGCGCGTCAAACCAGCCCTGTCGAGCGCCTATGGCACCTAAATCGCGCAATGGGTTCCCGTCCACGATAAGCAAATCAGCATATGCGCCAACCTCAATGACACCGAGCTTTTTTGGATAGGGATTTAAAGGTCCAGTGAGCGCGGCCAGCTCCCCAGCTGTTGAGGTCATACCCCTTAACGCAAATAAATTTCCGAACAAGTGCCCCGCATACCATTTTTCGAAGTCAATGTGCTGCCTCATAAAGGGTCTTGATGACAGAGCAAAATCGTCCCCAAAGACCCATTTTGGCTGGTATTCATTGACAAGACCTACAAATTTTCTGGAGCCCTCGAGGAACAACTTAAATTTATGATGGGACGGATTTTTGGGATTCCCGAAATAGGGGTGCGCCATCAAACCATCGCTGAGTGCCGCCAGATTAGTTGAAAGAAATACTTCCTCCCGAACAATTCGCTTCATTGTCTCTTCATCGATAAGCTGAGCGTGATCAATACAGCGCGCACCGGCATCGAGGGCTTGATTGACTGTCTCGGTGGTGTAGGCATGAACGGTCCAATATGTCCCCCAATTTCCTACCGCTTGATTAGCGGCCTTGAGCTCTTCTGGCGTATATTGAATGGTATGGAGAGGATCCTTTTCTGACGCTACGCCACCACCGGCGTGAATTTTTATATAAACAGCGCCATTGGCAAAATTATCCCTAACAGCTGAAAGCATCTCGGCTCTGCCATCCGCGATTCGCGTCATATTAAGACGCTCTAAATTTGATTCGCTCGCACGCGGCATTAAGGAGTTTGACTGACTACGGAGCCGCAAATCACCGTGCCCCCCCGACTGTGATATGTAGGCTCCGGCGGGATAAATCCGCGGACCGTCTAGCAAACCCTCGTCGACTGCTTTTTTAAACCCATCTGCCATCCCGCCCATATCACGGACAGTAGTGAAGCCCATCATGAGGTATTCCCGCGCGACCGCCGCGGCTCTGGCACCAATGTCCTCCCAGGTCATACTCTCAAGGCCGGCAACGCCGCCATCCACGAGAGCGTGTGTCAGATGAACATGGGAGCTGATCAAGCCGGGCATGAGCGTTCGGCCATCGCCACTTATGATCTGAGCATCGGCCGGATAGTTAGGCTCCCCGATAGCACTGATAACGTTGCCATTAATAACGACCGAGGTTGCCTCGGATAAGTGATCTGCGCGGCCATCCCATACCCGAACATCTCGGATAACAATACTTGAAGCAAACGCATCGATGGAAAACAAAAAAAAGACAGCCGAAAAAATCTGCGCTTCTATTTTTTTGATCCTCATTTTTCTGTCCTCGTACTTTTTTCTATGACTTATAGGCGCTATCAGGCCTGCTAGGAAAACGAAAATCACTGATCGCTGGTCAAAGGCTTTTGCTCTAACGGCGGAATTATGTGGTTGACTGCAAGTTACGTCGGCGGCTAGAGATATCCTCCGGCGCAACGACAACCCTCATTCATAATTGTGGGCTTGAGGCTCCAAAGCATCTAGTGCAAACAATTAAATATCTTGTCATATCGAGCAATAGGTATGGCTTAAGCTTCCCCGTGTTTAGCTGTATGAGTTAAGACTTCTGAAACGCGCGAATTGACAAGTTTGATTAAGACATCAACTGCAATACTGTCGTCTTACCGTTTGGGAAACATATCGTGTTCAAGATAAGTTTTTTTATCAGAAAGCGCAGTGACGTTACTAGAAACGACTTCCGCACATACTGGCAAGGAGAGCACGCCGACCTCAATTTGGCTTATGTCCGTGATATCGGTGTCAAGCAATACATCAAATGCGAAGTACTCAAAGACCACCCTTTGACGAAGGCCAGCGTGACTTCTTATAGAACTGGGCCTGTCAGCTACGATTTTGTAGATCAATGGATCTTTAACGACATAGAGGATCTGAAGCGAGGCATGGCAGACTCTCGGATCCAGAGCTTAGCGAGTAAAACACACCTCAGCGAAGACGATTGGATCGATCTACCTCGCTCCAGTGTTCATATGTCTACCGATTTGGTTCAATTTTATCCAGTCGATGCAGCGCGGATAAGGGCAACAAGCGACGACCCCTACCTTAAGGTCTTCTACCATGTGCGAAGCCTTCCTCACATCAGTCGCGAAAGCGCCCAGCTTCACTGGAACGCCTGCCACGGCGGAGAGTCAAGGCAACATATCCATCTGTCTAAACACAAAAAATATCTTCAAGCGCATAAGATCGATTCAACCTTCGTTGATCAGCTCACTGAGCTCCGAGGTTACGAGGACGACCCCACCATCATTGGGCACGCCGAGGCATGGCTGATAGCTGACGCTGAAGAAAAACAACCCACTGCCGAGGAACGAGAAGCCAACAGCATGACTTTGGACGACATAGATCTTTTTACCGATAAAAGCCGGAGCAACGTGTTCTTAACAAACGAATCCTTTCTGCTGGACGACACCATCGTCACGCGACCCACCGGCGGTGGCAAGCGCATGCCAGAGTTCTTTTCAGCAATTTATTAGGGCTCAGATTCCTGGCCCTGCTCTAAGCTTGGATCCATCCGAGAAACGCGAAAATCTGAAACGACTCAGATCGAAAATTACATCCTCGCCAACAATGAGACTGGCCATGATTTTGCCAGCCGCCGGGCCTATTCCGAATCCATGTCCACTAAACCCAGTAGCGACGTACATACCCGGTATAGAGCTCAAGCTGTCCATGACGGGGACAACGTCGGGAGTGGCGTCAATCATGCCAGCCCACACTTCTGCAAATTCGACATCCGCAAGCTGGGGGATATTTGCTATCAACCGCTGCCGGAACTCAGAAAGCGCTCTGCTGGAAGCCGCCGGATCATTGATTCGTAGTTTCTCGAAAGGCGATATCGCGTTTGGTCCCCATCGGCGGGGAAAAAAACCTCGCTGAGTGGCATCGCTTCCAACTGCAAGTGATAACTCACTTGCGCTAGGCAAGGAGGGGATAAATTCGCGCAAGAACCTAAAGCTATTTGCTCCGATGTAGTGCTGACAAAATCCGGTGGCGACCGTATATCCACCATCCTCACGCCGGCGAATGCACACATCGCCAAAAGATCCCGCCCCCTCAAAAAAAGAGTCGACCGGAACAGTTCTCGCGACCGTACCTTTGACGGCCAGCTGCGGTAAGCGCACTCCCATATTTGATAGAAAAAGAGATGACCAGGCACCAGCCGCACAAAGCACAGCATTAACTTTTACAGTTCCGGCCTCCGTAACTACTCTGCTAACCCGCCCACCTTCAGTTTCAATTACCCTCACCGCGCAATTCTCTCGAATAAAGCACCCAGCGCCATGAATTGAGGTCGCAATGGTATTTACAGCAGTGAAAGGTTCCGCTCGTCCGTCACTAGGAGTGTACATGCCCCCCAGCCATCTACCCGATTTTGCTCCAACCATCGCGCAGGCTGCTTCTGCGGATAACATGCGCGTGTCCAGTCCATGCTGTGTAGCAACGTTATCAGTCCAATCCTGAAACTCAGCCATTTCCGCGGCCGTGCTTGCCAGCGCTGCTATACCAGCCGGGCGAAAACCTATGCCATCCCCCAGTTCATGCTGAAGCTCTTGCCAGGCAATGTTCGCGGCCATAGCGATCGGCACTTCGTCAGGATCCCGACCCATGGAGCGAACCCAACCCCAGTTTCGAGAAGATTGCTCGCCGGCAATACGCCCCTTGTCACATACCAGTACACTCAGCCCACGCTTGGTTAAGTCTCTCGCCGTGGTGATGCCAATCACACCTCCACCAATAATCAGAACATCGACGGACGTGGGTATTGGGTCCGAAAAGGATATCGGCAAGACTCCAAAAGATCTAAACATCCTCGTACCCGCAGCAATTGATCGAAGCCAAAAGATTGCCAGACGAGCCAAATCTTGGCTAGGCAATGCGGTTTTTTAGTTATCCCGGCGAGGACTTCGCGGTACGTGTTTTGCCAAGCTTGGAACGTGAAATGATAGGTTACGGCTGGCCAGTCGTGAGACCATCAGGCCAACAGTAAATGAGAGGCTCTGCATGATCACGATTGATCTTAGCGACAAGGTCGCGCTTGTTACTGGCGCCGCACAGGGCATTGGATTCGCGACCGCCCGGGCATTTGCCATCTCTGGCGCTAGGGTCTTACTCGCCGATGTAAAGCCAGAGGTAGCAGAGGCGGCTAAACTCATAGTCTCAGAAGGGGGCGTTGCGCAACACATGTGCTGCGACGTAAGCCTTAGCGAGGGGTGCAGAGCCATGGTTGAGAAGACTCTATCCACCTTCGGCCGACTCGATTACGCCTTCAACAACGCCGGCACAGGAAGCTACTACCGTCCTGTTGGCGAAGTTACTGGTGACGCGTGGGAGCGAGTAATCAGTAACAATCTATCCAGCGTCTTTTATTGCATCAAACATCAAGTTCCAGCCATGCTTCAGGAGGGGGGAGGCGTTATCGTGAATAACTCCTCGGTTCTCGGCGTCAAAGCTCTACCCGAGAGTAGCGTTGAATATACGGCCGCCAAGCATGGAGTTATTGGCCTGACTCGACAGGTTGCAGTCAATCATGGAGCCGACGGAATCCGCTGCGTCGCGGTATGTCCAGGCCTCATTGACACGACGCTGGTTGATCCAACCTCTGACGGGGGTATAAAGGCTGGCGGTATTCCCGCCGCCCTTCGGAAACGCTTCGTCGATCGCACGCCTTTGGGCTGTGCTGGCACACCAGATGTTATAGCTAGCGCGGTCGTATTCCTGTGCGCTGACCAATCTTCATTCATCAACGGATCTCACCTAGTGATAGATGGTGGGATGTCTCAAGGCTGAAGGCGTTGGCACCCTACAGCTGGCTGCCGTCTCTTAAGATTTCTGCGGCCTATCTGGCTCTGGTAGTTGGATCTGGGTTTGCAACCGGGCAAGAGGCGATGCAATTTTTTGTGGCACACGGATGGCATAGCTTTTCAATCGCGTTCATCACGCTGCTACTACTCGGTTATACCGCTCAGGCCCTGATGCGTGCCGGCCGTCGTCACAACCTTCGAACGAATGAATCCGTCTTCCGTTACTATTGCGGTCAACACTTAGGTACAGCATTGACCTGGTATACGATGACCATGATCATCGCCGTAGCCGCGGTGATGTTCGGCGGAGTAGGGGCCACATTGAGCCAAGCATACGGCATCCCAGAGGAGATAGGTGCCGCTGCGATAGCGCTTCTGGTTGTAGCCACATTGCTACTGGGATTGCGGGGTATTCTTGGCTTATTGGGGTTTATGGGACCAATACTTATCGTTTTAACGATAGCAATTACAGGAACCGCGCTCTTCCAAAATCATGATCATCTCAATCTAGGTATATCCCGAGCTGATACGACGACAGTGCTTACCGCCACGCCATATTGGTTCTTCTCGGGATTCCTTTACGTCGGTCTAACACTTCCGGGCATGGCCAGCTTTTTGCCTCAGGTAGGCGCTACCATCAACAACGACCGGGCCATCGGCCTCGTCGCCATCGTCGGGCCGACAACAGCTATGTTAACAATGCTGTTGGTATCGGCCTCGCTGCTCGCTAATTTCGATCTAGTTAACAAAGAACAAGTTCCCATCATGGCACTGGCAAGCTCAGTTATGCCGACTTATGGATCAATTTTTGCCGTGGTGATTGTTTCGGGCATATTCACAACCGTCACCCCTTTGTTGTGGTCTGTCTGCTCCAGATTTTCAGATGAAGCCGAACCGGCTTACCGGTTTATAGTAGTGAGTCTGACTTCGATCGCGCTTTTAGGTGCAACCGTCCTGCCTTTCGGAGAGCTTCTCAATCTCATCTACCCGAGCATCGGATACGTTGGACTGAGTATTTTGGCCTGTATGATCCTCACTGATGTCAGAGCACTCGTTGCGCGCTGAATAGCCCTCCCCTAAACTCTGGGGCAAGTGTTCACTCTTTCGTATAATCGATGGCCAGCACACCATCCAGTTTTTACGCAAATCTACTTGTCGTCAGTGAGGCAATCAGGCGCCAATATCAGGTTGACACTAACCTGATGTTAAAAAGAGCAGGCATAGACCTTAAAGCCGTCGCCAACGGTGATCAGAGGGTGCCTTTTGAAGCGGTGGACAAATTCTGGGGCTTGGCAGTCAAGGAAACGGGAAATCCAAGTATCGGTCTCGATGTGGTGGAGGACCTCAATCCGGCAGTCTATCGTTCTCTGGGCGTAGCCTTACTATGTAGCAGCACGATCAGAGACTTTTGTCTCAGACTTGTCAGATTTTTTGCTGTCATCTCCACTCTGGAAACCACTTCTTTTGAGGAGCTTGAGCATCTCGCAATCATCACTGATCACAGCAGCGTAGAGTACTCACCCTCAACCTTAGGATGTCATGCCGACGCGTTCGCCGCATTCGTTGTCAAATTTATTCGAATTTTATACGAGCCCTCATATGCGCCATTAAAAGTAGAGCTCGGCTGGACGCCCCCAAAGAAATATCAGCACAGATATCAAGATTGGTTTAAGTGCCCCGTAAGTTTCGGCTTCGAAGATACTAAAATTTATATTGATTCAGCTGATCTGAACGTAGAGCTCTCGGGAGCCAATCCAGACATCGCCATGCACAATGATCGACTGGCGATGAATGTACTTAGTAAAATGCAAAAGCTGGATCTACCTGACCAAGTGTATGCGCGATTGATTGAGTTTCTGCCGTCAGGCAACTGTAGTCGGGAAAGAATTGCTAGATCTCTGGCTATGAGCGAAAGCGCTTTTCAAAAGAAGCTTAAGGCCGCCGGCACAAGTTACCAAGAGCTCTTGGACGCGACGCGCACCGAACTGGCAAAGCTTTATCTTTCTGATCGAGACATGTCGGTGGATGAAGTTGCATACATGGTAGGGTTCTCGGACTGTAGCAATTTCACTCGGGCTTTCAAAAGGTGGATGGGAGCTTCCCCTCGAGAGTACCGAACATCCCAATCATTACAACCGTCGGCGCCCACCCGGGCGAAGTAGCACAGGCCGCCTTTGCGACTGAATAAGAGACAATCAACCTCCTTCTCGCTCCGAGTACAAGCCCGCCAGTCATTTAATCTCCTAAAACCCAGATAAGTTCTCCGGAATAAGCTTATTTTGACCCTATAAGTGAGCGAAATGACAAGCCGACAGCAACTAGGTTTGAAATCATCCAACTCAGATATTATTTATTTTGGGGATGTCTCATGTCAGCTAATCGACCCGTTGTTGTCTATGGCGCGAGCGGCTACACAGGCCGTTTAGTCTGCGAATTCCTGAGGCAATACCAAGTCCCATTTGTCGCTGCGGGGAGAGATATTCAGCGCTTGGAAGAAGCGATGCGACAAGTGCCGGGAATCGAGAGCGCCGATTATGAAATTGTTGCGGTACAGCACACGGTGGAAGAGCTAACCGCGTTATTCAGCGGACGCCAGGTGGTTTGCAATATCGTTGGCCCTTTTGAACGCTTTGGCGAAACGGTAGTCCAAGCCGCATTGGCGGCCGGGATTCACTATATCGATACTACTGGTGAGCCCGCGTTTGTCGAACTCCTAAAGGAGAAATACGGCGCACCGTTCAGGGAAAAGTCACTGACGCTAGCACCATGCACTGCCTACATGTATACACCGGCAGAGATTGCGGCCCGAATATGCATCGAAGAGGAGGACGTAGATTCTCTGGAAGTGGTCACAGCGGGTACTTTCGTTCCCACCTTCGCCTCGACGCAGTCAATCTATTCTTTATTCAGCCATGATGCGCGCTACCTCAAAAACAACGAACTAATACCTTGGCCCCCCGCTAAAGGATACGATGTAAGCGTTCCAGGATTCGCGACTACTCAGCTCATGCACCCCTGGGCTGGGGGGAACCTGCCCTTGGTTTTCAAGGATCACCCCACCGTGCACTCTCTAAAGCAACTCAGTGGAAATACTGATCGCGAACTCATGGAGGGCCTAATAGCTATGCAGGCGCAATTTGAGAAAGACGTCAGATCCCTACCGAGAGAAGAGCAACGATCTGCTCTGGAAAAAATAGTTGACGCTATCGAGCCGTTTATGCCGCCGCGCGAACTAACACTGATTCACCGGAGTTGCGACATCGCCACCGGCACCGGCTCCGCCGGAGGGAAGAAAGTGGTCATCCAAAGCACAAGTCCTTATACACAAACGGGTATATTCCAGGCTGCGACGGCAAACAAATTATTAACCGATAAACCTCATAAGGCGGGCTTTTGCACCGCCTGCGAGGCCGTAGGCTTTAGATATCTGCTATCGCAACAAAAGGCATTTCTTCCTGTCAAACTAAGCATCTCTGACTTTTAGCAATGCGCATCATCGACTTCTTTGAACAGGGCGTTAACTACTACCCTGACAATACCGCGTTTTGCGATCAGTCATCTGAATTTACCTATGCCATGGCAGATCGCGAGGCTAGAAAAATTGCGGGAGCGATCCGAGGCAACGGCTTCCAAAAGGGGGATCGAATCGGCGTTTATTCCCCCAATTCCAACCTGGCATTTTTGACGCTGCTGGGTTTAATGCGGTCCGAAGCGGTTTGGCTACCCATCAATCCTCGCAACAGTACGGCATCCAACATTGATTTGGCAGAACGTTTTGGTATGTCGCTCATGTTCTATTCAGAGAGCTTCAATCAAGAGGTCCAAGACATAAAATCAGCGGCAACCGGCATTCAGTCATTTGTCTGTATCGATGGAAAAGGCTCCGTTGGCATGTCTCTAGAAGACTTCTGCGATGGGCAACCAGACACGCTGGCTCTCGGTCCTGAAGAGCCTGGAGAGTTAGCCGCAATTTTCGGCACAGGAGGCACAACGGGCAAGTCGAAGGGCGTTTTGATGGGGCACTCTTCCCTAGAGGCTTTTTTTCACAACTACCATGCCCACTTTAGCTACCAAGAAGGTAGCGTCCATCTTGTTGTGGCGCCAATGACTCACGCGGCCGGTATTATGGGATGCCTCCATTTTCCGAGGGGAGGAAAAAATGTCATTTGTAGCTCCTCTGATCCGCTATCAATTATGAGGGACATAGAAAAATATCAGGTAACGCACCTTTTCCTTCCCCCCACCATCCTCTACATGATGCTCGCGCACGACGAAGTCAAGAATTATGACTACTCGTCGTTGCAGCACTTCATGGTGGGTGCGGCCCCAACTTCATTGGAAAAACTCAAGGAGGCCTGCAAAATTTTTGGAACTTCAATGACTGAAGCATACGGGCAAACAGAAGCCCCAGCGGCGATCACATTGAAAGCTCCTTGGGATTACCTTGATCAAAATGGCAACATTATTGAGCACAGACTTCGAGGAATTGGCCGACCCGCCATCTTCAATAGAGTCAAAATCCTAGACAAAAGTGGCAATGAGGTGCCTCTCGGTGAGCCCGGAGAGATCTGCGTCGCGGGGAAGTTGGTCACGCAAGGATATCTTGATGATCCCGAAGCAACGCAGGAGGCGTTCCGAGATGGCTGGCTCTGGACCGGCGACATCGGAGTAATGGCGGCCGACGGCTACATCGAAATTATTGATCGACGAAAAGATATGATCATCTCGGGCGGCTTCAACGTGTACCCCAATGAAGTGGAACAAGTCATTACTGAAATTCCTTCGGTGCAAGAGTGCGCAGTTATTGGCATTCCAGATGAAAAATGGGGAGAAGCCGTTAAAGCCTTTATACAACTAAAGCCTAAGGAAAAGCTGCGTGAAGGCGACGTTATTGCTTACGTGAAAAAGGAACTTGGCTCGGTTAAGGCCCCTAAATCGGTTGATTTTGTCGACGAACTACCCAAAAGCCCTGTCGGGAAAATACTAAAAACTGAGCTCCGAGCACCCTACTGGTCGGCAAAAAATAAGGCCGTAAATTAGTGAAACAGAAGTGCTATATCGCCGGTATTGGCATGACGCCTTTCGGCAAACATTTGCAACGAAGTCTCAAATCACTCGCTCATGAGGCGGTACTCAGTGCGCTTCGCGATGCCAATTTATCGCCGTCAGACTTGGGTGCCGCTTGGGTCGGTAATGTTGGCGCTGGCGTCATCTCAGGGCAAGTATGTGTGCTCGGTCAAGTTGTACTCAGAGATATTGGAGTAGGCGGCATTCCGATCATCAATGTCGAAAATGCTTGTGCTTCCTCGGCAACCGCATTTCAACAGGCTTGCTCAATGGTTTCGCTTGGGGCACATGATGTGGCCCTAGTATTAGGAGTAGAGAAACTCTATGCCGAAGACAAGAGCAAAACTTTCTCAGTATTTGCCGGCGGTGTAGATATAGAGCGACAGCATGAGTTACTCGAAGAAAAAAAACACCGGCGAGAGGCACTAAGCACGAACATCGGAGACACCGAAATTCAGGAGCCCCGTTCTCTGTTTATAGACATTTATGCCGAGTGGGCCCTCGATCACATGCGCAACTACGGCACGTCGCGAGCCCAACTCGCGGCAGTGTCTGCAAAAAACTCCCTGCACGGCTCGCTGAACAGTTTGGCTCAATACAGATCTCAGATGACTATTGACGAAGTGCTGCTGGCCAAAGAAATTCTGTGGCCACTTACTCTGCCAATGTGCTCTCCGATTGGCGACGGTGCAGCTGCACTGATCGTTGTTAGTGAAAAAAAAGCTCGGCAACTCGGCATGAAGGATATGGTCAAGGTGGAAGCATGCGAATTGCGCAGCGGGCACGATTTTAGCTCTGAGGCAGATATTGAGCCTGCGCGATTAGCTGCAAACCACATTTACGAGGTGTCTGGCATTGGCCCAAGAGACCTTGATGTTATAGAACTCCATGACGCGTCAGCAATTTCAGAAATTCTGTATTACGAGCATCTAGGGCTTTGTAATAAAGGTGAGGGCGGCATCCTGGTGGAATCCGGATCTACAACTTTGGGGGGGGCGATACCCGTTAATACTTCTGGAGGGCTGATGCGAAAAGGGCATCCAGTCGGCGCGACCGGAGCCGCCCAACTAGTAGAACTGTGTTGCCAATTGAGAGGCATTGCGGGCAAGCGGCAAGTCGATAAAGCCAGGACAGCTCTCGCAGAAAATGGCGGCGGCTATATTGGAAGCGACGTGGCGGCACTCGCGTTTACCATTCTATCTAAGTAACCCTATGAATCCTGCGATCCTTGAAATTCAGCAATCCATTATTGGAAATAAAGCTGAAATTCACACGGCGTTTGGCTCTAAACCGCTTATTTACGCAGACTACACCGCCTCCGGACGCGCGCTATCTTTCATAGAAAACTTTATTCGAGATCAAGTGCTACCGTTCTACGCGAATACTCACACCGAGGCCTCGCACACTGGCGCCAGAACGACAAGGCTACGTGAGCAGGCTCGTCAAATCATTCGTGGAGCCGTTAATGGAACCGAAGAGGACCAAGTAATCTTCTGCGGCTCAGGGGCTACAGCAGCCATAAATAAACTAACCGATATATTGAACTTACGTTTACCCGGCGATTTATCAAACAGATATCAATTGCTTCAACAAATACCTCGACACCTAAGGCCTGTGGTATTCATCGGGCCGTATGAGCATCACTCAAACGAATTACCATGGCGTGAATCAATTGCTGATGTTGTGAAAATACCGTCTTGCTCGCAGGGAAAGATTGATCTCGATGCGCTTGAAACTGAGCTGAGAAAATACAAAGAAAGACCGTTGCGGATCGGAAGCTTTTCCGCCGCCAGCAACGTCACGGGGATAAAATCCGAAGTACAAAAAATCACTCGGATATTAAAAAGATACGACGCCCTCGCGTTCTGGGACTATGCTGCCGCGGCCCCCTACGTTGATATCAATATAAACGACGAAGATGCTATCGATGGAATCTTCCTGTCTCCACATAAATTTATAGGGGGACCGGGCGCAGCGGGTGTTCTGGTAGTCAAGCGGGGAATCGTCTGCAATACGGTACCAAGCACTGTCGGTGGTGGCACGGTCCAGTATGTGACGCCGATTGATCATCACTATGTCACTAATATTGAGCAGCGAGAAGAAGCCGGAACGCCCGACATCATTGGATGTATCCGAGCCGGCCTTGTCTTCAAACTTAAGCAAGAGGTGGGGATTCACGAGATATTGAAAAGGGAACGGCGGCTCATCACCCTCGCCACAGACCGACTTAGCCGATGTCCCAATGTTGAGATTTTAGGGCCCCAGGAGGGTGAGCGTATCGGCATATTCTCGCTCAGGTTCCTGCATGGAGACAAAGACTTACATCCCGGATTTATCGTCGCTCTCCTGAATGACCTTTTCGGCATTCAAGCGCGTTCTGGTTGCTCCTGTGCCGGTCCATATGGCCACTATTTACTCGATTTAGATCTACAAAGAAGTCATGAGTTACAAGCGCAAATAATGGCTGGTCATTCAATACTTCGCCCCGGCTGGGTCAGGTTGAATTTCAATTACTTTATCGACGACGACGAATTCGATTACCTTCTAAAGGCTATCGAGTTGTTGGCAATCAACGGATGGCGACTTCTATCGTCTTATCACTACGACGATCGCGATGGCGTTTGGAAACATAACGATTGCGCGACAAAGCCAAGCGGATCCTTAAATGCCAGCCTTCTGTGCTCCTCATCATCAAGCGAGAAGCCTAGAGCCCAAATGTACGATCTTTCTGAGTGTTATGAAGACGCACACAGGACGCTTTTGAACATTAGTCATGCGACCACATGCCCCATTGAACTTCCGGAGGAGGCAGAGAGACTAAGATGGTTCAAGCTGCCACAAGAAATCGCAACTTAACTGTCACCTGCGCCGCTTTATTTGCTCCGCTAGGTTCAGTTGCCAGTGAAAACCGGCTCTCGTTTTTCAGTGAATGCCGTGAGCGCCTCCACGCAGTCTTCACTGACCTGCATACACTGTTTCTCGCGCAGTAAACCGTAATCCAGCGTGGCGTCCACCGCTTGGCGCAGCAAGCAGTTCAGCGTTTGCTTGGTGCCCTCAATGGCCATCCTCGGTCCAGTCGCGAGCCGCTGCGCCTTTTCAAACGCCATCGGCATCAGGTCTTTCGCCGGCACCACATGGCGAATCAGTCCAAGCTCTTTGGCCTCCGCTGCAGTGAGTCGATCCCCGGTCATCAAAAACTCTTTTGCGTTGTGCATACCTACTAACAGCGGCCAGATTGCTGCGCCGCCATCACCCGCCACGTAGCCCGCAATCACATGGGTATCGGCGAATATCGCCTGCTCAGAGGCCACCACAATGTCGGCAAAGAGTGCGAGAGTGGACCCCAGGCCCATCGCATAACCGTTTACCGCCGCAATAATCGGCTGGGGCACCTCGAGAATATCGAGGATGATCTTTCTGCCCTCCTCCACCATGGCATCTGTTTGCTCCCGGTTCATCGACAGCCCGTGCTTTAAATCGCCACCCGCGCAGAACGCTTTGCCAGCGCCCGTTAACACCACCGCCCGGGTTTGCTTATCGCGGGCGATATCGGCGAACACCCAAGAGAGCTCCCGATGCAGTAGCTCATCGGTCGCATTGAGCGCCTCTGGACGATTCAACGTGACTTGCAGCACGCCACCTGAACGCTCAAAAGCAATGTGCTGATATTTCTCGTATGCCCTCATGCCGTTTCTCCAATCGAGTGACATTGGTCGTTGCGCTTGCTCGCATCGCGCTTCGAGTGCTCGGGCGATCTAATTCGCCTGAAAAGCGGGGTTTAACTCAGGGACCGTAATTACGTTGCTGCGGTCACTGACTGCGAGTTGAGCAGATCTGCCAGCGGTTGCAAGGCAGGCGCGATCAGGGCGGCGCCTGCGATACAGGCAACACAACCCACAAGAGATAGGGACAGGATCACTGCATTTCCGTCGGCAAAAAGGTTAGCTACCGCTAAGCCGCTCGACCATAGCCTCGCGCATCACAAACTTTTGTATCTTGCCCGTCACCGTCATCGGGTACTCGTCAACAAAGTCGATGTAACGCGGGATCTTGAAGTGAGTGATCTTGTCTCGGCAGTAATCCTTCACCTCATCTGCCGAAAGCTCATGGCCCGCATTGAGCTGAATCCAAGCGCAAACCTCTTCACCCATTTTTTCATCTGGAACACCAAACACCTGAACTTCGGATATGGCGGGATGCTGGTATAAAAACTCCTCTATCTCCCTCGGGTAAATGTTTTCGCCTCCCCGAATGATCATGTCTTTGATGCGCCCGACGATCTGCACATAGCCATCGCCATCCATGACCGCCAGATCACCCGAGTGCAACCAACCGCCCGGATCAATAGTCTCGGCGGTGCGCTCGGGATCATTCCAGTAGCCCTGCATCACAGAGTAACCCCGGGTGCAGATTTCGCCTTTTTCTCCAACGGGCACCACACGACCCGCGTCATCGATGACTTTGATTTCCACCCAGGGCACCGCGCGCCCCACCGTCTCTGTACGTCGCTCCAGAGAATCGTTGGGAAGCGTCATGTTATTGATGGGACTCACCTCGGTCTGGCCATAGGCGATGAGAATATCGTCCATGTGCATCTCTGAAATAAGACGCCGCATGACCTCTACCGGGCACGGCGCGCCCGCCATAATTCCCGTGCGTAAACTGGAAAGGTCAAATTGCGAGAACGAGGGATGATCCAGTTCCATAATGAACATGGTGGGAACGCCATGGAGGGCCGTACAGCGCTCTTCCTCGACAGCTTTGAGCGTGTCGAGAGGGTCGAAGGCCTCGCCCGGAAACACCATCGTGGCGCCGTGCGCAACGCAAGCCAACACGGACAGCACCATGCCAAAGCAATGATACAGAGGCACCGGTATGCATAGCCGGTCCTGTGGACTCAGGTCCATCGCCGCGCCCGTAAGATAACCGTTATTGAGAATATTGCAGTGCGACAGCGTTGCGCCCTTGGGGTTGCCTGTTGTGCCGCTGGTAAATTGGATATTAATCGCATCATCGGGTCGCAATTCTGCGGCTAGCTGCGCAAGACGCGCATGATGCTCAGCGGCCCCCATTGCACAGACGTCATCGAAGTTAAGCATACCCGGGCTCTTTCCCTTGCCCATGCGGATGATCCGTTTGAGATGAGGTAGAGTCTTGGATTGGAGCGCACAGGGTTCGCAGTCAGCCAGCTCGGGGGCGAGCGTCTGCAACATGCCCAGATAGTCACTGCTTTTGAATTGCTCTGCAGTGATGATGGTATCGCACTCGACTTTGTTGAGCGCGTATTCCAGCTCGTAGGTGCGATACGCCGGATTAATACAGACCATAATCGCGCCAATCTTGGCGGTGGCCAGCTGCACCATCACCCACTCAGCGCTATTTGGCCCCCAGATACCGACTCGGTCTCCGGTCTGAATACCCAGAGCCAACAATCCCGCCGCGAGGCTATTCACCTGCTCCTGTAACTGCTGATAGGACCAACGCACGTTCTGATGGCGCACCACCAAGGCGTCTATTTCTGGGTTGGACTCGCAGGTGCGATCGAAATAGTTGCCGATCGTTTCGTAAATAATCTGCGATGTAGACGCACCGCAGTAGTAACTCTGTGACAATTTCTCCATGCAGTCACCTTCTGGCCTGCCGCCTTCATTTTTTAAATCAATCGCCGAGCAAGTCTTTCAGCTCACTGCCAGATCATTCCATGTATTCGACGTCTTCTTTTGTCATATCGTGCAAACACATCTTCTCAAAAAGGATTTCGCTTAGCACGATAGATAAACAGAGTGCTTCAAACGAGACCACAGCCAAGGGGCTAGTTAGTCTCAGTTTCAGCTGGCGCCCGAGGATACTGTTGCCGGCCATCTATCCAGGTTCCCAACACTTCGATAGCGCCAAGCTCATTAGGCGGCACTATGCGTGGATCTTCAGCCAGAATTACAAAATCAGCCAACTTTCCGACTTCAAGACTGCCAAGTTCATCATCGGAAAGAAGCTGCTTAGCAGGCACGCTGGTCACGGCTTTTAAAGCCGCCTCTATGGAAGCACGTTCTCTTGGCGCCAAAGTGAAATTAGGATCGGCAGTCACCTCACGAGTCACCGCAACCTGCATCATTCCCAACGGTTTCAGTCTAGAAACTGGATAATCTGAATGTAGCGAGAAGGGTACACCAGCGCGCTCAAAGCTACCCGCCCTATCGAGCAACTGGGCTTTCTCTCTCCCAAATACTCGATCCCTGAAGGCAGAGCCCCAATTGCTGACGTGCGCGATCAAAAATGAACAGCTAATGTCACTCTCCTTTAACTTGGAGATTTGGTCATCCTGAATCATTGAACAATGCTCGATTCGCGGGCGGATGGGATCTAGCCCTCCGATCCGCGCGGCCTCCACTCCGGCGATGATGTTGTCAATACCAGCATCGCCATTACCATGCATGGCCATTTGCCCGCCCATTAAAGTTCCCTCAGAGATAGCGGCCGTTAAAGCTTCCTGCGTCATATAAGCCATACCGCGTGATTGCTTACCTAGATAAGGATCTCGTTGTAATCCTGTAAACGCCTGATTAGAGCCGTCAGCGGCGATTTTCCAACCCACGATTCGCGCGCGCGCGTCTCCCTGACCCGGCGCAATGCCTGACAACTTCCATTGCTCTAAAGCATGCCATAGCAAATAACTTCTCGTTCTGATGGGGAACAAACCGGAGGCACTGAGCCTCTCAATCATCCGCCAGTCGTCGGGGCTACCTACAGAAGCCAAGCCGATTGTCGTAATCCCGTGTCGCACCCATTCATCAGCCAAACCTATAGCCCCTGAAAACCGGTCAAACTTTTGATACGGATCAATCTGAGATAGAGCGCTCACTAGCGCCGTTAAACCTGCCAAGTTCCCATCAGGGCTACCGTCTTCAAATCGCCCATATTCAGAATCAGCAGGATCCTCGGTAGCACTCGTGATATTCAACCTTTCGAGCATTAAGGAATTCACTGTCATTCGGTGGCCGCCGGCATGCCACACAACCACAGGCACCGCGCTTGATACCGCATCCAAATGGAATCGCGTCAACTTGCTCTCTTGAAAGTCCTGCGTGGCCAGGTCGAGGCCAATAAACAAGTACCAATCCTCTGAGACTGACGGATGTCGACTCATAAAGCTCAGGGCCATCTCCACACTGCGAAAACGAGTGATTCCCACGTCAGTGAAAACCGACGTAGCAACACCGGTCATGGGGTGGGCGTGTGCGTCTATAAAACCAGGCATTACCGTCTGCCCCGCGAGATCAATCCGCATAGCCTCGTTACCCGCAATCTTGCTAACGCCCGCATCGTTACCTAACGCTAAAATGCGATTGCCCTTGATTGCCATACTGTCAAATTCGGAGAAATCCTCGTCTAAAGTCAGGATCGTGCCTCCAAAAAAAACAGTCGTATCTTGACCCAGAGGAAGCTCATCCGCCGAGAGCTGGTCCGCTCCTTGACAAGCCGCGGCAACGACACAAGAGAAAAAAAATAGCAGTAAACTCGCACCTACACCGCGATTCTCGCTCAGATACCATTGCCCCATGGTGATCTCAAACAGTCGGTCGGTGTAGGCTGAATGGGGCAACCTAAAACCTCTTTTTAAGAAAAAAGTCTTGTTCGCCTTCTCCATTTTAGCGTCCCTCACATGCCGGGTAACGCATCACCCGGGACAGTTATGAATCACGCGTAGGCACGCCACAGCCATTATTGGTCGGCAAACTCCCGTCTGCGGAAGCACCGAAGATAGAAACAAAAAAACCGGTTTGCTGCACCCACCCCAAGAGCATTTATTCTATTGACCAAAACCTCAATAAAGATACTCGTTCTGACTAGAAATCTGCCTGAATAAACATGCGGCCCGGGCCGTTCTTCGGTTGAATAGGAAGATCTAAATTGGGGAGTCGCATTATGAGAATAAACCGAACTTTAAAACCGTTAACGATGGCTTGCGTTGCCGCGCTATTAGTCAACCTAGATGTACCAACGGCAAATGCACAGCTTGAAGAAGTCTTGGTTACTGCGACAAAAAGGACCGAAAACCCTCAAGATATTCCTCTGTCTATCGAGGTTATCTCCGGTGAGACCATGAGAGATATGGGCATTACCGATTTTGTAGAATTACAATCAACGGTACCAAATCTGAATGTCGCATATGGCATCACCACCGAGGTTATTACGATCAGGGGTCTCGGCTCCGGATCGGAGCGGAGCTTCGAGCAGTCCGTAGGCATGTTCATCGATGGCTTCTACATGCCGAGAAGCCGCCAGTATCAGAGCCCCTTCTTTGATGTAGCGCGAGTCGAAGTCGCCCGCGGGCCACAATCTGCAATTCATGGATTGAACTCCACCGCGGGGGCGATAAGCATTGTGACCAACAAAACAATGCCTGGCGACCCCTTCGTCTTGGATGTCATGGCTGACTATGAAACACAGTATGGCGGTGGCGGTGTAGAGGCCATCATTGGCGGCTCTCCAACTGACAACATCGGATTGAGGCTAGCAGTCAAAGCATCGGAACGAGACGGCTTTTATGAGAACTCCTTTACCGGGCGTGATGAGGGCGATACTGACTCGATGATAATCCGAGCCTCAGCCATATTTGAACTGACCGACAGAACGACACTTGGCTTGAAATACGAAATTGCCGAGAGAGAAATGGATGGTAATACTGGCGAGCTATTTGGCGGCAATACCTCGACCTTTGCTGCCGTAGCGGGCGCCGAGCCCGACGACGGTCGACTCAATTGGAGACGATCATCAAATGGCTGCGACAATGACCCCATGGGCTTTCCAGCTGCGATGAGTTTCGAGGGGGCATTCCCCCATACCTGCCCAAAACAAGAATCTGATCTGGAAACCGTCATCATAAATCTCGAGCACGAATTTGAATCCTCGGTGATGAGCGTAATGGTAGGACGATCAGAGTTTGAATATGACATTACAGTTGATCTAGATACTATGTCAGCTTCATTCCTAGACTCCTCAATCGACGAGAATTTCGAGCAGGATGCTTTCGAGATCAGGCTCACCTCAACGAACGAGGGCAACTTCGACTGGCTCGCAGGTTTCTACTATCACAACTGGGAAAACTTCAACGAAAATCCAGCGACCTATGGACCCGGTTTATTTGGTGGTTTACTGAGCGGCTTTGGTCCGTTCGGCACAAATGTCGCCATCCGAACATCTGGAACATTTGACCAAGAGTCTGAAGTTCTCTCCGCATTTGCGCAGGGGACCTTTCATGTGACGGATCGATTCAGAATCACAGGAGGGTTGCGCTTTACGACTGAAGACAAAGAGTCATCGTGGACTACCCCTTGTAGCTTGATATTTTTGGATGCAGGGAGCGAGGTACAGACCCCGTTACCGGGAACCCTCAACCTCTGTAACTCCAACCCCGCGCTTGAAGGACTTGTTGCAGAACGCAGTAGCGATAACTGGCTACCCGAGCTGGCACTGCAATGGGATCTGAGCGATGCCGTAATGGTCTATGCCAAAGCAAGTTCCAGCGCGAAGTCGGGTGGCTTCACGTCATCTACCCGAAATCCACCAACCGACTGGCAGCTGAGTGATCAGGAATATGATGACGAAGAAGTTTTTGGTTACGAAGTAGGCCTGAAGTCAACGCTACTGGACAATAGATTGGAGTTCAACGTAGCGGCGTACGACACAGAGTTTGACGATTTACAAGTTAATACTTTCACGCCAACTAACGGTGTTATCGTGCAGCGCGTTACCAATGCGGCTAAGGCAAGCTCTTCGGGCGTCGAATTAGACCTTCGTTTCGCCGCATCCGAAACACTGCTGCTGGGAGCTTCTGTCGCATTCCAGGACGTAAAGTACGACTCTTTTGTCAACGGCACGTGCAGCGTCGAAAGTGGCCTAGCGAGTCCTTGTGACCAGTCAGGTCAACCCCTCCCGCTAGCCGCCGATCATTCCGGCAACGTTTACGCAAACTTAACACTCCCCATCAGTGGGGCGCTGAATTTTGTCGCGAACTTAAGCGTCTCGTTTAGTGACAGCTACTACACGAGCACAGCTAATGACCCGATCGGCGAACAGAGCTCTTATGAAAAAATTGACGCTCGGATTGGAATCGAGGCAAGCGATCAACGATGGTCAGTGGCTGTAGTTGGTCGCAACCTTGGCGACGAAGAAGTGCTGGGTTCGACGCAAACGTTTTTTAACCCTCTACTCCAACCGACTGCCCTTGGATACCTTGAACCACCTATGACGGTGTCCGTGCAGGCTCGCTACCGCTTCGGAAACTAACGGCGACAACCCTGCAAATCTGTACTAATGCTAATAAGGCGCCCTAGTGGGCGCCTTATTAGTTCAGCAATACTTTGCCTTCGATATCTGCGGATCAATTTAAGGCAAGGCTTCCGTGAGCAACCTGCCCAATCTCCGGATGCCCTCTCCAATTTTCTCTTCAGTCATTTGCGAATAGCTCAACCTGAGAGTGTCTAACCTGGGTTTAGTCGCATAGAAAGACTCCCCCGGCACATAGGCCACACCGATCTCGTTCATCGCGTACACCACCATCTCGGTGGCGTTGATACCCGGTGCTTCTACCCAGATAAAGTAGCCACCTGCCGGACGGGTGAAACTAACCTCGTCGGGAAAGGTTTGCTCGATTGCCGCCAATGCAGCGTCTCGTCTGCCGCGGTACACGTCACGAGACGTTTTCAAATGCTCATCAAGGCTGTAATCCGCTAAAAACGTGGCCGCCTGATATTGCGCAACCGTGCCTGCCTGAAAATCAGTGGCCTCCTTGAGCACGCGGTACCGCTCTATCACCGCTTTACTCGCCACCACCCAACCTAATCGGATTCCTGGGCACAAGGTTTTCGAAAAAGAGCCCAGATAAATGACGCGATCCGCCTTGTCGAAGCTCTTAATTGCCGGGATAAAGTCCCCCTCAAACCGGATCTCGTAATAAGGGCTGTCCTCAATGATCATGACGTCATACTGCTCGGCCAACTCGACCATTTTGCGGCGACGATCCTCGGCCAATGTGATGCCTGTCGGATTCTGGAAATCGGGGACCGTGTAGATTAACTTTGCCTCAGGGTTGGCGATGAGCGCCTCCTCCAGCGCGTCCATCCGCATGCCGTTTACATCGGTGTCCACCGAGACATAGTTGGCGCGCAGGGCGCTGAAGGTATTGAGCGCGCCCAGATAAGACGGATGCTCAACAATCACCGTGTCACCCTCATCGAGATAAAGCCGCGCGGCGTAATCAATGCCCTGCTGGGAACCGCTGAGTATGAGCAGGTCATCCGCTGTGATGTTCACACCCGTGCGCGGCATCCACTGAGAGGCAATGAACTCGCGCAGCGCCGCAACACCGTAGGCGCCATCGTAGGCCATGATGGTTCGCTGATGGACTTCAAAGGCTTTATCGGAT
>Ga0255770_10000601_pt1 | contig 33576 bp, 33 predicted proteins | sample 071ome_22_FD_179968 | JGI IMG/M metagenome (GOLD analysis project Ga0255770, IMG submission 179968) | Coastal salt marsh microbial communities from the Groves Creek Marsh, Skidaway Island, Georgia - 071404AT metaG (version 2) | ecosystem: Environmental > Aquatic > Marine > Intertidal zone >...
ATGTTAAGGGCATCGGTTGAGCACGCTTCGAGCGATGCGAGTGCGCGAATGCTCGCTGAGGCTCGCGTGGATGCCAGACGATTAATCGATGCGCTTGAGGCAGCGCTCGATGAGGATGCATCACTCCTCAGCTCGGAAGAGACCGATGCGCTTAGGCAAGCGGTAGAAGCGCTGGCAATGGTCGAAACAAGGGATGACGTGCAAGCGATTAAGCGGCAGACGAAAATGTTGAGTGAGGCGAGTGATGAGTTTGCAGCACGCCGTATGAATCGAGAGATTCGAAAGGCGCTGCAAGGGCAATCCGTCGACGCGCTGGGCTCTGAATCCTAATCCAGGCGAGACTCAAGGAGACACAGTGCCAAAGCTGATATTTCTTCCGCATGCGGAGCGTTGCCCAGAGGGAGCGGTCCTTGATGCGAACCCTGGCGACCGGCTCATAGAGATCGCTTTGGATCATGGCATTAAAATCGAGCATGCCTGCGAAATGGCTTGCGCCTGCACCACCTGCCACGTCATCCTGCGGGAGGGCTTCGACTCGCTAGAGCCTGCCGAGGAACTTGAGGATGATTTGCTGGATAAGGCTTGGGGGTTAGAGCCTGACTCACGGCTTGCGTGCCAAGTGGTGGTCGAAGAGGAAGACTTGGTGATTGAGATTCCCAAATACACCATCAACCAGGTTTCTGAGAACCATTGAGGTGATCCATGAAGTGGACTGATACCCTAGACATCGCCCTTGCGCTCATCGATGCACATCCCGATGTTGACCCAATCACGGTGCGCTTTACGGATCTTAAGGCCTGGGTCGAGGCGCTGCCGGAGTTCGATGATGAACCAGAGCGGTGTGGTGAGCGAATTCTCGAGGCCATTCAAATGACTTGGCTCGACGAACAGGATTAATTACTGCCTGTACTAGCCCCAAGGCTAAAGTCAGCGTCGAACATAAGTCCCTGATTCTCTGTATCAAAAGTACTTTGAGGCGTATAATGCTGCGCTTTTAAATTTGTACACTTGTTGGGGATTCCTATGGCGGTAGAACGCACCTTATCAATCATCAAACCCGATGCCGTTGGCAAAAATGTCATTGGTCAAATCGTCGCGCGATTCGAAGCCGCAGGCTTGAAAATTGTTGCTTTAAGAATGGAGCACCTGACCGAAGAGAAGGCAAAGGGTTTCTATGCAGAGCACGATGGCAAAGGATTTTTTGCCGACCTGGTCGCCTTTATGACGTCCGGGCCCGTGGTTGTTCAAGTGCTGGAGGGCGAAGATGCGATCGCTTTGAATCGCCAGTTGATGGGTGCAACCAACCCTCAAGAGGCAGATGCAGGCACGATTCGAGCTGATTTCGCGACCACGATCGACGCGAATGCCGTTCACGGATCGGATTCGCCCGCATCAGCCGCAAGAGAAGTGGCTTACTTCTTCGCCGACGACCAGCTCTGCCCACGGTAGATCGCATTGACCCTCGTCTATTGACCGAGTCATGAGGAGTCGCCCTAAGTGACCACGCCAACATCTAAATTGGATTTGCTCGGCCTGAGCCAATCAGGCTGGCAGGCGTTGCTCACTGAGATCGGTGAAAAGCCCTATCGGGCAAAGCAGATTATGAAGTGGTTGCACCATCGCTCGGTTGATGATTTTGACGCCATGACGGACATCAGCAAGCCCTTGCGGGCCTATCTGGCAACGCATGGCGAATTCAATCAGCCAGAGATCATCAGTGAGCGAGTCTCGAAGGATGGCACCATTAAATGGCTGCTGAAGGCTCGTTCGGGCAGCGCAATAGAGACCGTTTACATCCCAGAAAGTGGCCGCGGCACCCTGTGCGTTTCATCGCAAGTGGGGTGTGTGCTTGACTGCACTTTTTGTGCCACGGGAAAGCAAGGGTTCAATTCAAATCTTTTGGCTGGTGAGATTGTTGGGCAGGTGCGGATGGCCGAACGTCGCCTGGCTGATCGCGTGAGGGACCGTGAGCGGGCCGTCACCAACGTGGTGCTTATGGGAATGGGCGAACCGCTGCTCAACATTGATGCGGTGCTCCCAGCCATTTCGATCATGATGGACGACCTGGGTTACGGGATTTCCAAACGCAAGGTCACCGTGTCGACTGCTGGTGTGGTGCCAGGTATATGGCGCCTGAAGGAAGAGACAGACGTCTCGCTGGCCATCTCGCTTCACGCGCCGAACGATGAGCTGAGAAATCTTCTGGTGCCGCTTAATCGTCGATACAACATTGAAACTCTGCTCGATGCGTGCCGTAGTTATGCGGTCAACTTAGGCGAGAAACGAACGGTCACCATTGAATACACCCTGATTGATGGAATGAATGATCAGCCGCAGCATGCATTGGAATTGATCACGCTATTGCGCACCTTGCCTTGCAAGATCAATCTGATTCCTTTTAATCCCTTCCCAGGTTCAGACTTCAAACGTCCCAAGGCGGCGCGGGTTCGATCTTTTCAGGAGCAACTCGTGGCCGCGGGCTACTCGGCCATGGTCAGAACCACCCGAGGGGACGATATTGATGCTGCATGCGGGCAGTTGGCGGGGCAGGTCGAAGATCGTACCAAACGCAATGCGCGTTATCGAAAACAGTGGGCCGCTCGAGGCTTAATTGCTGCAACCAACGATGATCCTCAACGGCAAGGAGCGCCATCGTGTTCCGCTTGACGTTGAGTTTCCTTGCAATGGTTGCTCTGAATGGATGTGTTTCAAGCGGAGATCGAACCCCTATGGATCGGGACGAAGTGGTGTCCCGAGCCGTAGAACTTGGCATCGCCTATTTGCGGCAAGGCGATACCCTGCGAGCCAAGGAGAATATGCTGAAGGCGCTTGAGTTCGATCCAAAGTCAGCTGAAGCCCACGCAAGCCTCGCGTTGGTTTTTCAACAGGAACAAGAAACCGCGTTAGCCGAGGACCATTTTCGTAAAGCAATCAGTATCGACGGCAAGTACAGTGCTGCCCGAAATAATTTCGGCGCATTCCTTTTCGCCGAAGGTCGTGCGGTCGAGGCAGTGCAGCAGCTAGAAGCCGCGGTTGCTGATCAGTTTTATGGGAACAGGGCTCAGGCCTTCGAAAATCTAGGCGTCGCGAAATTATCGCTGGGCGACCGAGTCGGCGCGGGTCAAGCCTTTGACCGTGCGCTGAGTTTGAATCCACGCCAGAATCGATCCCTGATTGAGCTAGGGTTACTGCATTTCGATGCAAGCGAGTTTGAGCTTGCAAGGCAGCTTGATGAGCGACTCAATCAATTCAATATCTGGTCGGCAAGACGGCTTTTGTTGTGTGGGTTGGTGGCGAGTCATTTCGAGCAGTCGGCGCGAGCGGAGGATTGTCAAACCGCTCTCGAGCAGCGCTATCCAACCAGTGATGAAGCTGCACGACTTGCCTCGCGGGCGAGGGAAGCGCGATGACCGAGCAGATGGATCAACAGTTTGAGATGACCGTTGGCCTTCGGTTACAGCGGGCACGGTTAGAAAAAAACCTGTCGCAATTGCAAGTCGCGGAGAAACTCTTTCTCACGACGCAGATTATCGAACATCTCGATGACGGCGCGTATCACCTTATACAAAAGCGCGCCTTTATCAGAGGCTACATTCGTGCTTATGCAAGAGTGGTTGGTCTTGATGGCGGCGCGCTCGTGGCCGCTTACGATGCTGAGGTCGGCGCTGAAGAGCCCTCGAGCCAAGAACCCACCATCTTGATGAACGCTGAAGATCCTTCGCTGACAAAGAATCCTGTTTTTCGAGCAGGTGCCTTAGGACTTGCTGCGCTGGTCGTTGTCATCATATTTGTTTGGGCCATCATGTCTGGCGAGTCGGATGATCCGCTACCTAACTCGACAAGACTCGCGGGTGCTGGGGTCTCTGCCAGCAACGTAAAAACACCCCCAAAATCCGAGCGAGGTGCGGTTGCGCCCGCGCAGGATGATTCTCGAGAAGCGGATCAGAGTGAGGCTCCGCCGAATTTTGAGGCCATGGGTTCATCGCTGGAGGATTCGCCAGCCAATGCTACCCTAGATGATGCAATCGGCGTAGGTGCGAGATCTCCTGGTAGCGAATCACTCGAAGCTCCGGCAATCGATAACAGACCCCCTGCGATTGAAACGCCAAATCAACCCCAATCTCAGGTGATGACCAGCGGAAGTCAGTCGCTCTCTGAAGCGGCGACCGATGAACGCTCATTCGAAATTTCAGCGGAAACTGTGCCCTTGCGCTCGGCGCTGGGCGCCACCCAAACCGAGCAGATGCCGCAAGTCTTCCGAGCAGTGACCGATTCGGGTCGATTTATTCAAGTGATTGTGGATGGTGCTGATGCGGTTCAAATCACCACCGAGGAATCCTGTTGGGTGGAAGTGGCAGACGCTGAAGGCCGCTTGCTGTACGGCGATTTGAATCAAGCAGGGGATGAGCTTGAAGTGATCGGCACTGCGCCTTTTCAGGTCCTCCTAGGCAAAGCCAGTGCTTCAAGCCTTCGATTCAACGGGCAATTGATCGACCTTGAGCCTCACACGACTCGAGAATATACGGCAAGACTCACATTAGGAGATGGTCCAGATGCGCGCTGAATCAACCATTACTCGGCGACAATCCCGACAGATTATGGTCGGTAACGTGCCTGTGGGTGGCGATGCACCCATTGCGGTTCAAAGCATGACCAATACCAACACGTTGGATGTCGACGCGACGGTCGAGCAAATTAGGCGTCTTGAAACCGTAGGCGCGGACATCATCCGGGTCTCAGTACCCTCGATAGAGGCTGCCGAAGCCTTCGGTCAAATACGCAAAGCCGCTTCGGTTCCTTTGGTGTCGGATATTCATTTTGACTACCGTATTGCCTTGCGTGTGGCCGAGCTCGGTGTTGATTGCCTAAGGATTAATCCGGGCAATATTGGCCGTAAAGATCGAGTCAAGCAGGTGGTGAGTGCGTGTAAAGATCGAGGTATCCCGATCAGAATTGGAGTGAACGCAGGCTCACTGGGCAAAGATTTACTTCGTAAGTACAAGGAACCCTCAGCCGCTGCGATGGTGGAATCAGCGCGCCGAAATATCGAAATGTTACTTGATGAGGGGTTTGAAAATTTCAAGGTCAGCATGAAGTCGTCCGATGTGTTTATGGCGATCGAGGCGTATAGAACTATTGCGCGAGAAATCGACCAACCTTTGCATCTTGGCATCACCGAAGCGGGCGGATTGCGATCGGGCACCGTGAAGAGTGCAGCTGGACTCGGTCTGCTGTTGATGGAGGGTATCGGCGATACCATTCGTATTTCGTTGGCTGCGGATCCAGTCGAGGAAATCAAAGTCGGCTTTGATCTATTGAAAAGCCTGCATTTGAGAAGCAAGGGGATCAACCTTGTGGCCTGCCCCAGCTGCTCTCGCCAGAATTTTGATGTCATCAAGACGGTGAACGAGCTCGAACGACGAGTTGAAGATATTACGACGCCGCTCGATGTGGCCGTGATCGGTTGCATTGTTAACGGGCCGGGGGAGGCTAAAGAGGCAGATATTGGTTTGACCGGTGCGACGCCAAATAACTTGATTTACCGTGAGGGCCGCCCCGATCGAAAGGTGACCAAAGACAATATTGTTGATGAGCTCGAGCGAATGATCCGTGCGCGGGTTGCAGAAAAAACAGCCCTGAGCGCCAAAGAAACAGCCCTGAGCGCTAACAAATCTTCGGACCCTGTGGCTGAGGGGTCACCGTGAGCCAAACCATAAAAGCGATTCGTGGCATGCAGGATCTGATGCCCGAACGAAAGCGTTATTACCGGAGGGTCGAAGACGCTGCTCGGTCAATCTTTAGCCAGTACGGTTTTCAAGAGGTCGGTTTGCCGATTCTTGAGAGCACGCCGTTGTTCAAGCGGCTCGTGGGCGAGGCAACCGATATCGTCGAGAAAGAGATGTACACCTTCGACGATCGCAATGGGGATTCCATGACCCTGCGACCAGAGGGCACGGCAGGTCTTGTTAGATTCGTGAACGAACATGGCCTCGCGTTTAATCAGACGCAGAAGCTCTGGTACGCAGGCCCAATGTTTCGCTATGAGCGACCTCAAAAAGGCCGCTATCGGCAGTTTGAACAAATTGGTGTTGAGTGCATTGGCTTACCTGGCCCTGATGTGGATGCGGAACTTCTGCTGATGTGCCGTGCCCTTTGGCAGGCGCTGGGGATTGAGCAATCTGTACGACTGGAACTTAACTCGATTGGTGACGTGGCGTCTCGGCGGGCATTTGTCGAGGCGCTGGTGGCCTACCTCTCGGAGCACGTCGATGCGCTTGATGAGGATAGTCGGAGACGGCTCGAGACGAATCCTTTGCGGATTTTGGATTCTAAGTCAGCCCAAACACAGGCGCTTTTAAAGGCGGGGCCACGACTTGAGACCTATCTAGATGCTGACTCTGCGAACCATTTCGAAGCACTGTGTGCGATACTTGACGCCGCTCAGATGCCCTACGTGATTAATCGTCAGATCGTCAGAGGCCTGGACTATTACAACCGTACGGTCTTCGAGTGGATCACCGATGATTTAGGGGCACAGGGAACCGTCTGTGGCGGTGGTCGTTATGATGCCTTAGTGGGGCAGCTTGGCGGTCGTGAGGCGTCTGGTGTTGGGTTTGCGATGGGCGTCGATCGTCTTGCGCTGATGCTTGAGCAACGGTCAGATCAAGAGGATCCGCCGCACGTTTACGCGATATCGGTGGGCGATTCCGCCAGAACGCAGGTCCTTTTGTTGGCAGAAGAGTTGAGGCATCGCTTGGGTGCCCGCGTGATTGTTCATTTGGGTGCTGGCAAGCTGAAGGCGCAAATGAAAAAGGCTGATGCCTCTGGCGCGCCACTCGCGCTGATCGTTGCGGAAGATGAGTTGGCCGCGGGCGAGGTTTCGCTCAGAGACCTTAGGAACACGGGCGATCAGCAGCGCATCAAGGCGACGGAACTGGTAGAGGTGGTCGCTGGACTGATCAGTTGAAAGTCGATAGCCGGCTGGTGGGGAACGGAAGAAATTAAAGGCCGCTTGGCTTCAATGCCATGAGGCCAAGCGATAAGAACGCGGTCCCATAATGGATCGAATGATGATCAGTAACGTTTAAATAGTATTAGAGAAAGGAGTACGGCGTGTCTCTCGACAGTACTGAAGAAGAACAGATCGAGCGCATAAAACAGTTTTTCCGCGAGAATGGCTTGTTCCTCGCGCTCGCCTTGGTGCTCGTGGTGGGTGGCAACGTGGGCTTCAATTATTGGGAAACCAGTCAGCGAGAGGTGGCTGAAGCTGCCAGCGTGGATTTTGCTCGGTTTCAGGAAGCCGTTGAGGAAGTGGTTGCGACTGATAGTGGGCGTGAGGATGCCATAGCGCTTGGACAAGTTGTTAAGCGCGATCACGAGGGCACGGCCTACGCCGCACTGAGTGCGCTTCAACTCGCTCGACTCTATTTTGATGATAAGAACTACGAAAAGGCAGAGGCGGAGTTGCGTCTGGCGGCTGACGCTGGACCAGATCTTATCGCGCCGCTTGCCAAAGTCAGGCTCGCAAAAGTGATTTATGCACAAGGTGACTATGACCGCGCGTTGGTTGCGCTCGGCGATGAGATTGGTTTGGCCGGTTATGCTTCGAGCTGGCATGAGACTCGAGGTGACATTCTTTACGAGCTAGGGCGGCTTGATGAAGCAAGACAGGCCTATCAGTTTGCGGTCACTACGGGAGGAGAAGACGTCCTGCAAAGCCTGACAATGAAATTAGAAGATCTCACAGTCTCAGCCTCTCTAGTTGCGCTTCCAGAGGAGGGCTCGTCTGATGCGCCCGAAAGTGAGGTCGAGGACTCCGCTGCACTGGACGTTGCAGAGGAAGGCGCTGAATGATGCGAATTTTTCCGAGCCTCGTTTCCCTCTTGCTGCTTGCTGGCTGTAGCTGGTTCGGTGATAAGAAAGACGAGGAAGTCATCGAGCCGGCAAAACTGAGCCGTATCTCCGCGGAATTGAATCTCAGACCGCTATGGTCAGTCAGCGTGGGCAAAGGTGCCGCAGATAAAGCCATCAAGCTTGAGCCTGGACTGTCTGAGTCTCGGGTGTTCGCTGCATCCGCAGATGGTCGAGTGGTCGCGGTTGAACAAAGCTCTGGACGAAAGATTTGGGAGCAGGATATCCGCCAGCTGTACACGGAAAGCGAAATAAACCATGCGTTTGCCAAAGATGTGGATGTCATCACGGGTGGTGTAGGCGTGGGTGAAGGTCTTGTGCTAGTCGGCAGTGCGGCTGGCGAAGTGGTCGCTTTGAATCAGAGTGACGGCTCCATGGCTTGGCGGGGTGAAGTTTCAAGCGAAGTGCTGGCGCCACCACAAATTTTAAATGACCTTGTCGTCGCGCAGTCGATTGACGGTCATGTGACGGGGTTTGATGCTTTGTCGGGCGAGCGCCGTTGGAGTTTTGCGACCAGTATTCCGGCATTGACCCTTCGTGGGACCTCCACACCTATTCTGCGTGCCGACGTATTGATCGCCGCATTTTCAAATGGTCGAATTGCTTTGATTGATCCGGAACGAGGTGTTGCCGCGATTGACGAGCGTATCGCAGCGGCAAAAGGCCGTTCAGACCTTGAGCGCCTTGTAGATATAGACGGCAAGATGGTGTTCCAGGGTGGGCGACTCTATGCGGTTAGCTATCAAGGTAAGCTTGTGGCCATTGACCTCTCGGCGGGTCGGCCGCTTTGGAGTCAAGATGCATCCTCCGTCGTGGGGTTGGGGTCGGGTTTCGGCAACGTTTATCTTGCAGAGGCAGATGATCAATTATCTGCGCTGGATATGGATAGTGGGAGAGTGCAATGGGAAACCGAGGCGCTGCTCCACCGCGACATCACGGTGCCAGTTCCTGTGAGCAGTTACGTCGCCGTCGGCGACTTTGAGGGTTATATCCACGTGCTCGCGCAATCAGATGGCCGATTCGTCGCCCGTCGCAAGGTTGACGGGAAGGGGGTTTACACCCCGATCACAGCCGATGGTTCTAGGCTCTACGTCATGGGCAATAGCGGCAAGTTGTCTGCGTTCGAGCTTCAATAGGCCAGCTTATGCTCCCCGTCATTGCACTGGTGGGCCGCCCTAATGTGGGCAAATCAACCCTGTTCAATCGTCTTACTCGAACGCGCGACGCGTTGGTTGCAGGTGTGCCAGGCCTCACGCGAGACCGACAATTTGGCAAAGCCCAGGTGGACGATCAAATCTTTTGGCTGGTGGATACGGGCGGGCTCTCAGGGCTTGAAGAGGGCATTGACGAGCAAATGGCGGCGCAGTCGCTAACCGCGATAGATGAAGCCAATTTCGTTTTTTTTCTCGTCGATGTAAAAGATGGCTTTGTCCCCCAAGACGACGACATCGCTAAGTTGCTCCGAGGTAAGAATAAGCCCGTTCAATTGGTTGCCAACAAGATTGATGGGCAAAACACAGACCTCGTTCGGGGTGAATTCGCGAGGCTCGGTTTTGGTGAACCTGCATTGATTTCAGCCAGCAATGGTCACGGCATTAAGCGCTTGATTGCCGAGTTCTTTGATCGTCTAGGCGCCGAAAATCACGATGAACACTCAGATTCGGTCGAGCCAGCGACTGGGTCGCAGCTTGTCCAAGAGGTCTCAAGCGCCAGCGGAATCAAGATTGCCGTCGTGGGTCGACCGAATGTGGGTAAATCCACACTTGTGAACCGAATTTTGGGTGAGCAGCGCGTTGTGGTGTTTGACCAGGCGGGAACCACGCGAGACAGCATCTACATCCCCTTCGAACGTGATGGCGACGCCTACACGTTGATCGACACCGCGGGTGTTCGTCGTCGCGGCAGGATCAATGAGTCCATTGAAAAGTTCTCAGTCATTAAGACGCTGGATGCGATTCAGGATGCTCATGTTGTCTTGCTGTTGGTTGATGCGCACGAAGGATTGGTTGAGCAGGATCTTCATCTTCTGGGTCACGCCATGGAGGCCGGGCGAGCGCTGGTGATTTGCATCAACAAATGGGATGGTACAAGCCAAGAGCAAAAAGACCGCATCCATGTCGAACTTGATCGGCGCTTAACGTTTTTAGACTTTGCCCAGATTCATTACATTTCAGCGCTCCATGGTTCGGGCGTGGGTCAACTTTTCGGATCGGTTAAGGAAGCGTACGCATCGGCAACCAAACCTTTATCGACGTCCCATCTGAACAATGTGCTTAACCAGGCAGTAACCGAACATCAGCCGCCCATGGTGCATGGACGGAGGATTAAACTGCGCTTTGCCCATGCTGGGGGCTCGAATCCGCCCAGAATCATTATTCACGGCAACCAAACAGAGTCAGTCCCAGACTCCTATCGACGATATCTGGAAAAACGATTCCACGAAGCCCTTGGTCTTAAGGGCACCCCGCTGCAAATCGAATTCAGGACACAGGACAATCCATTTAAGGGGCGGAAGAACAAGCTCACCGAGCGCCAGGTCAACCGTCGTCGACGTATGATGGCCCATGTCAAGAAGACGCAGCGGAGCGCCAAGAATAAAAAGCGGTGACCAAGCCCTTTACGAATCCTAAGGGACAGAGAAGAAGAGCAGAGGGTCGACTCTCGCGTTATTGAGACTCACGCTGAGGTGAAGATGTGGCCCGGTCACCCGTCCTGTTTGACCCACCGCGCCGATCACCGTTTCAGTTGTGACGCTTTCCCCTAATTCAATTGAGATAGTGGATAAGTGGCAGTACATCGAGATCAATCCTTGGCCATGATCCACCATGACCGTTTGGCCGTTGAAGAAATAATTCCCCACGGCTGCAACCACGCCATCTGAAACAGATTGGACAGGCGTCCCTTCAGGTGCGGCGATGTCCAAGCCGCTGTGCGGGCTTCTGGGCTTGCCATTCAGGACCCGTCGTTTGCCAAAGCTCGATGAGTATCGCCCTGCCAATGGCGCTCGCCAGGTCAGCGATGGCGCGGTGTTAGTGAAGCTTAAAAAGACCTGATCCATCTCGTACCGCTCATCCTGGATTCGGTCATAGTCCATTGGGAGTGGATTCACCTTACGATCATTGGTGATGGTGAGATGTTCTGTTTCATAGCGCTTATCCTGTACTTCAAAGCGAATGGGGCCGGCAATGGTGTCGATTTGCTGAATGGTGGGTGGGGTGGTTAGGGGCAATCCAACCCAGGCAATGGCTTGCCCGTTCTCCGAGGTCACTAAAATGCTCGAGCCATTGAACTGCGCGGCGTAGACATCGTTCGGGAGGGGAATGCGGGCGATGCCTCCAGGGACCGGTGAGGGTTGAATCTCAGCCCAAACAGCGGGTGTTAGCGACGTTAGAAGCCAGACGATAGCGACCAGTCCGGCCTTGAGTGCACGGTATTCTGGAAGGGATTGTCCTGTCGGCAGCCTCATACCTCGTCTATATCCGTAATCGTTGCCTTGGCCTTGCCCTCTGAGAATCGTAGGGTGACGGGCTGGCCCGGGGTCAGTGATCCAGCCTGGCTGATCAGCTGGCCATCTTCAGACTGGGTGATGCTAAACCCTCTAGCCAGCGTCTTTAGCGGGCTCAACGCCTCAAGCTGGCTAGAGATTCTGCGTAATTGGCTTTCATTGTGAGTGAACGTTTGGTCTATTGATGCGCGGAGTCGTCGCTCTAGATGACCCGTTTCGCTCGTCAAGGCTTGGATTTTGTCGTGGGGAGGAGCCAAGCGCTGGCTGACGATTTTAAACTCGGCATTGGAACGCGCGAGCTGAGCTTTTGCTGAAACAATCATCGCCTCCTGAAAACTCGAGAGGTCAACATCTTCAATGGCCCGATAAGTGAGGGATCGAAGCGAGCGCAAGTCAGCGGTCAAGCGTGCCTCAAAGCGCGCCAACGTTTGCGCAGGATTACGCAGGCGCTTGGCCATGGCTCGAAGCGAGTGTTCTTTTGATCCGACCGTGTCCGCGAGCGTTTTGGTCATCCGAGCGGCGATTCGATCCAGGGTTTGCATCCACTCGATCTGATCAGGCGCGATGAGCTCAGCCGCCGCGGAGGGTGTTGGTGCTCGCAAGTCAGCGACAAAATCAGCGATGGTGACATCCGATTCGTGGCCAACCGCACTGATGACCGGGATGGGGGATGTGGCAATCGCTCTCGCAACAGGCTCAGTGTTAAACGTCCAAAGGTCTTCTAACGAACCACCCCCTCGAGTCAGAAGGATGAGATCAAAAGGTGGGTCATCGAAACGGGCAGCGCGTTCGAGCGCCTGAACAACTTGCCCGGTGGCTTCTTCTCCTTGCACTTGTGTGGGGATGAGCGTGCAATGAAGCGCGGGAAAGCGCCGCTTCAGCACACTCATAACGTCGTGCACCGCAGCACCGGTAGCGGATGTGATTAGGGCTAGGTGGTTGGTTAGCGTTGGAATTGGGCGCTTTGACTCGGTATCGAACAAGCCTTCCTCTTGGAGTTTGCGTCTCAAGGCCTCAAAGGCGCGTTGTAATTCACCAACGCCCGCTTCTTGCATGTTCTCAGCGATGAATTGGAATTCGCCTCGTGCCTCATAAAGGCTGATTCGACCCCGGACTAACACTTTAAGCCCGTTTTTGGGTGTGAAGTTGATGCGCATGTTGCGGTTTCGAAACATGGCCGTGCGCAGCTGGCCCGCATCGTCTTTGAGGGTGAAGTACCAGTGCCCTGAAGCCGGCCTTGAGAAATTAGAGATCTCGCCTTCAACAAAGACCATGGGGAACTGCCCTTCAAGGAGCGACTTCGCCGCGCGATTGAGTTCACTTACGCTGTAGATCTCGGCCTCACGACCGAAACCATTGTCGGTTACGCTCATAACGGAAGCTGCCTCAAAAGTAGGGCGAGCGGACCTTCGATCGCAGCGTCGATGGCTGCTTGCTGGTGCGGTTGGATCCGCTGGTTGTCCACCGAAGCGGTGCCTCGATAAGGGTCGGTCACGCCCGAATCAATGCCTGACAATCCTTCAATTGCGGCAATGCCGCAGAAGGGCACATAGAATTCAGAGTAGCCACCCTCGTGATTCAAAACCAATCGGCCTTCGCACAGCTGGGCCGCGGCGTCTCGCATCATGTCTGTCATCGTCCTGAAGTGCGATGAGATCAGCAGCATGTGACTCATGGGATCGAAATAGCTGGCATCAAAACCGCAAGCCACCACAATGAGTTGCGGCCTGTAGGCAGCCAGTGCGGGTATAACAATCTCGCGCATGGCGAGGAGGTAAGCCTCACCGCCAGACCCTGCAGGTAAGGGCACGTTGATATTGTATCCCTCGCCTTGACCTTCACCAGTCTCCGTTAACTTGCCCAAATTAACGGGGTAGAGCATTTCTTGGTGCAGGCTAATGGTTAAAACGCCTGGATCGCTAAAAAAGGCCTGTTGGGTCCCATTGCCATGGTGTACATCCCAATCCACCACAGCGACGCGTTCGATGGCGTGCTGTTTTCGCGCTTCGAGGATCGCAAGCGCAATGTTGTTAAAGACGCAAAAGCCCCGACCTCGATCACGTTCTGCGTGATGACCTGGAGGCCGCATGAGGGCGTAGCTGTTTTTACATTCACCTCTCACCACAGCATCGATTGCGGTTAAGGTGCCGCCAACGGCGAGTCGGGCAATATCAAAGGTGCCTGGCCCAGCCCAGGCTGATTCCCCGACTGACCCCCCGGCTGTGTTCGACATCGATCTCACCAGTTCAACATAATCGGGAGTGTGAAAGGCCGTCAGCACGGACTCATCGACTTCGCTGGGCGTGAGCTGGGTCAATTGTGGGGTCACGCCATAGGCGTCCAACAAGTTTTTGAGTCGACGCTTGGTTTCGGCATTTTCGACGTGGACCCCTGGCTGAAATTGGCCTGTGCCCGGAGTTAGACCGGCGGCAGAACCGTTATCGTGCCACATGGTTTTTTCGTGCCAGACAAAGCCGGTGGTGAGTGTCATGGGTGTTCCTCTGTGTGATCTCCAGCATAACCAAACCGATAGGCTCAGGCGAGGCAGAGGACTCACCCAATAGAAATGGCCGCTAAAACGTTTGGAGAGGCTTTGGAACCATTGCAGCCGAGGTATGCCCCCTTATAATTCGTTTTTCGCTAGCGAGTGCCTCATGACCCTCAATTCGGTGGACATCCATCAAGACCGTATTCTCATCCTCGATTTCGGCTCTCAATACACCCAGCTGATTGCGCGCCGGGTCCGAGAACTCGGGGTCTACTGCGAAATTCGCTCCAGCGATCTAGATGAAATCTCATTTGATGCATTTGCCCCAAATGGTGTGATTCTCTCAGGTGGGCCAGAGTCCGTAACGAAGGCCGATACACCGAGGGCCCCCGACTTTATTTTTGCCAAAGGCAAACCGGTGCTCGGAATCTGTTACGGCATGCAAACGATGGCGGAGCAATTGGGGGGGCGGGTCGAATCGGTTGTGAAGCACGAGTTTGGTTACGCCGATATCACCTTTGAAGAAACGCCAACCATCTTTGCCTCTTTCGTCAATGATGAAGGCACGCCACTGTCATCTCTTGATGTCTGGATGAGTCATGGTGATCAAGTGGTTGAGCTGCCTCGCGGATTCGTTGCAGTTGCGAGCACAAGCACGTGCCCCATTGCGGCGATGGCACGACCCGATCAACACTTTTATGGTGTGCAATTTCATCCAGAAGTCCACCATACGCCGCGTGGTGCTGAGATCTTGGAGGCCTTTTTAAAAGAGGTTTGTGGCTGCGCCGGGCTTTGGACGCCGGATCACATTGTTGAGGACATCGTGACACGGGTACGTGAGCAGGTCGGCGAGGGTCGGGTGATTCTTGGTCTCTCTGGCGGGGTGGATTCTTCTGTGGTTGCGGCGCTTTTAGCCCGCGCCATAGGTGATCAACTCACTTGCGTCTTCGTGGATAACGGGTTGCTACGTTTTGAGGAGGCCAACCAAGTCATGAATATGATGACCCATGCCTCGAATAACGCGCTGGATATCAGGGTCATTCAGGTTGATGCGAGTGACACCTTTCTAACGCGCCTCGAAGGCGTGACCGACCCCGAGGCGAAGCGCAAGGTCATTGGCAATACCTTTGTAGAAGTCTTCGATGCCGAAGCTGACAAAATTGAAGGTGCGCGCTTCCTGGCACAGGGCACCATTTATCCCGACCTCATTGAATCGGGTGGTTTGGCTGGCGGTAAAGCGCACGTGATCAAGTCACATCACAATGTGGGTGGCCTGCCGGAAGATATGAAGCTCGAGCTTGTGGAGCCCCTAAGGGAACTCTTCAAAGACGAAGTTAGAAAGATAGGGCTTGCCCTTGGATTGCCCAGTGAAATGGTATTTCGGCACCCATTCCCCGGTCCCGGCCTCGGCGTGCGAATCCTAGGGGAGGTCAAGCGTGAGTATGCTGATATTCTTCGACGAGCGGATGCGATTTATATCGAAGAGCTGAGAGCTGCCAATTTGTACGATGTGGTGAGCCAAGCTTTCACCGTCTTCTTGCCTGTGAAGTCCGTGGGTGTGGTAGGTGATGCCCGTCGTTATGAGTATGTGGTGGCGCTTCGGGCGGTTGAAACCATCGATTTCATGACCGCTCGCGCGGCACGGCTACCCTATGAGTTCTTAGAAACGGTCTCATCTCGAATCATCAACGAGATTAGAGAAATTTCACGCGTAACCTTGGATATCTCGAGTAAACCGCCTGCAACCATTGAGTGGGAATGATGAAGAGAATGTTACCCGTCATTCGTTGAGCGCGTTAGAGGACAGTCATCGTGGAAAATGAAGTGGTTGGTGGTGTCGTCGGAGTGATGATTTGCCTGTTAGTTATCTTGATCGCTTCAAAGAAACGAAAAACGGATGATCGATAGAACGGCGGTGAGCTAACTTATCGGCCGTCTGGAACAATTATCTCCTGTTCCCGCCTCGCGTTAATTGTTGGATTTTGTCAGCAAAATTTCAAAGGAAAAGTTTGGTTTCGCTTGACCGCCGCCGCCTCAGCGCGTTCACTGATGTTGATAAAAGTGGACGTTTGGGAGAGAAAAGCGAGATGAACAGTGAATCACTGATATTCGTAAGTCTGGATGAAGCGGCTGCCATGAAAGAGGGGACGCGGGTCACTTTCATTCCTGGTCTTCAGGCATTGTATTCAGAGGCGCTGAAAAATATCTGCTACGTGAAAGGCATTCCGCTCATACGAGCGCTTCATCCGATGATGGGCGTAGACAAGGAAACGGGTGAAGATCGGCAGGCGCGACTTTATGAACTGACCAGTCAGACGAGCTTGCCGACGATGTTTCATGATGAAGAGCGGCCAAGAAACGTATGGATTGAGCAGCTCGCACTCGCCGAGCGCATTGGCCGTGCTGATGCCCCAAAATTGATTCCGGACGATGTTGGCTCTCGCGTTGATATGTTCGGTCTGTGCGCGGTGGTTCTGGGTGAGGATGGGCTTGTCTGGAATATGCGCATTATAAGTGACGGGCCGTTGAGTCGGAAATACGGTTACAGTGAGGCTGCGAGCGCTGAGGCGCCTCGAAAAATCGCTGAAGTCTTGACGCTGTTGGACGCTCGACTCCAAGATCAAGAAGCGAGTGGGTCTCGTTATCTGGTGGGGCATGCTGTGACCGCCGCAGATATCTACTGGGCGACGATGAGTATGGGCGTTACGGCGACACCTCCCGACATCATGCCGGTGACGCAGCAAAACCAAGGGATGCTTAAATTCTTTGCAGCGAACGGCCAAGTGCCTGAAATCGCCGCTGCGCTCTCTCCCAGAATAGAGGCGCATCAACATTACATACTAAAGACTTATTGTGAAACGCCTGCGGTTTTAGGTGGAAATCCACTCTAAGCAATCGGTTTGCTCACCGAGCTTAAAATTAGGGTCGCTATTCCTCGTCTGGTTCGTCAAACGGTGAATCGTCATTTAGGCAATGTCTCAACGCAAATGAACTTAATAAATGGCAAAGGCGAAAACACGCGTTTTTGATAAAGAGAGATACGATGAAAATTGGCATCAATGGTACGGGGTTGGTCCAATCAGCGAGCGTCCAACGGGTGATCGATCATGCGCTTCAGGCCGAGCGAGATGGATTCAAAAGTTATTGGCTCGCAGAGCACCCGACTGGCGGGTTTGATGCGATGACCGTCTTAGCGCTGGTTGGCCAAACGGTGCGAGAGATGGAGTTAGGTACGGCCGTTATTCCGCTGCAGCCCAGGCATCCGATTGCGTTGGCGGGCCAGGCGTTGACCACCGCCAATGCGATAAAGACTAGATTTACGCTTGGGGTTGGACTCTCGCATGAAATCATGATGGCGCAACTGGGCATTGGGTTTGAAAAACCGATTCGACATCTGAAAGAAAGTCTCAACCTATTGGTTCCCTTACTCGAGTCTGGCGAGGTCAGGGCATCGGGTGAGATGCTGAGTGGCGATGCGCAATTCTTTGGCGGTAAACCCGCGAAATCTATCCAGGTTGTGGTGGCGGCTCTAGGGCCGCAAGCGCTTGGTGTCGCGGGGCGGCAGAGTGCCGGTACCACGCTCGCATGGGTGGGCCCAAGAACGGTTCGCGAACATATCGTGCCCAGACTCTCGGATGCTGCGGCCTCAGTAGGGCGAAGTGCGCCGCGAGTGATTGCGACGCTGCCCGTCTGTGTGACCGACGACGAGAAAACGGTTCGGGCTGCCATTGGTCGTGGCCTCAAGATGTATGCGACCCTTCCCTCATATCAGGCCATGTTTGAAAAAGAGGGGGTTGCGGGACCAGGTGAATTGGCGATCGTTGGATCCAGGGCGCAGTGCGAGGATTGCATCCAAGCGATGCTTGAAGCCGGTGTCACTGATTTCGCAGCATCTGAGTACTATCTCAACCCCGAGGAAAAAGCGCTCACCCGCTCGCTACTAAAACACATGGCAGCGCCTCAGCACTGAGGTCAGGGTCGAGCTCTCAAATTGAATGGCACAGCGTTTTTGCACGGTTGGTGATCGCTCATGGGGGCCTCAGATTTTTCTGGCGGGGTCTTGTAAGCCAAGAGGAACGTATCGACGGGTCTATTCATATGACGATTGAGACTTTCCTAAATCTCGGCAATTCGCTTAGCCTAAGGGCATAAAACATAGCCTGAGGGCATTAAACACATAGCGTTAAAAGGCGCTGATTAAGGGAGCATGTGAGGTGAGTGATCGTTATCAAACCGAGGGCCGAGGCCGGACCTTTGACAATATTGTTCAAACAGTTGGCGATACGCCGTGCGTTCGTCTTAATCGCATCGCCCCAGCCCATGTCACCATGTACGTCAAAGTTGAGTCTTTTAACCCACTCAGCTCAGTGAAGGATCGTCTTGCGCTCAGCATTATTGAGCGGGCCGAGAGGGAAGGCCTTTTGATGCCAGGACAAACGGTCGTGGAAGCCACTTCTGGCAATACCGGCATTGGCCTTGCCATGGTTTGCGCCGCTAAAGGCTACCCCTTGGTCATCACTATGGTTGAAACCTTCTCAGTTGAACGTCGTCGGCTCATGCGCATGCTAGGAGCGAAAGTCGTGCTGACGCCGAAAGAAGCAAAAGGCACGGGCATGGTCGATAAGGCGAGGCAACTGGCAGAACAAAATGGCTGGTTCTTTGCCCGACAATTTGAAACTGAAGCAAACGCGGATATTCATGAGCGGACCACCGGCCGTGAAATCATTGCCGATTTTAATGACGCTCAGCTCGACTACTGGGTAACAGGCTATGGCACTGGGGGTACGGTCACGGGTGTCGCCCGGGTTCTAAGACGGGAGCGACCTGGCTGCAAGATTATTGTTTCAGAACCCCACAACGCGCCGCTCCTCGGTTCGGGTCAAGCGCAGGCGCGGTTAGAAGACGGCTCGCCAGCGGAAAGTCACCCAGCGTGGCAGCCCCATATGATTCAGGGATGGACGCCGGATTTCATTCCGAATGTGCTACAAGAAAGCATCGACAACGAGTACTTCGATGAAGTCTTGCCCGTCAATGGAGAAGAAGGCATGCGGTGGGCGAGGCGGTTAGCCGCCGAAGAGGGTATTCTCACTGGAATATCGGGGGGGTCTACTTTGGCGACGGCGATGGAAGTGGCAGACCGCGCGCCTGAGGGCTCAGTGATGTTGGTGATGCTGCCGGACACGGGCGAGCGTTACTTGTCGACACCGCTCTTTGAGTCTATTCCTGCGGAGATGGATGCTGAGGAGCAAGCCTTGGCTGACGGTTAAGACGGGTGGCTAACAAGAGCCCCGCTTGCGTCAATGTGGGGCACTGTCTCACTCTTTTTTGAGATGCGAATCATACCTTTTGATCCTGCGACTTTTTTCGCAACGCTTACCTTGATCGTTGGGTTATTGCTTGCGTTCTGGTTTTCCCTAGGCATGGGTGACGGTGCGGCGCAAGACTACGAGCTGTTCACTCGTTATACCGCGAGGCTCGCATTCTTTTTCTTCTTACCGATTTTTATCCTAGGCGCTCTAAATCAGCTGATGGCTCTGAATCTGCTGATGAAAGTTGGGTTCGTGAAAGCACTTCGCCCCAAGCGTCGCCTCCTTGGGTTGACCTTCGGCGCGGCTCACCTCTGCCACATGTTCGCGATCTTGCTGCTGCACGATCAGCATGAGACCTGGTTCACTGCGGATGATGCCGCGGCCCTCGTGATTTATTCATTGCTCGTGCTCCAAGTCGCAACTTCTAACAATTGGTCTGTTCGGGCAATGGGCCGAAGTTGGCGTGTGCTGCATTGGGTCGCGAGTTATGCGATCTTTACGGGTTTTTTCGTCACTTACTTTGCTCGGTTTCAGGATAATGGCGGGATTATTTTTGGTGGCTTACTTACCCTCGCCGTCAGCGCTTGGTTAATTCGAATTGCGGCCTTTTTCGGTCGAAGTCGTGCGAGGATTGCCGCCCCTTCGTAGCTCACCAGGCTTGATCGAGATGACGATGCCTTGAAGTCGACTGCCTGTTCCCTTCTGGTTCGAGAAAGTTCAATGACAGAGAGGGCAGTTTGAACGGTCGGGCTCGCGGTTTGGTCAGGGCGCCCAATCACTTGGAGGTCATGATGCGCGAGCTGACGAGCGGGGGGCGGACGTCAGCTCGGTTTGAGCAGCTGCTTAATCAACACCAAACATGTGAGCTGGGCTGCAAGCAGAATAGGCAAGCTCCACACGAGTGACGTAGCACTTGCCAATAACAGTCCAGCGAGGCACAAGGTACCATTCATCAACGCATAAGGAAGTTGGGTTCTGAAGTGCTCCAAGGTGTCAATGTCTGCGCCGGCTGAGGCAAGAATGGTCGTTTCAGAAATCGGTGAGGCATGATCGCCAAACAGGCCGCCAGACAGTACTGCGGCAACACTGAGTGCGAGAGAGGCATCCATCGCCACCGCGGCGGGAAGCGCGAGCGGGAAGATCAGGGCAAAGGTTCCCCAGGACGAACCGGTCGCAAAAGAGATCAGGCAGGCCACGATGAAAATGAACGGGGGGAGCAATATTTGATCAAATTGTGCAGCAAGTGCTTGGGCGACGAACCGGTCTGCGCCAAGCTGCGCTAGGCAATTGCTCATGGCCCAAGCGAGCAGAAGCATCACGGCAATGGGCATCATACGATTCATACCTGTGATGTAAGTCGTGAACGCGCTCACCAGGCTCTGAGTCTTGAAAAAGAACATGAGGGCGACGAGCGTGAGCGTCGCCAGAATATACGCGGATGAGAGTCCAGCCCGAAAATCTGTGCCACTCACACGCTCGAAGGGGAAACCTTGTGGTCCCAGAATCCAAAACAGCATGCAGCCTAACACCGCGAGTGGCAGCCAGATGAATACGGCGTGCCCTTGAGCGCCGCCGGTTGCGGTGGCCGGATTCTGGGCGAGATCATCTGATGGGTGTGCTCTTTTAGCTACATCTTCGACGGCATGCATGGGACCAAATTCGAGTCGCAGTAGAAGCATCATCGGGACTGAACTCAATGCGAGCCAAGCATAAAATTGGAAAGGCAGCGCGCTAAGAAGCAGCTCATAGTCCTGACGACTGAGATCAAGATGCTCAATCTGTTGATTCAAGAGACTCATGATGTAAACGCCCCACCCAATGAATGGGATCAGTATCGCCACAGGCGAGGCAGTGGTATCGATCAGGTAAGCGAGCTTTTGTCTTGAGACATGGAAGCGGTCGAACATCGAGCGAAAGGCAGGGCCGACGATCAAGGGTGTGCCGAGATCGGAGAAAAAAATCAGAATGCCGCTAGCCCAGGCAGTCAATTGCAGGCGTGTTCGCGTCATCACGCCTTTCGATAAGTTGAGCGCAAGCGCAGTGCCGCCGCCCGATCTTTCCAACAAGGCAACAAAGCCACCGATGCACGCGAGAAGCACCAGCACGCCGGCGTTGTAGGGGTCGATGACCTCGGGGACCACATGATCTTTGATTAAGGTGACGAGCCCATCGATCGGTGCCGGACCATGAATCATCAGGACACTTAAGTATAGACCCGCGAAAAGGCCCAGAATTACTTGTCGAGTCGCGATCGAAAGAACAAGCGCGAGCGCGATGGGTGCTAAAGACAGGATGTTTGGGTCAGGCGCCATGGGAGATATCCTGACGCAACCTTGAGAGCTTGCCAATGATTAGCAACCGTTTGGAGAGCCTTCCATGAGTTGCTGGCACCGCCTCGTGTGTCAGGAAGGTTGCTTTGAGGCGTTGGTCTTGTTTCGTAGAAGCCAGCCAATCGAAGGCGCTGAGTGACTCTGAGAGAGGCGCAATGCGCCAACCTGTGCATGACCTTGGATGATCGTCTGAATGGCTTGGCGAGCGAGCAGTGAATAGCAGCAAGATTTGTCAACGTGACACGCGTCTGGAACAATGCGCCGCCTGTAACCGCCAGTCTCATAGGAGGAGCCAGTGACTCAAACATTTCGCGAACAGCTCATCGACTTCGAGCAGCTATTTTTTTCATGGTTGGTGCGTGTGGTGATCAGTGCGGTTCTGGTCGGATGTGCCTGGATCGACGATGCCCCGCCTGTGGATATTGCAGCCCATCTGATTGCCGGGTACGTGGTTTTGCGGGTTGTGTTCGAGTTCAAGGCGTTCATGCAGGTTCTGCCCTTTGATGTCAGGGTGCTCCAAGCCGGAGGCGCTTTTTTTGCCCAGCTGTTGCTGGGTTTGACTTTTCTGGCCGTCGCCTCGTTTACGGAACGATTGGCCATGCTGGCCGTCGGCTGAGCAAGTAATAAGCATGTCTCCAACCGAAGGTGATGGAGCAATGAGTCTCTTGTTTAAGGTGCTCACCGAGGCTGAATGGGCGGTAGCGCAGCGCACCGGAGTGATCGAAACTGCTTTGGATGCACGAGATGGATACGTGCATTTGTCATCGGCTCACCAGCTCCCGCTGACACTGGCACGGTATTTTGACGGACACGAGACCGTTGTTCTCTTGGCCTTAGATCAAACGCGCCTCGGTAAATCGCTGGTTTTCGAACCATCGCCGCCTCGAGGTGGCCTCTTCCCTCATGTGTATCGTTCATTGCGGGCGGCTGAAGTGGCTCAGCAATGGATGTTGACTCGACGAGCATTTGCGCTGCCGGAGCAGGTTTTGGCCGCATCCGAAGCCGAAATCTTGCGCGATCAAAGCCCATGCTGACAGCCGATACCTTCAAAGTGAATCTAGAGAGCGAGCGCTTTCATCTTCTGCAGACCCAACCCCAACATTTTGACGGGCTTTATCAGGTCGCGAGCGATCCGGAGCTGTGGGCGCAGCACCCTCAGAGTGATCGCTGGAAACTAGATGTTTTTAAAAGATTTTTTGATGCAGGTCTCCAGAATCCTGAAGGGTGCTTCACGATTGTCGACAGAGGATCAGGCCAGGTTGTGGGTTCAACGCGCTTTTATGGGTTGGATGTCCTAGAACCCAACATTCGCCTGGGATATTCCTTTATCGCTCGGTCGCTTTGGGGTGGTGCAGCGAACCAAGAGGTCAAACATACCCAGCTGTCTTTTCTATTCAAGCATGTGAATGCCGTATATTTCGAAATTGGCGAGCGGAACACGCGCTCGCAGAAGGCCCTCGCGAAATTTCCAGTGGAGTCTTATCCTCAAGACGAGCGAGCCCTTGCGGTTGGCAATTTGCTTTATCGCATGAGTCGGGATGCGTATGTTGAGATGACGAATTGAGGTGATCATAGCCCTGGGCTCGCTTCGGTCGAGCCGAGGTCAGGCATTACAACAAAAACGGTGAGAGTCGGTGAGATGGCTAAAGTGATAATCAATGGGCAGGTCGCGCCAGAATTTGAGTCGGTTAAGCGCTGCTTTGAAAAGGAAGTATCGCGCAGCGCCGAGACCAATGTTCAGCTCTGCGTCTACCATCGAGGTGAGAAGGTGGTTGATCTCTGGGCATCAAAAACAGCTGATGCGGCCTTCGATGCCGACTCCATCGTCAACGTATTCAGCAGCAGCAAGAACCTTGAGGCCCTGGCTATGGCTTCGCTGGTGGATCAGGGCTTGCTGGATTACGGTCAGCCGATCGCGAGTTATTGGCCTGAGTTTTCAGCCAATGGCAAGGCAGAGCTGACGGTTGCTGACCTCATGCGCCACGAGGCGGGCATGGCGGCATTAGAAATCAGTCTTGATCCGAGTGATTTGCGCACTGATCGCATCAAGGCGAATTCGATTGGCAGGCAACTAGAAACGCACCCTGTACATTATGCAAACCCGGAACGAAGCAAGAGGGAGTATCACGCGATCACTCGCGGGTGGATTGTCAACGAAGTGTTTAGGCGCATCGATGCGAAGGGACGAACCATCGGAGAGTTCCTGAGAGAAGACATCGCTGGCCCGCTTGGAATCGATGTATCGCTTGGGCTCACCGAAGAAGAACTGAATAGGCGGTCGCCACTCAGGCCTTTGTCTCTTACGAAGCATTTGCTTAAAAGTTGCCTCCCAGCCTGGATGGGTCGGTCGGTGACCCACCATCTCTTCGACTTAGTGCGTAATTTGGCTCCGATGGTGCGACAAATGCGTGGACGGGCTGATCGTAAATTACCCGTACCCATTTTAGGCATGACGGGAATTGAGTCCTTTAACGATGATGCGATTGCCCAAGGTGAGACCTGCTCGGCGAATTCGCACGGATCAGCACGAGGCTACGCAAAACTCGCGGCCATGCTGGCCGCCGGCGGCTCCTTTGAGGGCCGAACTTATCTATCGAGCGATGCCTGGCAAGCGCTTCATGCGGAGCTGAAAACGGAAGATATGGGGATGCGCACCACGTTCAGCCAGGGAGGTATCGCGCGCTTTGACACCCTGCCCGACATGGGTCCCGTTGAGCGGGGGCTGAATGTTGGCCGAGAGGGATTCTATGGTTGGATGGGCCTAGGAGGCTCTATTTTCCAATGGCACCCTGAACATCAGATCGGGTTTGCGTTTGTGCCGACCTCGCTCCATGTGCTCGACATTGTGAATGAGCGAGGCAAAGTCTTTCAGGCCGAAGTGCTCAAGTGTGTCGACAAGAAAACCGCTGCCTGATCCGTGGGCGCACGCTCGTACCTGTTTCAATACCAGGGCCCTCGGGGCTCAGAGATCGGAGGTCTGAACCTCAAAGCCGATATTCGGAAAGTGCACTGCGATGTCACCTGCAAGGGCATCGTCTCTTAGAATGACGATTTCATCCCTTGTCCAAGCATGCAAACTGCCAACTACGGGCGTCCGGCCATAATCATTCGGCGCAACGCCGACGACCATGCCTTGGGTCAGCTCGCCGGCGAAGGTTGCATCGACTCGAGCCTCATCAGACAAGCTAGGAGGGGTCTGACAGCCAATCTCCAATGCGGCTTCAGCTGTAATCTCCGTGAACTGACCATGTCCAAATTCACCTACGCGTGCCATGAAGTCGAGCACCGCGGGCCATGGGTCCATGAGGTGAGCGTTGGCGGCATTGCCTGCCACGAACCACAGGCAATGATAGACGCTGAAATCTGCAATGCTAGGGATGTCACCGAATAAGAAGGGCGTTTTGAGAGAACGCGCCAGTTGATCCATTAACGTTTTGAAATGGGCTTCAGCGGATGCTGGATCGACGGCCACGATCGCGCTGCCTCCCGAGAGCTCGGCACGGTCCTTCTGAAAAGCCTCGAGATCTGCGGAGGACATCTGACTCATTTGGGCTGCGATCGCTTCTGGTCTGAAATTAAGTGCGACTGTCGTGCGGAATAGCTCGGTATCGGCCCACCGGGCGACGCGCTCGGGATTAAACCCGGCAGCGTAGAGATCGGGTTTGTCGCTCAAGCTGTTCAGTTTTCGACAAATAATCTCGGTGTCACAGTAGATATTCGCTCCGATTTGCATGATGGGTGTTTTTCTATAGCCGCCTGAGAGTGGCATCAAGTGGGGCCTGGGCATGATGGGCGGGATAATGACCGACTGCCAATCGAGCTGAAGGTAACCGAGTAGTATCCTGACCTTCTCCGAGAACAAGCTGGGTGGGTAGTGGTGCAAAATGATTGAGTTCACGAAAAGCTCCCATTGAAACGAATGTTGTTGTTGGAGAGGCCCTGGGCAACCACATCAATACCGCCAGCTCGAATCATCCATTCTAATCGATGATCTCGGTACTCTCGCTTAAAACCCGATGTTAACGCGGCTTGCATCGTCAGTGGGTCGAGTTCAGCCTCGGTCGCTGCGGCTTGGGTCAATCGGACAGCGTCGATCTCGTTGACGCGACGGAGCCAGGTGGCGAGCGCGGTCCCAGCTCTAGGGTGCAGATCAAATCGGGCCGCGCCATTAACAAACGGCACCACGCACATATCGCCCCAACCGTAGCTTGGGCCGTTAAACCACCCGCTTTTCGGTAATCGCTGGTCTAGCCAGTGAAACCAATTCAAAATTTGTTCCTGTGCATGACGGGACAGGCGATCAGCCAGTTCGCCGGTCGCACGCCGAAAGATGGTGACTTCCGCGAGACCCCAGGTGTTAGCCTCAAAATGCGTATCCATCGCGTCTTCAATCCAGCGAATTTGTGCGCGCTCATAGGGGCTCTGGGGCATGAGCGCAGGCTCTGGCCAAGTCTCATCAATGTAGGTGCAGATCACACGCGAATCGTAAAGCGCCAAGTCTCGATGTTTAAGCAGCGGCACTTCGCCTCGGGGACTCAAGGCAAAATCCTCGGCGATATCGGTGCTTGTCATGGGGTAGGCACTTGTGAAGGGGAGGCCCTTGAAATGCAGCGCGAGCTTCACCTTTTGCACATAAGGAGAGAGTGGGTGCTCCAGTAAGTGAAGCCCGGAGTCTTCAGTCATAGTAGTGCCTCTTTGTGGGTTGCCTGATCGATCATAAAGAAGGGTACCTCTCTATTTCCTGAACGTGAATGGCCCTGGCAGGGTATTAGGGTAGACTCTAGAGATGCCTGCGCTTCAAAACCAATCGCTCACCTTAAACCCGAATGAACTTGCGCTCACGAGGGTCGGTCAGCTTGAACGACGGATCGAAGCGTCCATAGAACGAGTCTGGGAGAACGTGCTGGATTGGGAGCATCTTCCTTATCTTCACGAAACCTCTTTTGATTATTGCGAATTAGATGAAGCGGGTTCATGGGGATGGCGTGTTTGGTCGAGCCCAGAGCATTCGAGCCACATCGAACTGTGCGTGGATCAAAATCAGTATGTTGCTCGAAGCTACGCGGGTGGGCTTCAGCGCAGTGAAATTTGGACGCGCCTCAAGGCTGCCGCATCTCACGCGACGGACATCGAAGTGTCCTTTTACTTGAGCGATGTTTCAGCGGATAAGGTGTCGAGCTTGGGTGAATCGATGCGCAGGCTCTATTCGATACTATGGGATGAAGACGAGGCCATGATGCGAGAGCGTCAGCGGCAGCTCGATGCGCATCGGTCGCGGACGCAGCGGCTTGAGTTGGGGCCGGTCGATCAGCTCCGAAATAAGCTACCGCTCACCTTCGAGCTCAATCGTCAGACTTATGAACTCTCCATGACGTCCGATTGGACGCTCACGCCAAAGATCTGCCCGCATTTGCTGGGCCCGCTTCAGAAGATTGAGGGTGCACCTAATGAAGTCCGCTGCCCATGGCATGGGTATCGATTCAATAAGAATACTGGAGAATGCCTTGAGCCGGAGACAGCCCGGTGCCGTTTGCGACCGCTCCCTCGCGTCCAAGAGGAAAATGATGCGTTGTGGGTGATCGCGCAACCAGACCACGAGCTGGGTGATTGAGCACCATAGGCCATGCCAGGCCGAGTATCGACGCTTAATCATGGAGAAATCTTTAGACATTCCTGAAGGTTTCAAGAACTGACCCCAATTGTCGTTTAGGGTATTGCAAGAACTGGCACCCTTGCTAATATCGAAGCGACTGTTCCTTCTTCGTTTAGGGGTTGAATGTCAGTATCCACTCGGTCTGTAGTTTGTGAAATCGACCCCGATGCTGGTGTCTGCGCCCAAAACATCTACCCATGTCACTGCACGTCTTCACGTCTGTTTGCGTGGACTCCCATTCAATCACCCAGACGAACCGCCTTACCGACTTCGAGTTTCCGGGCGTTTCGAATCGATTTTTCTTGCAGCGAGGTGTTTTTTGTATGACCGCTAAATCCCGACGTTCGGTAAAGAACCTGTACATCAAGATGAACGGTAAGAAGTCAAAGCGAAAGCAGGGGGATGAAAGAGAAGGGGCGTTTGCATCGCAGTTTTTGAGGGATTCGTGCTGGCCCGAGTATGACTTAAGGCTGCACTGCAACCGAGACACCCGAATTGCGCCGCTGACGGCAAAAACAGAGAGCCAATCAGCGTACATGAGGGCGATCCAGACCCATGCGTTAACGTTTGGTGTTGGGCCAGCAGGCACAGGCAAGAGTTATTGTGCAGCGGGCCTTGCTGCAGAGGGATTAAAAAAAGGCACGATCGACCGCATTCTGCTGACGCGCCCGGCAGTCGAAGCGGGAGAGAATTTAGGTTTCTTGCCAGGCGATATCGATGAAAAATTTGGCGTTTACATCGAAGCATTCAGAGAAATTTTGGACGAACGTTTGGGCCGTGGCGCAGTGGATTATTACCTTCGTCACGGACGGATTGTCGCAGCGCCCCTTGCCTATATGCGCGGACGCACCTTTGGGCCAGGAACCTTTGTCATTCTCGATGAGGCTCAAAACACCACGATTCAACAAATGAAAATGTTCTTGACGCGAATTGGAACGGATTGCACGGTCGTCATCAACGGGGATGTTCAGCAGAGTGACTTGCGGGGTGCCAATGGCTTGGCTGATGCCATTGATCGTCTAAGTGATTTGCCGCAGGTGAAAGTGCATACATTCACTCGAGATGACATCGTCCGCAGTGGATTGGTTCGAGCCGTGATTGATCGATACGAGGTCGCTTAAGAACCTAACTCGCTGACAAGATGACACAGCATTTCAGCGTGTCGGTCGTGTACTGGGTCTTGATTCGAGATATGAACTAAGGGCTCAGGCCGCGGCTCCGCAAGTCTCACAGGCAAGGCGGATTCACCTATGGGTAAGCGTCGATAACTTGGTAGACCGTCTTCTTAGTGGAACGGGTTTTGCGGAAAGGGTCGAGACGCGATATGCGTGATCAAATGTGAGGCGCGGGATTGAAGTTGACTGATCGCGACGGTTGATCGCACACGTGAGGAAAGCGCGTCTTGTAAGCTGTTTAAATGATCGATTGTGATCGCGACATGTGCTGTTCGACGGAACCAAGCGCGGCGATGAATTATCGAAGATTAAGAGGAAATCCACGATGCCTAGGATGGATGAGGCGACGAAACGTGACTTTCTGGAGCAGCCCCATATTGGTGTTTTGGCTTCGGTCAGGGCGAACGGATTACCCTACACGGTGCCTGTTTGGTGGTTGTATGACGAGGGGACCTTCTGGTTGACCGGAACGGATCACCGGGTGTGGTGTAAGCAGCTGCAGCGTGATCCCCGGTGTTCGTTGTGCATCGAAGCGTTAACGCCTGTGGCAGGGTTCGTCGCGATTGAAGGGTTGGCAACCTTGCATCATCGGCTTGAGGAAGATATCTGGCCGATGTCCCGGCGACTTGCAGAGAAGTATGTGGGACAGGGCGTTGCGGCTAATGCCGCGGCCGTTGATCGATTCTTTGAAAACATGAGAACCGAGCCGAGACTGTTGTTTAGCCTACAAGTGACCCACTGGCGGGCTATCGACATGCGGGTTTATCGCGGGAAGAAAGCAGACCGTGAATTTCAATCGCGATCCGCGAGTCACGATCAGGGTAGGGCTGATGATGCCTGATGATCGAGCTGACTCAGGGTGCAGGGCGCGGCCTTCGGATCGATCAAGCGCGTGAAAGAACCTTACCATTCAATTTCTCCCCTCGAGGCGAAAGATCACTCAAGCGTCGACCAATTGATTCGGCGCGCATTTGAAACCGATGCTCAGCCTGCGGTCCAAGTCTTGGAAGCGCCGCTCGTTGTGCAGTTAAGGATGGATGGAGACATGCTTTTCGAACATGTGCTGGTCGATCACGTTGGTTTGATTCAGGGGCATGTTGCGGTATCGAGAGTAAAGGTTTCAGGCACGCCACTGCTGAGTGCCGGCCAACTCGCGCCCGTCTCGGTTCATCCGCGTGCTCAGGGGCAAGGCATCGGCAAACAATTGATTAGGTCGGCTATCGATGCAGCACGAACGCGGAGTCTTGATGTGCTTTTTGTGCTCGGAAATCCTGACTACTACAACGCGCTGGGGTTTGAGTATTGCGAGATCAAAAGTGCGTATGGGCCCTCGGCATTTTATCGTGCGTGTTTCTTGCAAGAGGGCTCGATGGACCTTTCGCAAGCGGAGGTGACGTTAGCCCCAGCGTTCAGGGCGTTAGATTGATCTTGCTGTGCCTCAAAGACCTTGCAGCCGCCGCAAGGCTGAGCGTTGGCTGGTGCTGAGCCGTCATCAGTGCCTGCCAGCGACAACGCCTGCGTAGTAGCCGCCATCAGCCGTGATTTCAACCCCATTAATCCAGTGTGAGTCACCCACGCTGAGAAATTCAGCGAGACCCGCGATGTCCTCCGGACGTCCAGCACGACCGGTTAGATCCACGATGCGGTCGTAGGTCTCACCCCCCAGCAATTGCCTGAAGTCATCGGAGAGATTCGTTTGGGTAATGCCTGGGTTAATACAATTCACTCGGATTCCCAAAGGTTGAGCCAGGCCAACGGCGTGATAGGTGTAGGCGGCCAGGCACTGCTTAGAAAACTTATAAGGGTTGTCGATCCAGGCTTCGGGATGCTCAGCTAACCACTCCACGCCCGCTTCAAAACTCGGCGTCTTCAACATTGCGTCCACGTGGTCTCTGTTGTCTCGCCAGTCTCTACCCGCGCTCGATGCCACCAGCGTAATCGTGCCCTCGGGGCGGATGCGCGCCAGCAGGTGTTCGGCAAGTCTGCGAGTCCCCAGAAAATTGATTCGCATGACCTTCTCGGGTTGATCGGGTAGGGGGCCGACGCCTGCAACGCAGAGCAAAGCGCTGATCTCTCCGGGTAGAGCGGCAATGGCTTGATCAATTGACGGGGGAACGCTCAGGTCACATGCAATGTGTGGCGCGTTCGTCTCGGGTTCGACAAGGTCGAGGTTGATCAAAGCATAGCCCCGGTCCTCCAGCCTTGAGCGAATGGCTAGGCCGATGCCTGACGTGCCGCCGGTGATGACAATAGGAGCATTCATAGCCAGAGCATAGGGAGCGCGTGAAGGTTCGGTCAAGCGTGCTATTCTCGCGTCACAAAGGAGGGTCCTTGAGTGGCGCAAAGTTCAGCCGTCGAGCAGTTGTCCGCGATGCAGCGCGGTGCGCTTTCTCCACTGCAATTGGTCGAGACGTCGATCAATCAAATCGAATTACGTAATCCTTCATTAAACGCCGTCGTGACGCTAGCGGCTTCGAGGGCGCGCGCGGAGGCCGAGCGATGGGCGCAGGCCTATGCTCGAGGCGACTCAGTCCCGCCGCTCGCAGGGCTGCCCGTGCTCATCAAGGACAATCAGCGGACAGAAGGTATTCGGACGACGCTCGGCAGCGAACGACACGCAAACAATGTACCGCAAGAAGATGCGGGCATTGTGGCGCGACTGCGTGCCGCTGGCGCAATTGTCATGGGCAAGACCAATATTCCTGAGTACAGCATCGGGGCGAATACGGTGAATCCCCTTTTTGGTGCGACAGGAAATCCTTTTGATCCGACTATGACGTGTGGTGGTAGCAGCGGGGGTTCCGCTGTCGCAGTTGCAGCAGATATGGTCAAGCTAGCCACGGGATCAGATCATGGTGGGAGTCTACGTATTCCAGCGTGCTATTGCGGGGTTGTGGGCTTTAGAGCGACCCCTGGGGTTGTCCCCAATGAGGAGCGTCGCACGCCTTCGACGCATTACAGCCTTCAAGGTCCGATCGCGCAAAACGTGGAAGACGTCGCATTGATGCTTTCAGTCATCGCCGATCGCGCACTGGGCGGCGATCGAGACCCGATGGCTTTTCCCCTTCAGTCAGAGATCTTCAGGCAACTGGATCCTGTTGATATCTCTCAGCTCAACGTCGCCGTCAGTACTGATCTCGGCGGTTTATTGGTGTCCAAAGAAACGCGAGCGCTCTTCGAGGACCGGTTAGCGAGGCTCGCGACCCAGTTCAACCGATGTGATCCGCATCCGATCGATTTAACGCGAGCGCCCGACATCGATTGGCATCTGAGGCAGGATGTATTTGTTTCGCAATATTTTGAAGAAGCCGATGAATGGGATGACCAATTCAACCCGAACATCAAACAGACTTATGAAGCGGCTCGGAAGACCTCGATGCAGGCGATCGCACAAGCGCGATACGGTCAGTTGGAGCTCATTCGAGCCTGCGATGCCTTGTTTGAAAACTACGATCTGTTGATGGTGCCAGGGGTTGGCGTGCAGCCATTTCCATGGTCCACCAATTATCCGTCGGAAGTGGATGGGGCCCCTATTGCTAATTACATGGCTTGGCTGCATTTGACTTCGAGTCTGACGGTGGTGGGACTGCCCGTAGTGACCTTGCCTTTGGGGCTGGATGCCTCGGGGCTTCCTTTTGGGGTTCAGCTCATTGGGCGCCGTTATGGTGACCATCGATTGCTGTCGATCGCGAGCGCGATCGAGCGAGCGAATAGCGCGGATGCTAAGCTATCGCGGCCCATTCCCGCGTGAACCATGGGGTTCATTCATGGGGTCCTCTAAGTCTCGCGAGCGATGTGATTGGCGGCCTGCTCGCGCCAGAAAGCGAGGGTTGATTCAAGTTTTGTGCTGCAACGCTGGGTAGTGAAAGGTCCTATATCCCCACGCAGGCCAAGTCGTTGATTTGGCGGCTAAGCGTGTAGAATCGATACGGTGCGTAATTAAGGATCGAGGAGCAGTCTATGCAGATCAGCCCAGCAGCCGCGTGTTGCGGCGCCGAAGTGACCGGGGTGACATTGGCCGATTTGAAAGACCCTGATGTCCGAGCGGCACTCCGTGCCGCTTGGCTGAAACATCGCGTGATCGCGTTGCCCAACTTCAAGCTTGAGCTAGATGAACTGGAATTTGTTGCCAGCTGTTTCGGTCCTTTTGGCGCCGATCCCTATTTTGAGAACCTTGCCGACCATCCCCATGTTGCTGAGGTCCGCCGCAATGCGGATGAGACAACGCCGCTCTTTGCGGGTGGGTTTCATTCCGATTGGAGTTTTCTCGCAACGCCGCCAACGGCAACTCTGCTCTATGGCCATGTGATTCCGCCGATAGGCGGTGACACCTTATTTGCTGACCAGATTTCTGCTTGGCAGGCGCTTGACCCGGTATTGAAAGAGGAACTTCTGAGCCTTAAGGGCATTCACTCTGCGCGACTCGCGTATTCCCCAGAGGGTATGTATGGCGAACGGGATGAGGGTCGGTCAATGGCGATTCGATATTCTGAAGAAGCCTACGCAACACAAACCCACGCCATCGGGCGTCGTCACGAGGAAACGGGTGAAACCGCGTTGTTTGTGAGCCCCGGTTACACAATCGGCATTGAAAATATGGCCGACGAACAAGCGGGGCCGCTGTTAAAAAGGTTATTTGCGCATCAATCCGAAGAGGCGTTTATTTATCGCCAGGTCTGGCAGCCCAATATGCTGGTGATCTGGGATAACCGTTCGGTCGTTCACGCGGCCACGGGCGGTTATGACGGCTATGACCGGTTGCTGCATCGAATTACGGTCGCGCCGCTCGCCGCCTAGTTCGCGAGAAGGCCCACGCCGAACGGAATTCCGGCACTGGCTGCAATCCTCGCTCGGCCTACAAGCCGACTGATCGGCGCTGCGCGAGCTGTAGCGTCTAAAATTTCCTCCCTTCCAGCTATGCCGCGCCAACCCCTGGCGCAGACCCGCGCGGGCGGGCAAACTTTGAACCAGAATCTCACCGGAGGGAGACGTATGACTCGGGAAGTCATTTCTCATGGGATAGAAGAACCTAAACTCGGCACCATCGATGTGTCTCGATATATTGGCGCGGACTCAATCGCTCGTGAGTGGCATTCCGTGTGGCGGACCCAATGGCTGCTTGCGGGGCTTGTGAGCGATGTTCCGACAGCGGGCGATTTTTTTGTCTTTGAAATCGCGAATGAGCAAATTCTGGTCACCCGGTCG